>Ga0105046_10017677_pt1 | contig 10897 bp, 10 predicted proteins | sample MAT03_FD_78385 | JGI IMG/M metagenome (GOLD analysis project Ga0105046, IMG submission 78385) | Freshwater microbial communities from Lake Fryxell liftoff mats and glacier meltwater in Antarctica - MAT-03 (megahit assembly) | ecosystem: Environmental > Aquatic > Freshwater > Ice > Liftoff...
ATCGCGTCCGCTCCCTTCTCGCCGGTGCGGATGCGGATGAGTTCGTCGACTCCGATGACCCAGATCTTGCCGTCACCGATCTTGCCGGTGCCGGCCGCCTCGGTGATCGTGGAGACGATGCCGTCAACGGCACCTTCCTCCGCGATGACCTCGAGTCGGATCTTGGGGACGAAGTCGATGGTGTACTCGGCACCTCGATAGGTCTCGGTATGGCCGCCCTGGCGTCCGAATCCCTTGACCTCCGAAGTGGTCATGCCCATGACCCCGGAAGTCTTGAGGGCGTCCTTCACGGCGTCGAGCATGTGGGGTTTGATGATTGCGACAATGAGTTTCATGTGTCAGACCTTCCTCAGTTGAACGCTGCGAGCTGAAGTGCGTGAACGAACGGACAGGCGCATCATCCCACCTGCTCCATCGCGTAGCCGGGAGCACCATGCTCCTCGACATCGAGGCCCGCAAGTTCTTCTTCTTCGGTGACGCGCAGTCCGATGGTGGCTTTGATGACCGAGAACAATGCGAACGCTGTCACCAGCACGAACACCATGACCGATACTGCCCCGATCACCTGGCTCACCAACTGATCGGAACCGCCACCGTAGAAGAGGCCCTTCTTGACCACTCCGTCGACTTCCTTCGCTGAGAACAGTCCGACGGCGATGGTTCCGAAGAAGCCACACACACCGTGGACCGACACCGCGCCGACTGGATCGTCGATCTTGATCTTGTCGAAGAACAGCACCGAGAACACGACCAACACGCCGGCAAGGATGCCGATAGCGATCGCACCGATCGGACTCACCGCGTACGCTCCAGCGGTCACGCCGACGAGTCCAGCCAAGAGTCCATTCGCAGTCATGGCTACGTCCGGCTTACCCGTCTTCAACCAGATGACGACCATTGCCGAGAGAGCACCGGCCACTGCGGCCATAGTCGTGTTCAGGGCGATTTCGCCGAGGACCGGGCCGTCGGCAGCAAGCCAAGAGCCGGGGTTGAACCCGTACCAACCGATCAGCAGGATCAGCGCACCGAGCACGACAAACGGGATGCTGTGGCCGAGGATCGCTCGGGGCTTGCCGTCGGGTCCGTACTTCCCGATGCGTGGACCGAGGATGTAGGCGCCTACCAACGCCGCCCATCCACCAACCGAGTGCACGATGGTGGAGCCGGCGAAATCATGGAACGGTGTGTCGAGCTGGAAGAGCCAGCCGCCACCCCACTGCCACCGCACCACGATCGGGTAGATGATGGCGCTGATGCCGAGCGAGTACAGCAGGTACGACTTGAACTTCGTCCGCTCTGCCATGGCCCCGGACACGATGGTCGCCGCAGTCGCCGCAAAGGCGACCTGGAAGGTGAAGAACACCGTCTTGTCGAGCGTGCCGTACGTGAAGGCATCCTCGCCGAGGAACCAGCCCCCACCGCCAATGAACCTGCCGATTCCATCGAAGCTGCCACCGAAGGCGATGGCGTAGCCGACGCAGAAGAACGCCAGTGCCCCAACGCAGAAATCCATCAGGTTCTTCATCATGATGTTGGCGACGTTCTTCGACCGGGTGAGACCCGCTTCGACGAGCGCGAAACCCGCCTGCATGAAGATCACCAACACTGCGGCCATGAGGATGAACACGTTGTCGAGCGTGCCCTGGACCGCTTCGGCGGTGATCTCGTCCTGTGCTCCGGCTCCTGGCGCGAACAGCGCCGTGAGCAGGACCGCGATCGGGACCGACCACACCAAGCGCCGCAGGAATCTGCGGCGGGAATCTTTCGCAATCGGTGGCGCCACTCCTGGCGCTGATCGGGCAATGGTTCGTCGTGACATTTGTCGTTCCTCCTGGATGGACCCACTGAGACAAGGGAAGCCGGGCTCCGTTGACCGACGGGGAGGACCGTACGAACGAACCGTTTCCTGGGAGTTCGCTCAGTGTTTCCGAATCGTGAACTCGCGAGCCGCCACCCGCTACGGTCCGCGGTCATGCCTACCGCCGCCGCACTGGACCCGGATCGTCTCACTGCCGTTTCGGATCGGATGCGACAAGACGTCGACGCCGGACTGCTGCCATCGTGTTCGGCCGCAGTGGCGATCGACGGCCAGGTCGCTTGGACCGCCACCTTCGGTGACGCCACCGACGACTCGCGATACGTCATGTTCAGCTGCACGAAGGCGTTGATCGCCGGAGTGATGTGGCAGCTCATCGGTGAGGACCGCATCCAACCCGAGACCCGCGTGGCCGAGGTGTTCGACGAGTTCGGGGCGAACGGCAAGGACCAGATCACCGTCGAGCAGGTCATGACCCATACGTCGGGGTTCCCGCGCGCGCCACTCGGTCCGCCCCGGTGGAACGACCGGTTCACACGAATCGAGACCATGGCCATGTGGCGATTGAACTGGGAACCGGGAACGGCCTTCGAGTACCACCCGACCAGCGCCCACTGGGTGCTGGCCGAGCTCATCGAACGGTTGGACGAACGCGACTACCGCGAGTCGGTGCGGGCCAGGATCCTCGAACCGTTGGGGTTGACGAGGCTCGCGTTGGGCGTGCCTGCCGAACAGCAGGGCGACATCGTCGAGCTGGTCATGTTCGGAGACGAACCGTCGGCGGACGAACTGCGATCCGTCTTGGGTATCGACACCTTCGACCGCGGCGAAGTCACGCCCGAGGTGCTGCTGGCATTCAACGAAACCTCGGTGCGCGCCATCGGCGTGCCGGGAGGCGGTGGCGTGTCGACCGCCTCCGACCTGGCGATGCTCTACCAGGCGTTCCTGCACAACACCGGGGACTTGTGGGATCCCGAGGTCCTGGCCGACGGGATCGGCCACGTGCGCGTGACCATGAAGGATCCGATGCTCGGCGTGCCGTCGGCTCGCACCCTGGGACTGACGTCGGCCGGCACCGACGGGCTCTCGGCGTTTCGGGGCATGGGGCACAACGTGTCGTCGCGGGCATTCGGCCACAACGGCGCAGCCGGTCAGATCGCGTGGGCAGATCCCGAATCCGGCATCTCGTTCGTGTACTTCACCAACGGCGTGGACCGGAACTTCCTGCGCGAGGCCCGACGGACCAACGGCATCGCCTCGCGAGCCGGGCTGGTCACGACGCCACCGACCTGAGTAGCCGAGCTGAGTTGCCGAACTGAGCTGCGCTCGTCCACCGCCGTCCGTTCACCCTCGGTCCATGGCCAGCTGGAAGAATGCATCGATGCATGTCACGGCCAAGGTCGACTACGCGGCCCGAGCGATGGTCGAGCTCGCGCAACGCGGCGGCTCGGCCCGAGCCGATGAGCTCGCCGAAGCGCAAGGCATCCCGATCGGGTTCCTGCGCGGCATCCTGGGCGACCTTCGGCGAACGGGCCTGGTCTCGAGCCACTCCGGGCCCTCCGGCGGGTTCCGACTCCAACGCCCGGCCGAACAGATCACCATCGCCCAGATCATCCGAGCTGTCGAGGGTCCGCTGGCTCAGGTCCGAGGGTTTCCCCCGAATCAGGTCGACTACACCGGCTCGGCCGAAGCGCTCCAAGACGTGTGGATCGCCGTGCGAGCCAATCTGCGCGCCGTGCTCGACCACACCACCATCGCCCAGGTGGCCAACGGGAAGTTGCCGTCGATCGTGAAGAAGCTGGCGGCCGACCCAGCGGCCTGGGACGTCATCCCCCGCTGACACGGCTGCGGACACGGCTGCGGACACATCGACGCCCGCGGCCAGAGCCTCCCGGGGTTCTGCTTCGACGCGCCGCTTGTGCAGTATTCTCAATATCAATTACATTCCCGATGTACTTAGTCAGGAATTCGGAGAACCATGCGAACGTCTCACCCCATCCGCTCGACACTGCTCGTTGCGACCGCGTGCATTGTCGTGCTCGGCGGTTGCGGGTCGGACAAAACGGCGTCCGGGGACACCGGCCCGGTGACCGTGCGTCTGGGGTACTTCGCCAACGTGACGCACGCTCCGGCCATTGTCGGCGTCGAACAGGGCTTGTTCACCGAGGAACTCGGCAAGAACAGCCTCGAGACCAAGACCTTCAATGCCGGCCCCGAAGCAGTCGAGGCGCTCTTCGCCGAAGCGATCGACATCGGCTACATCGGACCCAACCCAGCCATCAACGCCTACGCCAAGTCGAAAGCCGACGGCGGCGCGATCCGCATCATCGCCGGGTCCACCTCGGGTGGGGCAGCGCTCGTCACCCAGCCCGAGATCACCGAGGCGTCCGATCTCCGGGGCCGCACGATCGCCACGCCGCAGCTCGGCAACACCCAGGACGTGGCGCTGCGGGCATGGTTGGAGGAGCAAGGCCTGTCCTCGGATACCTCCGGCGGCGGTGACGTGTCGATCCTGCCCCAGGCCAACGCCGACACCCTCACTGCGTTCAGGGCGGGCGCGCTCGATGGCGCGTGGGTGCCCGAACCATGGGTGACCCGCCTGGTGTTGGAAGGCAAGGGCAAGGTCCTCGTCGACGAGGCGACGTTGTGGCCGGAGGGCAAGTTCGTCACCACCCACGTGGTGGTGCGCACGAAGTTCCTCGACGAGTACCCCGACGTGGTCGCTGCCGTGCTGCGTGGCCACCTCGCCGCCCTGACCACCATCGAACAGGACCCGGACGATGCCAAGAAGGTCACCAACGCCGGCATCGAGCAGCTCACCCAAAAGGCGCTCCCGGCCGAGGTGATCGACGGCGCATGGGAGAACCTGAACTTCACAGCCGACCCGATCGCATCAAGTCTCACGAAGTCGGCCAAGGACGCCGAGGCGGCCGGCCTGCTGGAACCGGTCGACCTCGACGGGATCTACGACCTCAACATCATCAACCAGCTCCTTCGAGCCGACGGGGCTGACGGGGTCACCGAGGTGCAGGCGAAGTGACCGAGCACGGATCCCGCGAGCCGGCGGCGTCGGTCGGCTTCCTGACCGACGCCCCGGCCGCAGTGCGTGCCCGGAACGTTCGCAAGGTGTTCGGGCACGGCCGGGACGCCACCGTTGCGCTCGACGGCGTCGACCTGACCGTCGGGTCCAGCGAGTTCGTGTGCATCGTCGGTGCATCGGGTTGCGGCAAGACCACGCTGTTGAACCTGGCCGCCGGGCTCGACCAGCCAACCGCCGGCAGCGTCGAGGTACGGGGTCAGGTAGCGGTGATGTTCCAGCAGGACGCCTTGTTCCCATGGCTCACAGTTCGGGGCAACGTCGAGCTGGCGTTGCGGCTGCGCGGCATCGGTCGGGCCGAACGCCGAGACCGAGCCCAGGAACTGCTGGCTGCGGTACACCTGGCTGACTTCGGTGATCGGCGACCACACGAGCTCTCGGGCGGCATGCGTCAACGCGTCGCGCTCGCCCGAGCCCTGGCCCAAGACGCCGATGTGTTGTTGATGGACGAACCCTTCGGCGCCCTCGACGCCATGACCCGTGACCTGATGCACGACGAGTTGGAACGGGTGTGGTCGGACCGCCACCTGGCCGTGCTGTTCGTGACCCACAACGTGCGCGAAGCGGCGCGGCTGGGCGACCGGGTGATCCTGTTGTCGTCGCGTCCTGGCCGAGTCGCACAGGAGTTCGCCGTCGACATCGATCGGCCGCGCCGGATCGAGTCACCAGAGGTCAGCAACCTGGCGGGCGAGATCACGTCACGACTTCGGGAGGAGGTGCGCCGCCATGCCGGACGCTGACCTGGATCGAGGCCAAGACACCAAGCCCCTGAGCGCCGAGGCCTCGTCGACCGACGCCTCGTCCATAGATGTTCGAGGGCGCCTCGACGACGAACTCGCCGGGCTCGACGCCCTGGAGCTGGTCGTCGAACGACGGCCCTCACCCGGACGGCGGATCTGGTCGGCAACGTGGCCGAAACTGGCCGCACTCGTCGTCTCGGTGGGCTTGTGGCAAGCGGTGGTGTGGAGCGGCTGGAAGCCCACCTACGTGCTCCCCGGACCCGGCCCGGTCTTCGGCCAGTTGTGGCAGCGACTGAGCGACGGCACCATCATCGAAGCGGTCGGACGCACCCTGTCACGCGCCGGCATGGGCTTCGCTCTCGCCACGCTGATCGGTGGCGTGATCGGTCTGGCCGTGGCGCGGAGCCGGTTGCTGCGCACCGCCGTCGGATCATTGATCACCGGGCTGCAGACCATGCCGTCGATTGCCTGGTTTCCTCTGGCCATCCTGCTGTTCCAGATCTCGGAGTCGGCGATCCTGTTCGTGGTGGTCCTGGGGGCCGCTCCGTCGATCGCCAACGGCATCATCGCCGGGGTCGACCACGTGCCGCCGATCCTCGACCGGGTCGGCACCGTGCTCGGCGCTCGCGGGCTGCAACGGGTGCGCCACGTCGTGCTGCCCGCGGCCATGCCGCAGGTCGTCGCCGGCCTGAAGCAGGGGTGGGCCTTCGCCTGGCGGAGCCTGATGGCCGGCGAGCTGCTCGTCGTCATCGCCAACCAACCGTCCATCGGCACCCAACTCCAGGTGGCCCGAGACTTCGCCGATGCCCCATGGTTGCTGTCGACCATGCTCGTGATCCTGTTCATCGGCATCTTGGTCGACGCCCTCTTCGGCGCGGTCGAACGGTCGATGCTGCGACGACGCGGACTTGCTCTCGTGTGAGGTGCATTCCCGAGGCCACCGACCCCCGAGGTCTGCGGACGAGCCGACCGAGCGCTCTATTCGGCCAAGTCAGCGGGCCGCAACCGCGTCGTTGCCGCTCGCTGAATACTCCGACCCTGACCCTGACCCTGACCCCGACGCCGACCCCGCCGCCGGCGCCCACCCCGGACCGCGGAACGTATAGCCGAATCGGTCGCTCCAGCTTGTCGCTTGACGCACGTCGCGCCAGATGGCGACGACCTCGTGGCTGAAAATCGGCCAGATCCGATCAGGCGGGTTGTCCTTGGTCAGGCCGTAACGCACCCGTTCGACCTCGGGTTCGAACGTGCCGAACATCCGATCCCACACAATGAGGACGCCCCCATGGTTGCGATCGAGGTACTGCGGATTCGAACCGTGGTGCACCCGGTGATGCGACGGCGTGTTGAACACGAACTCGAACCACCGCGGCATCCGGTCGACCGCCTCGGTGTGGATCCAGAACTGGTAGATGAGGTTGAAACCGCCCGCCACCATGATCATCCAGGGCCGAACCCCCAGCAGGGCCAAGGGCGGGAACACCACGAGCACCAGGATCGGCAACCACGGCTGGCGCAACGCGGTGGTCAGGTTGTAGCGCCGACTCGAGTGATGGTTCACGTGCGCGGCCCAGAAGAACCGGCTCTCGTGCTCGAAGCGGTGCAGCCAGTAGTAGGCGAAGTCCCAGCCGATCATGGCCACGACCCAGCCGAGCAACGTGTTGCCGAGGTCGGTGATCCGCCACTGCCACAGCCACTCCGCCAACGCGAACACGCCCAGGTTGAGCACGCCAACGGTCGCCAGGCTCACGAACCCCATGCGCAACGACGCCCAGGAGTCCGACGACTTGTGACCGACCAGATCCTTACCCGCGACTCGGCGACGGGCCACCACCCGACGTTCGACGACGAGGGCGCTGACGTACAGCGGGATCGCGAACAGCGCTGGGTCCAGGTAGTCCATCAGGCCTCCTCGGGGCGATACGGCAGCTCGATGACGTCGTGGAGTAGCCGGTCGAGCGTTCGGCGCAGGCGTCGAGCCTGCAGATCATCGGGCAACACCATCTGATTGACGACCAGGCCCTGGATGGCGAGGATCGCCACGTCGACCGCACCGGCAGCATCTGAGGGTTCGTCGAACCCCACCAAGGTGCCCGAGAGCTCGGCGATGCGTTCGACGTGCGCCGAGACCACCGGTTCCAGATCGGCCCGCAGCTCGGGATCGGTACGGGCCGCGGCGTACAACTCGTAGGCGGCGGCCAGGCGCGGGTCCCACATGGCGTCCCACAGCAGGTCGAGCCCGCGTTTGAGGGTTCGGCGGTTCGGCACCAACGCCAGGAATGCAGCTTCGTAGTCGGACCGCAGCCCGTCGAAGAGGTGCTCGATAGCGGCGGCGAGCAGAGCCGATTTTGTGGGGAAGTGCTTGAACAGCGCACCCTGGCTGACGCCGGCACGCCGACAGACCTCGGTCGTGGTGAATCCCGACAGCCCGGTGGCCCCAAGCTGGTCCTGGGCGGCAGCCAGCAACGCGGCGCGGGTCGACGCCCGGCGCTCGGTCTGGGTTCTGCGCACCACTGCGGTCACGACCCGAATCGTACGCTCTTGTTTAGAAAGTGACAAGTCACTTTCTAAGTGAACGGCTGGTGAGCCGAATCAGTCCTCGGCCGCCAGCGCGGCCCGAAAGAACTCCTCGTCCTCGAACAACCCCACATCACTCATGTAGAGCTTCCCGTACCGCTCGAAGTACATGAGTGCCTTGGTCAGCAGGAACACACCCCGTTCGAACTCGGATTCGATGGCCCCGCTCTCGACCGCCAGGGCCCGCACCTGGCGTTGTTCCTTGAACCGCTTCAGGATCGCCGGCAACGTCATGCGCTCGGCTTGGATCCCTCGGGCTTCGGCCACCTTGGCCTGTGGGGCGTTGATGATCTCGGCCAGCGACACCTGACCGAACGGCGCCCGAAGCAGCGGTTCCAACGTCATCTTCATGAACTGCGTCAGGTCGTCGTGACTCATGCCGAGGCCTTCTTCGAGCACTGGTCCGTAGGTCTTGATCGCGTGAGCGGCGATGTGGTGCCACGCGTCGTCGTCGCCGAGCGCGGCTTCGACGACCCGCCGGAAGAACTGATGCGTATCGTCGTCGAGACGCCCGATGATCCCCCAGTCGATGATCCCCAATCGGCCGTCGCCCAGCAGCAACAGATTCCCGGCATGCACATCACCGTGGAAGAACCCCCATCGGATCGCCGTCATCAGGAACCCTTTGACGGTCTGGCTGACCACCGGCGCCGGGTCGTATCCCAGTTCTTCGATGCGGCTCAGGTCATCGACCGGCACGCCGTCGAAGAACTGCATCGTGAGCGTGCGACTGCCCGAGAACTCGTCATAGACGGTGGGTACACACACCAACGGCAGGTCGACCCGATCCAGCAGCGCGGCCATGTGATGAATGGCTCGGGCTTCGTTGCGCAGGTCCAGTTCCTCGCCGAGCTGGAGGCGGAACCCTTCGAAGACCTGCAACATCTGTGCGGCCAGGTACTCGCCGGTGACCCGGGCGATGTACTCGAGGAGTGGCTGGAACAGGTCCATGTCGACCGACACCCGCGCCTCGATGCCCGGGCGAAGGACCTTGACCGCGACGTCGGTCCCGTCGTGCAGGCGGGCCCGATGCACCACTGCGATCGATGCCCGCCCGATGGGTTCGGGGTCGAACCAGGCATACGCGTACTCGAGTCGCATCCCCAGGTCGTCCTGGATGCTGTTGCGGACATCGTCGAACGCCACGACGGCGCCGGTGTCGAGACAGGAACGGAACTCGGCGGCCACGTCGTCGCCGAACATGCCGGGAGAGCTGGCGACGAGTTGACCGAACTTCATGAACGTGGTGCCGAGTTCTTCGAACACCGCGCAGATCGGGCGGGCCACCTCGACCGTCGTCGGGGGTCTCACATTGCGGGCCTTGGCGCGGTCCCGAGCCACCGGCAAGACGTGGCGGGTGGTGACCCAGGCGATCTTGACCGCCCGTCGTGCCAATTCCTCGCGACTGGCCGGAGGCAGATGACGAGGAAAGACACGGAGCCCGGTGGTGGTCATGTCGCCCATCAGTCGCGCCGTCCCGTGAACGCCAGCCGGACACCGAGGCCCATCGTCACCAGGCCGCCGACACCACCGACGGCAGCGAGCCGGTCCGGCGAGTGCGCCAGCCAGTCGCGGGCGGCACCGGCGGCGATCGCCCACATCGAATCGAAGACCAGCGCGATCATCACGAAGATCAGTCCCAGTTCGGCCAGTTGCACTCCGACCGACCCGGCCGTGCGGTCGACGAACTGAGGGAGGACGGCGGCCGCAAAGATGAACAGCTTCGGATTGGTCACTCCGACCACGAACCCTTCCGAAACCACGCGCCGGGTGGCCTGCACTGCGCCTGGGAGCGCTGCGAGGTCGGCCAGCGAGCGACGGTCGCGCCAGGCGCACCACCCCAACCAGATCAGGTAGCCGGCCCCGGCGAACTTGAGCACCGTGAACACCAGGATCGACCGTTCGATGATCACGCCGAGACCGACCGAAATCAGCAGCACCTGCGCGCCGGCGCCCAGGGCGTTGCCGACCACGGTTTGCAACCCGGCGGCTCGCCCGTAGGCGACCGACCGGCTGATCACGAACAACACACTCGGCCCCGGCACTGCGATGATCACCGCGGTGACCAGCACGAAGGACCAGAGATTGGCGGCGCTGACCATCACGTCACGGTACCCGGCTGGCACCGACCGCCCGCTCAAGCCGGCTCGCCACGCCGGCCAGGCAAATGGTCATGCCACTGACAGTGGCCAAGACGCGTCCGCGGACGCGTGAAGCGCACGGCCGCAAGCTCTCCTCGTAACGGTCCACGGTCAGGGTCAGGGCCCCACGCCAAAGTGTTGGACGCCAAAGGCGCGCGACCATCGGTTCTGATCTCTGTGTCGCCTACCGTGCCGGTGGGAGGTCGAGCTCGCTCGACCAGCGTAAACCGGACCCCTGACAGGCGAGCGTGACGGAGGCGGCTGAGCCCAAATCACCACCCACCGTGGCTGAGACGCGTCAGCGGACGTGTGAATCCCACGGAACGTGGTATGCCCGCCCCGCAGAGCGAAGAACGCCGTGATCAGCAGCAGAGTCCGGGGTGCTACTCGCGCCATCCCGTAGGCCATGGAAGAGACAGAGTTCGGCACTATTCGTTGCGTAGATTCAACCGGTGGCCCCGCTCGAACCAGGTGTGTACGAGCAACTGGTGACGGCCGGGCTCGAGAATCAACTCCGCGGCATCGA
>Ga0105046_10017678_pt1 | contig 10897 bp, 9 predicted proteins | sample MAT03_FD_78385 | JGI IMG/M metagenome (GOLD analysis project Ga0105046, IMG submission 78385) | Freshwater microbial communities from Lake Fryxell liftoff mats and glacier meltwater in Antarctica - MAT-03 (megahit assembly) | ecosystem: Environmental > Aquatic > Freshwater > Ice > Liftoff...
CACCAGAAGCGCGACGCCGCTGCGCGCCAACGCCTCTGCCGTCCACGACCCGACGCCGCCCACGCCGACGACGGCCACCCGCGCTGCGCGCAGGCGCCGGTAGGCGCTTTCGCCATACAGCCGTCGCAGGCCGCCGAAGCGGCGTTCGAGGTCGGCGCTGACGTTGGCGCTGAAGGTGGCGCTGAAGGTGGCGCTACGGTCGGGGCTCAAGTCCGCATTCACGCCATGCGTTCCAGCCGCCACACCTGCCAACGCAGCGCCAGCACCGCGCCGCCGATGATGCCGGCCAGCGCGATGAAGCTGCCCAGCGCCAGCGTGGACACGCCGCTCAGGCCCTGTCCCACCGTGCAGCCCATGGCGGTGACGCCGCCCACACCCATCAGCACGGCGCCGGCCAGGTGCAGCGTCAGGTCGTCAACGCCGCCGAAGCCTTCCCAGCGAAAGCTGCGCATGGAAAGGGCCAGGACGGCCGATCCGACGATCACACCCACCGTGCTGACGATGCCCAGCGTCAGCACCTTGCTGGTGTCGCTGAACAAGATCAGCCAGTCCAGCGTGTAGGCGATGGGGGCGACGAAGCTCAGCGACTCCATGCGCTGGCTGTTGGTGGCCACAAAGGTGGACTCCAGCGTCAGCGGGTGTTCGGCCACATAGCCGAGCCGGCCCGACACCCACCACACGCCGACGATGACCGCGCCGATGCCCAGCCCGCCGAGCCAGACCTCGCCTGTGCGGCCATCGGGCCGCGCCAGCACGAAGGCGATCAGCGCGCCACCGATGAGTCCGCCCAGCACCAGCGCCAGCGTGGCCGGCGCCAGGCCGGTGGGGCCCGCCAGCAGGGACGGCAGGTCCTGGCCGGTGGCCAGACTCAAAGCCACCGTGTCGACCGTGGCCACCCGCGCCACCGCGGTGATGCCGCGCAGCGTGGCATAGGCGGCAAAGCCCAGCACCACGAACACCACCACCGCTTTCAGACTGCCGCCGCCGATGCGCACCAGCATCTTGTTGCCGCAGCCCGAGGCCAGCACCATGCCGAAGCCGAACATCAGCCCGCCCAGCAGGTTGGACAACCAGATCAGCCGCGGCCCGGCATACACGCTCTGGCCGGCCTGCACCCAGCCCGCAGCGACCATGGCATTGAAGCCCAGCATGGCCACGCCGATGGCCAGCAGCCACATGCGCATGCGTGTCCAGTCGCCCATGTTGACGATGTCGGCGACCGCACCCATGGTGCAGAAGTGGGTGCGCTGGGCGATGGCACCAAACACGACGGCCAGCGCAAAGGCAGCCCACAGCACCTGGGCCACCAGGGCCGGGAGATCAGATTCCTGCATGACCGAGATTGTCGCAGCCGGCCGCAGCCGTTTGCGCCCAGGGGGCCTGGCGCGGGCCGGTCAGTGTTGCGGCTGGCCCGGGCCTACTTGATGCCGGCCAGCCGTTCCTTGCCCGCGATGGCGGCTTCGGAGTTGGGGTAGTCCTTGAGCAGGCTCTCCAGCGTGCGACGTGCGCCGCGGGCGTCCTTCATCTCGGCCTGGCTGTTGGCCAATGCCAGCATGGCCTCGGCCGCGCGCGGGTGCCTGGGCACCGCAGTGACGAAGCTGTTGAAGGCGCTGACCGCCTCCTTGTAGTCCTTCTTGCCGTACTGCGCGTTGCCCAGCCAGAAGTTGACCGAGTCGGCATAGGCGCTGCCCGGGTAGCGGCGCTGGAAGGCGCCGAGCAGCGTCACCGAGCGGTCGAAGTCCAGGCTGCGGATGGCGGCGATGCCTGCTTCGTAGGCACGCTTCTCGGCCGGCTCGACCAGGCTTTCAGTGCCGTCGATGGTGACCTTGACCGGCTCGACGCGCTTGAGGCGCTCTTCCAGGCTGGCGCTCATCTCCTTCTGGCCCTTCTGCAACTCGGCCATCTCGCGCAGCATCTGTTCGTCGTCACCGCGCAGTTTGGCGATCTCGCCGCGCATGGTCTCGAGCTGGTTGTTCAGCTCCAGCAGACTGCGGCGCAGGGCCGTCAGCTGTTCGACAAGGGCGGCGCTGGTGGTCGTGAGTTCGGTGATGCGCGCCACCCGCTCGGCGTCGGTGCTTGCCACCTGCGTGCGCAAGGCGACGATCGCCTTGCGTGCTTCTTCGTCGTCGAACAGGCCGGCCCAGGCCGGGCCGGCTGACAGCAGGATGCAGACCGCTGCAACCGCAGCCGCCCGCGAGGCGCGCATCAGGTGCATCTCAGCGGTCCTTCAGTTCGGCGCGGCGGTTCTTGGCCCAGGCCTCTTCAGCGCTGCCTTGCGCCATCGGGCGTTCTTCGCCGAAGCTGACGGCCTCGACCCGGCTTTCCTCGACACCCAGCAGCGACAGTGCGCGCACCACAGACTCGGCGCGCTTCTGGCCCAGGGCCAGGTTGTATTCGCGGCTGCCACGCTCGTCGGCATGGCCCTCGACCACCAGGCGCTGGGCGCGGTTGGCAGACAGAAAGCGCGCATGCGACTCGACCAGCGGGTTGAAATCGGCGCGGATGGCGAAGCTGTCGAAGTCGAAAAAGACGTTGCGTTCACCCGGGGCAGTTGCCGACATCAGCGCCGAGCGCGCGGCCATCCCGCCCGGGTCGCTGCCTGCAGCAGGGTTGGCGGCCAGGTCGACGGTGGCCACCCGCGACTGGGGCACGCCGCCCGCGGTGGCGCCAGCGTTGGGCGCGGCGGCCAGCGGGCTGGCCGCAGCCGGGGCGGCGGGCGCGACCGTTGCAGCATTGACCGGCTGGTCCAGCGGCACGCGCGTGCCGCAGGCGGCCAGCAGCACGGCGGCGGTGAGGGCTGACAAGGTGGCCAGTCGGCGGGCGACGGGTCCGGCCAGGCGGGCGGCGCGAGTGCTGTCGTGGGTAGGCTTCAAGGTGAGCTCCTTCGGGGCGGGGGGTGGGGAAGTGGAGGTGACATTGGCGCGTCGCGGGCAATGCGAACGCTTTGACGATTTGACACAGTCCGGGTTCCCTTGCTGTGCTCGGGCCATGAATCAGGCCATGAATCAGACAATGAACGGACCCCAGGCGGGTTCGCGCATGTCGGCATCGGTGCTCAGCAACCTCGTCTTGATCTTGCCATCAAGGGTGGTGGTCATCAACACGTCGCTGCGACCCTGCCGTGTCGAATACACGAGCAAGCGGCCGTTGGGAGCAAAGCTGGGGCTCTCGTCGTCCTGCGTGCCAGTCAATGCCGCCACGGTGCCCGTGGCCAGGTCTTGCGTCATCACCCGGTAAGCGGAGCCCTGGCGCCCGATGTAGGCCAGCGTGCGGCCGTCGGGGCTGATGTCGGGGCTGGCGCAGTACTCGGCCCCAAAGCTGATGCGCTCGGGCGTGCCGCCACTGGCAGCCACCCGGTAGATCTGCGGGCCGCCGCCGCGGTCGCTGACGAAGAAGATGCTGCGGCCGTCGGGGGCGTACACGGGTTCGGTGTCGATGGCGCTGCTGCTGGTCAGCCGCCGCGGTGCGCCACCGCCGAACACCGGCATCGTGAACAGCTGCGTCAGCCCGCCCTGGGCCAGCGCCACGGCCAGCTGCGTGCCGTCGGGCGAGAAGGCCGGCGCGCTGTTGGACCCGCGGAAGTTGGCCAGGACGCGGCGCTGCCCCGTCACCAGGTCCTGCACCCAGACGACGGCCTTCTGCATCTCGAACGAGACGTAGGCGATCTGGCGCCCGTCCGGTGCCCAGGCTGGCGAGATGATGGGGTCGTTGCTGGCCAGTGCCACCTGCCCGCCTTCGCCGTCGGCGTCGGTGATGTGCAGGCTGTAGCGCCGGCCGCGCCGCACCACGTAGGCGATGCGCGTGGCGTTGGCGCCGCGCTCGCCGGTCAGGCGCAGCACGATCTCGTCGGCGATGCGGTGCGCGGCCAGGCGCAGATCGCCGGCCACCACGGTCTTGCTCTGGCCCACCAACTGTTCGCCCTTGACGGCGTCCCACAGGCGATAGCGCACTTCAAGGCGACCGTCGGCCGCCCGCGTGATCGACCCCGCCACCAGCGCGTCGGCGCCCCTTGCGCGCCAGGCCGCAGGGTCGAGGTCGCTGCGGTCGTCCAGCGCCTGCCCCGCGTTCATGAGCCGGAATGCGCCACTGCGTTCGAGGTCGGCGCGCAGCACTGCGGCCAGCGGCAAGCCGGCTTCGGCTTCGCCGCGAAAGTCGGCCACGACGATGGGCAGCTGCGTGCCGCCGACGCCAGAGATCTCGATGCGGAACTGTGCCCAGGCAGGCACGCTGCCCAACGCGGCCAGCCCGACACCTGCATGCAGCACCTGCCGGCGGGGCCAGGTGCGGGGCGGGGGGGTGGTGGGGTGCATGGGCTTCGGGGCTCTCGGGCTTTCGGGCTTGCGGGCTTTCAGGCTCTTGTTTCAGGCCGAAGCCGATGCAGACCAGGGCTTGCGGGCGCCTTGTGGCACGGCCACCGACCCCCATCTCCCTCATCGGCGCAAGACGCACGACGTCGGCCTGGGGATGCGCTGGAATGCTGCGGGTGATTGTAGGCAGTGCCCTGGCGCGGCCCGCAGGGTGCCGATAATCCCCAGCCGGCTCGGGCTCTCGCCTGCATGCCGGCCACGACGCGAGAGCCCGCCATCGCCATCACTTCGCCCATTGCCTCCCCCCGGCCCGCCCCCGCGCCCACGTTGTTCAAGCGCCTGGCGCGGCTGCTGCCCTACCTGCGCCACAGCCGTCGGGGCATCGCCGCGGCCATCGGCGGGGCGGTGGCGATGGCGCTGACCGAGCCGCTGATCCCGGCCTTCATGAGCCAGTTGCTGGACAAGGGCTTCCAGTCCCGGCAACTGTCGCTGTGGCTGGTGCCGGTGGCCATCATCGGCCTGTTCGCGCTGCGCAGTGCGGCGGGTTTCATCGCGCAGTACGGCCTGGCATGGTCGGCGAATCGCGCAGCGATGCAGTTGCGCACCGAGATGTTCGGCCGCCTGATGCACGCCGACTCGGGCGTGTTTTCACGCCACAGCGGCAGCAGTCTGACCAACACCCTGGTCTACGAGGCCCAGGCCGGCGTGACCCTGCTGGTGAGCGCGCTGCTGACGCTGGTGCGGGATTCGCTGACCCTGCTGGCGCTGCTGGGCTACCTGATGTGGCTGAACTGGCAGTTGACGCTGTTTGTCGGCGTGCTGTTTCCGGCCGTGGGCTGGGTCATGCGCGTCATCGGCCGGCGCCTGCATGCGCTGACGGTGGCGGGGCAGAAGGCCACCGACGAGCTGGCGTATGTGGTCGAAGAAAACGTGCTGGCCTGGCGCATCGTGCGTCTGCATGGCGCGGGGCCGGCGCAGTCCGAACGCTTCCGCGGCCGTGCCGATCAGGTGCGGCGTTATGCACTGAAGGCCGTGGCCGCCGGTGCCACCATGGCGCCGGTGACGCAGATGCTGGCGTCGGTGGCGCTGTCGGCAGTCATCGTGCTGGCGCTGTGGCAGGCGCAGACCGGCGGCGGCTCGGTCGGCAGCTTTGTCGCTTTCATCACCGCCATGCTGATGCTGGTGGCACCCATCAAGCACCTGTCGGACGTGATGACCCCCATCACGCGCGGCCTGGCGGCGCTGGAACGCGGCCTGGACCTGATCGCGCAGTGCCCGCCCGAGCCCGGCGGCAGCTATCGCGGCGAACCGGGCCGCCTGGGCCGCGCGCGCGGCGAGATCACGCTGCAGGGCGTGAGCCTGCGCTACCGCGACGACAGCCCGCCGGCGCTGGACGGCCTGGACCTGCAGGTGCGGGCCGGCGAGACGGTGGCGCTGGTCGGGCCCTCGGGCGCCGGCAAATCGACGCTGGCGAACCTGCTGCCGCGCTTCATCGAGCCCGGCGCCGGCCGCATCCTGCTGGACGGTGTGCCGCTGGCCGAATGGGACGTGCAGGCGCTGCGCCGTCAGTTCGCCTTCGTCAGCCAGGACGTGGTGCTGTTCAACGACACGGTGGCGAACAACGTCGCGCTGGGCGCAGAGGCCACGCCCGCGCAGTTGCGCCAGGCGCTGCAGGACGCTCACCTGCTGGACTTTGTCGAGAGCCTGCCGCAGGGCCTGGACACGGTCATCGGCCACAACGGCAGCCAGCTTTCCGGCGGCCAGCGCCAGCGCCTTGCGATTGCGCGCGCGATCTTCAAGGACGCGCCCATCCTGATCCTGGACGAGGCCACCTCGGCCCTGGACAGCGAGAGCGAACGCGCCGTGCAGGCGGCGCTGGAGCGGCTGATGCAGGGCCGCACCAGCGTCGTCATCGCGCACCGCCTGAGCACCATCGAGCACGCCGACCGGGTGCTGGCGCTGGACGCCGGCAAACTGGTGGAGCAGGGCACCCATGCCGAACTGCTGGCGGCCGGCGGGCTGTACGCGCGGCTGCACGCGATCCAGTTTCGCAGTTGAGGTTTTGCAGTTGACGAGCCGCAGTTGACGAACCGCAGTTGTCGTACCGCAGTTGTCGTACCGCAGTTGACGTACCGCAGTTGACGATACTGCGGCGTCCATTGAAGTCCATTGCCAGGAGACCTGCCATGACCGCCCCCATCTCCCGCTTTCCCGTGCCCGCACTCGCCGACCTGCCCGAGGACCTGCGAACGCGCATCCTCGAGGTGCAGGCCAAGGCCGGTTTCGTCCCCAACGTCTTTCTGGCGCTGGCGCACCGGCCGGCCGAGTGGCGGGCCTTCGTCGCCTATCACGACGCCTTGCTGGTGAAGGAAGGCGGCACGCTGACCAAGGGCGAGCGCGAGATGATCATCGTCGCCACCTCGGCCGCCAACCACTGCCTGTACTGCGTCGTGGCGCATGGCGCCATCCTGCGCGTCTACGAGAAGAAGCCGCTGCTGGCCGACCAGATCGCGGTCAACTGGCGCAAGGCCGATCTGTCACCCCGCGAACGCGCGATGCTGGCCTTCGCGATGAAGGTGGCCGAGGCCTCGCACGAGATCACGCACGCCGACTACGACACCTTGCGCGGCCACGGCTTCGACGACGAGGACGCCTGGGACATCGCCGCCATCACCGCCTTCTTCGGCCTGTCCAACCGCATGGCCAACGCGATCGCGATGCGGCCGAACGACGAGTTCTTCCTCATGGGCCGGGTGCCGCGCGTGAAGCCGGCCTGACCTCACCGGCTGCCCCAAGCGGCAACGGGCTCAGATCGACATCAACCGCCGCACGCCCTCGGCTTGCATGTCCTTGCCGCGCCCGCGCTGCACGATCTCGCCGCGTTCCATCACCAGGTACTGGTCGGCCAAGGCTTCGGCGAAGTCGTAGTACTGCTCGACCAGCACGATGGCCATGGTCTTGCGGTCGGCCAGCATGCGGATGACACGTCCGATGTCCTTGATGATGCTGGGCTGTATGCCCTCCGTGGGTTCGTCCAGCATCAGCAATTTCGGGCCCGCGGCCAGGGCGCGCGCAATGGCCAGTTGCTGCTGCTGCCCGCCCGAGAGGTCGCCGCCGCGGCGGCCGATCATCTGCTTCAGCACCGGGAACAATTCGAACAATTCGGCCGGGATGCTGGTGCCGCCGCTGCGCGTGGCCAGGCCCATGCGCAGGTTTTCTTCGACCGTCAGACGGCCGAAGATTTCGCGCCCCTGCGGCACGTAGCCGATGCCGGCGCGCACACGCTCGTAGGGCGTGGCGCGCGTGATGTCGCGGCCGTCCAGCTGCACGCGGCCGGTCTTCACCGGCACCACGCCCATCAGGCTTTTCAGCAGCGTCGTCTTGCCCACGCCGTTGCGGCCCAGCACGACGGTGATCTCGCCCAACCGTGCTTCGAAGCCCAGATTGCGCAGTATGTGGCTGCCGCCGCCGTAGTACTGGTTCAGTCCATTGACGCTGAGCATTGATCGCCACCCTCGTGCTTCACTCTGGAGCCCCCTCCCGGAGGGGGCTGGGGGGAGCCGAACATTCCACCGCAGGTGTACCTGGGGCGCTCAGCGCCCCAGGTACACCTCGACCACCTTCTCGTTGCTCTGCACGTCTGACAGCAGCCCCTCTGCCAACACGCTGCCTTCGTGCAGCACGGTCACCTTCTTGCGGCCTTCGGTCAATTCGTCGACGAACTTCATGTCATGTTCGACCACCACCAGCGAGTGCTTGCCTTCCAGGCTCAGAAACAGTTGCGCGGTGCGTTCGGTCTCTTCGTCGGTCATGCCGGCGACGGGCTCGTCCAGCAACAGCAACTTGGGGTCCTGCATCAGCAGCATGCCGATCTCCAGCCACTGCTTCTGGCCGTGGCTCAGCAGGCCGGCGGTGCGGTGGGCCTCGTCCTGCAGATGGATCAGCACCAGCACTTCGGCGATGCGGTCGCGCTGTGGGCCCGTCAGTTTGTGGAACAGCGCCGCGCGCACGCCGCGGTCGGCCTTCAATGCCAATTCCAGGTTCTGGAACACCGTCAACTGTTCGTAGACGGTGGGCTTCTGGAACTTGCGGCCGACACCGATCTGCGCGATCTCGGGTTCGTTCAGGCGCAGCAGGTCGATGTTGGAGCCGAAGAAGACGCGCCCGCTGTCGGGCCGCGTCTTGCCGGTGATGCAGTCCATCATCGTCGTCTTGCCGGCACCGTTGGGGCCGATGATGCAGCGCAGTTCACCGACATCGATGGTCAGGCTCAGCTTGTTCAAGGCCCGAAAGCCGTCGAAGCTGACGCTGATCTCGTCCACGTAAAGCGCCACGCCCTGGCCGAAGTAGGGCTCGCCGGGCTGCAGGCCCATGCCGCCGCCGATCCCTCCGATCACGCCGCCACCCATGCTGCGCTGCACCTGCTGTGCGGCGCGGGCGCGCGCGCCGGCCTCCATCAATTCGGGTGTCATGGCACGTCACCCACCGGGGGCTTGCGCCTGAACAGACGGCGCAGCCGTTCGTCGCGCGCCAGACCGATCAAGCCCCCCGGTCTGCGCAGCAGGCCGATCAATCCATTCGGCAGGAACAGCGTCACCGCGATGAACAGCGCGCCCAGAAAGAACAGCCAATATTCCGGAAACGCGACCGTGAACCAGCTCTTCGCGCCATTGACAAAAAAGGCGCCGAGGATGGGGCCGACCAGCGTGGCGCGCCCGCCCACTGCCGCCCAGATCGCCATCTCGATGCTGGCCGCCGGGCTCATTTCGCCGGGGTTGATGATGCCCACCTGCGGCACGTACAGGGCGCCCGCCACGCCGCACATCACGGCGCTCAACGTCCAGATGCTGAGCTTGTAGGCCACGGGGTTGTAGCCTGTGAACATCACCCGCGTCTCGGCATCGCGGATGGCCTGCAGCACTCGCCCGTACTTGCTGGCGACGATGGCGCGCGCCATCACAAAGAAGCCGATCAATACCAGGCCGGTGATGACGCACAACGTCACGCGCATGCCGGCGGTGCCCAGTGGAATGTCGAGGATGCGCTTGAAGTCGGTGAAGCCGTTGTTGCCGCCGAAGCCGGTCTCGTTGCGGAAGAACAGCAGCATCGCGGCGAAGGTCAGGGCCTGCGTGATGATGGAGAAGTACACGCCCTTGATGCGGCTGCGAAAGGCGAACCAGCCGAACACAAACGCCAGCAAACCGGGCACGGCCAGCACCAGCACCATCTGCGCTGCGAAGCTGTCGCTGAGCGTCCAGTGCCAGGGCAATTGCTTCCAGTCCAGAAACACCATGAAGTCAGGCAATTCGCTCTTGTAATTGCCGTCCAGCCCGATCTGCCGCATCAGGTACATGCCCATCGCATAGCCGCCCAGGGCGAAGAACAGGCCGTGGCCCAGGCTCAGGATGCCGGTGTAGCCCCAGATCAGGTCGATGGCCAATGCGCATATGGCGTAGCACATGATCTTGCCCAGCAGGCTGACGTAGAACTCGCTGAGATGCAATGCACTGCCCGCCGGCACCAGCAGGTTCAACACCGGCACGCCGACGACGATGGCCAATGTGCAGGCCAGCAACGCGGCCCAGCCTTTGGGGCCCAGCAGGCGGCTGGCGGGCCCCAGTTCACTCTGCACTGCGGCCCTTCAGCGCGAAGATGCCCTGCGGCCGCTTCTGTATGAAAGCGACGATGAACAGCAGCACCATGATCTTGGCCAATACCGCCCCCTGCCAGTTCTCCAGCAATTTGTTCAACAGGCCCAGTCCCAGGCCGGCGTAGACCGTGCCCGCCAATTGCCCCACGCCACCGAGCACGACCACCAAGAAGGCGTCGACGATGTAGCCCTGCCCCAGGTCGGGGCCGACGTTGCCGACCTGGCTCAGCGCGCAGCCCGCCAGGCCCGCGATGCCGGCGCCCAGCGCAAAGGCATAGGTGTCCACCCGCGCGGTGTTGACGCCCACACAGCTGGCCATGCGGCGGTTCTGCGTCACGCCGCGCACGAACAGGCCCAGCCGCGTGCGACTGATCAGCAATGCCACGCCGGCCAGCACGATGAAGGCAAACGCCAGGATGGCCAGCCGGTTGTAGGGCAGCACCAGGTTGGGCAGCACCTGCACGCCGCCCGACAGCCAGCTCGGGTTCTCGACGCCGACGTTCTGCGCGCCGAAAACACTGCGCACCGTCTGCATCAGGATCAGGCTGATGCCCCAAGTCGCCAGCAATGTTTCCAGCGGCCGGCCGTAAAGCCAGCGGATGACGCTGCGTTCCATCAGCGCACCCACCCCGGCGGCGACCAGAAAGCTGACCGGAATGGCCACCAGCACATAGGCGTCGAAGGCCCCGGGCAGGAACTCGCGAAACAGGTTCTGCACCAGATAGGTGGCATAGGCGCCGATCATCATCAGCTCGCCATGGGCCATGTTGATCACGCCCATCAAGCCGTAGGTGATGGCCAGGCCCAGCGCCACCAGCAGCAGGATGCTGCCCAGGCTGATGCCAGAGAACAGGGCGCCCAGGCGCTCGCCCCAGGCCAGGCGGTCGCTGACGGTGTTCAGCGACTTCTGCAGCGCGGCGCGCACGGTGGGGTCCTGTTC
>Ga0105046_10017679_pt1 | contig 10897 bp, 9 predicted proteins | sample MAT03_FD_78385 | JGI IMG/M metagenome (GOLD analysis project Ga0105046, IMG submission 78385) | Freshwater microbial communities from Lake Fryxell liftoff mats and glacier meltwater in Antarctica - MAT-03 (megahit assembly) | ecosystem: Environmental > Aquatic > Freshwater > Ice > Liftoff...
AATCGAAGCTGGCCGATTCGAGCAGGATGTTACGCGTCGCCGGCGTGACTTCGGTTTCCGCGCCGCCCATGACGCCAGCCAGGGCGATGGGACCAGCCGTGTCGGCTATCACGAGATTCTCGGGAGATAGCGAGCGCTCGACACCATCGAGCGTTTTCAGATTCTCGCCCGCTTTTGCAGGGCGGACGATGATGGTCGGCGTCTTGCCGCCGGCTCGCTTCACCAGGAGGTCGTAGTCGAAGGCGTGCAACGGCTGGCCGTATTCAAGCATCACGTAGTTGGTGACGTCAACGATGTTGTTGATCGGCCGCATGCCCGCGTAGTTGAGCCGTCGCTGCATCCAGCCCGGCGCGGGGCCGATCGTGACATTCCGGATGATCATGGCGGAATATCGCGCACACTTCGTCGGATCGGGAATCTCGATCTGAATCTGGCCTTCGATCGGGTCCGTGCCGTAAACCGGTTCCGGGTTCGGCAGGGTGACGCGTTGGCCGGAGAGAGCGGCCGCCTCCCGGGCGACACCGAGCATCGACAGGCAGCGAGCCATATTGGGCAGCACGTCGATCTCGATGACGACGTCACCCATGAATTCGACAAGCGACTTGCCGATGGGGGCGTCTGCTTCGAGAAGGATGATTCCTTCATGCTCTTCATCAATACCGAGTTCGAAGGTCGACATGACCATGGCATCGCTGGGGACGCCGCGGAGCATGCTCGGCTTGAGTTCCTTGATCGACTTCGGCGTGGCGTGGCCATCGAAGTAACTGCAACCGCTCAGGCCGAGGACGACTTTCTGTCCGCGATCGCCGATCGAGATGTTCGGCGCGCCGGTAACGACCTGCTTCGGCGTTCCGGTCCCGTAATCAAGTTGAACGAGCTTCAACTTGTCGGCATTCGGGTGCTTCTCGACGGATAGAACCTGGGCCGTGACGACCTTGGCGGGATCCCAGGCGGGACCGCGTTCTTCCATCTTGACGCGCAGCCCCTCGGGGACAGGGACGCCCACAAATCGAGCCGTGGCGACTTCAAGACCGGAAATGGTCAGGCGGTCGATCAGTTCGGCGACGCCCAGCGAGAGCGGGACGTATTCACGCAGCCAGTTGAGAGGTACTTTCATCGGGAATCAAATATTCTCGGAAAACATTCGGGAATCAATTCGTTCATCCTACCGGTGGAGGCGGGAAGCGGCGTCCCCAATGCGGAATGCGGAATGCGGAATGCGGAATCGAAGACCAAAACCACACTGTGTCCTTCTTGGATTTCTATTCCGAATTTCGCATTCCGCATTCCGCATTTGAGCAAGCCGCCGCTTGAATTCCTCTGCCGAATCGCGAAAACAACGATTGGCTCGCCCGTTGGCTGGTTCGAGAGATGTGATGACAAACGTGCTTGATTTGCAGACTGCGGACGTACCGGATGTCCGGGGCAGGTTCGGCCCTTACGGCGGCCGTTATGTGCCAGAAACGCTGATGTTCGCGATCGAGGAACTCGAATCCGCTTACGCGGAAGCGAAAGCCGATCCCGAGTTTCAGGCCGAGTTTCACCGCTTGCTGGACGAATATGTCGGCCGGCCCTCCAGGCTTTACTTCGCCGAGCGGCTCACTCAAGAAGCCGGCGGCGCACGCATTTATCTAAAGCGGGAAGACCTGAACCACACCGGGGCGCACAAGATCAACAACGCCATCGGTCAGGGGCTCCTCACCAAGCGAATGGGCAAGAAACGCATAATCGCGGAGACGGGGGCCGGCCAGCATGGCGTCGCCTCCGCCACGGCGGCGGCATTGTTCGGCCTTCCCTGTCGCGTCTACATGGGCTCGGAAGACATTCGCCGGCAGGAGCTCAACGTCTTCAAAATGCGGGCGATGGGGACCGAAGTTTTCCCCGTCGAAAGCGGCAGCAAGACATTGCGTGACGCCATCAACGAAGCCTTCCGCGAATGGATGGCGAGCGTGGCCGACACGCACTACATCATCGGCAGCGTCGTCGGCCCGCATCCCTTCCCCATGATGGTTCGCGACTTTCAGGCGGTCATCGGCCGGGAAACACGCGAACAGTGCCTGACTCAGGTGGGCAAGCTCCCCGAGGTCGTCGTCGCCTGTGTGGGCGGCGGCAGCAACGCGGCCGGCATGTTTTATCCCTTCATCTCCGATAAATCGGTCGAGATCGTCGGTGTCGAAGCCGGGGGGCGAACGCATCGCCCTGGCGAACACGCGGCCACGATCAGCTTCGGATCCCCGGGCGTGTTGCACGGCAGCTACAGTTACGTGCTGCAAGACGACGACGGGCAGACTGCCCCGGTGCATTCGATCTCCGCGGGGCTCGACTACCCCGGTGTCGGCCCGGAACATAGCTTCTGGCGCGATCAGAGTCGCGTCCGCTACACCAGCGTCTCGGATGCCGAAGCCCTGGAAGGGTTTCGCGTCTGCTCGCGGTTGGAAGGGATCTTGCCGGCCCTCGAAACGGCACATGGCATTGTTGAAGCGATGCGCATTGCGGCCAAAAGACCGAAGACTGACGTCGTCGTTCTCTGTTTCTCCGGCCGCGGCGACAAAGATTGCGCGGAAGTGGCTCGCCTGGAATCCCATACATGAACGCGATTGATTCTCTCTTCCAGCGTCTTCGCCCGGCGAAGCGTCAGGCCTTCATTCCCTTTCTGACGGCCGGCGACCCCGATCTGGCATTCACGGAGCAAGTGCTGCCCCGTGTCGCGGAAGCAGGCGCCGACTTGATCGAAGTCGGCTTCCCCTTCAGCGACCCAATCGCGGACGGTCCCGTCATTCAGGCGTCGTACGCCCGCGCCCTGGAACCGGGACTCAAACTGGCTGACATTTTTAGTTCGTTGCGGAAGGTGACTTCAACCAAAGGTTGGACGACGCCCGTCGTCAGCATGATCTCGTACAGCCTGGTCTTTCGACACGGCCCCGCGGCTTTCTTGGAACACGCGAAAACGGCGGGTCTTGGCGGCGCCATCGTTCCCGATTTATCAGCGGAAGAAGCCGACGAGTTCGCGAAGCGGTGTGCCGATCAAGATTTCAAACTGATCTTGCTGGTGACCCCAACGACACCCCCCAAACGGGCGGAGCGGATCGTCAAACTCTGCACCGGCTTCCTCTATTGCGTCAGTGTCGTTGGCATCACGGGCGAGCGTGACCGCCTGCCGGAGACGCTCTGCGAGCAACTGAGCAAATTACGCGCGATAACCGACCTGCCGCTCTGCGTCGGTTTCGGCGTCAGCAAGCCGGCCCAGGTGAAGGAGTTGAAGCGAATTGCCGACGGCGTGATCGTCGGCAGTGCTCTGGTGAAGAAACTGGAAGGGGCGAAAGCGTCGCCGACAAAGGCGATCGATGAGATCGCCGGTTCGGTCAAAGAATTGGCCGCGGCTCTGCATGATTGATCGAACACTTCCGGTTTTGAACGAGCCGAGCTCCATCCTACTTTTTCGACTCTTCCTTCTTCGGTTCTACTTTCTTCGGCTCGTCTTTCTTCGCTTCTTCCTTTGGCTCGGTCTTCTTGGGAGTTTCCACCTTCTTCGGCGGAAGAGGCGTCTCCTTCTTTTCTTCGATCTTCAGTTCCCCCGGTTGGAACTCCGTGAAGGTGTGAATCGGGAACAGTTTCCAGCCGGCGGGGACGCCGCCGACGAGGCCGACGAGCGTGGCGGGCTTCCCATCTTCAGTAATCGTCGAGAGCAAGGTGACCGATAGTTGAGTGCCGTCCTTTTTCTGGACTTCACACTCGGCCGTCTTTTCCTTGACGTTGTACTCACCCACGTGCAGCTTTTGCATCTCGGCCAGATCGACCTTTAACGTCTTTTTGAACATAAGCCAGGGGAGTAGTTTTTCTGACCCGTCGGCGAAGCGGTAGAGCGCCTTGACCGATGTCGCTGTCATCACCGTGGCGTTCTTGCCTTTGCCTTCGGGAACGACGAGGAACGAGAACAATTCACCCTTTGGCTCGGGGCCGACATCCTTGGGGTTGGGGAACTTCACCTGTTTGAAGCCGGTCTTGATGACGCCGCCCTGGAAACGCACGTCCGCCACCCCGGATTTCCCCTGATCGACCTCCGCCCGAATGGTGATCATGTTGATGTCCTTATACTTCGTGGTTCCTTCCAGCGGCGTCTTCATGCCCGCCAGATGGAAGTAGGCTGTCTCTTTCTCGTAGTCGTAGACAATCGATCCGATGGTCGTCATCGGAACGAGTGTAAGAACACCTTCCCTGTAGGTAGTCGAGCCGAATTCACGCACCTCGAAGGCTTCGGTTTTGTCCGGCAGCCACGCTAGCTTGCGGATGCCGCCGACGATTTTCCAGGTTTTCAGAGTGACATCCTTGCCGCCGACGTCGGTAATGATGGGTGGTTCGCTCTTGTGGTCCGCGGCCGTGCTGTAACGGGTCAGCCCGGTGAGACAGACGCCCAGAAGAAAAGCCAAACCGCACCGCGACAGGGACATGGGGGAATCTCCAAGTTCTAAAGAAAGTTGTCGCAAAAAAGACCCTTCCTCGGTGGGCGAAGACCTAAAAAAGGGGTCCTAAGGATTATATGGGATTTGCTTGATGCACGGGATTGAGCTAAAGTATTGATGAATCAGGCGGTGTTACACCTAGTTGAACACCTGAAGCGGGCGCGAGTAACGCCCGAGCGGTCACCGCCTGCCTTCCCACCCCCTAGCCGCCGTATGGAATTCGAACGATCGTGCGAATCCGACATCTTCGCGGCCAATGGCTGGCTTCGACTCGAATTGCTCACGCCTTCTGTTAAAAAGGCGATGCAGCGTGCCCTATGTTGGACGGCCGACACGAGCTGGGATAGCATGCGAACACCCCACATTTTCATGGGTTTGCTCTCAATCGGCGATCGACATGTCGCCGAATGGTGTCGGATGATCGGCACCGAACCCGATTCGTTGCTTATGCAGTTCGCCGCCCTCTTCACTCAACAACGGGACAATGAGACTCCGCTCGTCCGCCTGAATCGTGAATTCATCTCGGAAAACGCCATCCGGGTTCTGCGCTCGGCCTACGAGCGAGCCCGGCGGAGCGAGCGCGAGACGATTCGGGTCATCGACCTGCTGGTCGCGATTTTCTCCTCCGTGGGGGGAATTGTCGCCGGTTGTTTCGCCGATGTCGGCTACCCGCCGCAACATCTAGCCGCCATGGCCGTCGCCGCGGAAGAGCGCAACCCAGAGCCCGAAGGCCGTTAGAGCTTGCCTAACCGGCAGATCCGGCCTCTTTTTGGTCACTTCTTACAAAATCCTCCCGCAAGTCGATTTCGTTCAAGTCGTCCACCCTTTAGAATCGATGATGACGAATTGCTTTTTTTGCGTGAGGTGCCCCATGACGATGCGTCGCTGGATTGCCGGGCTTGCTTTGGGCAGCGTGCTGCTGATGAGCGGTTGCCGGCATTGTTGCAAACGACCGAATCCCACGATGGGCCCTCCGGGTCCGATCGGGGCGCCCGCTCCGCGTACGCTTCCGCCGCAGGGCATACCGCTCGATCCGCCGCCCAGTACCGGGATGAAGCCGGAGGTGCTGCTGCCCCAGTCGATGCCCCCGACAACTTCGTCGCCTTCGAATCTGCCCAAGTTCAACGGCGGCAGCGCGAGGCTCGGCGAACCGGATTTCAATATTCAACCGGCCGTCTCGGAAGAGAAGAGCACGATCGTCAAGCCGCCCCCGGCCGCGATGGGCGATCCGCTCGCGTCGGCCTTACCGGTCGGCATCGCCCAATTTGCCCAGGTGAAAGAGAACGTCAGCAGCGGCCAACGGCCCGATCTCGATGGCCTCGATTGGCTGCATACGAAGGGCTACAAGACCGTGGTATTCCTTCGCAGCGGCACGGAAGACGATTCTTCCGATCGCAAGCAAGTGACGGACCGCGGGATGAAGTATCAGACGCTGACCGTCAAACCGGAGTCAATTAACCCGACGTCGGTGGCCGAATTTAACCGGCTTGTGAACGATGCCGAGGGCCGACCGATTTTCATTTATGATTTCAGCGGCAAGCAAGCGGGGGCGATGTGGTATCTATACTTCCGCACCTCGGAATTGTTGAACGATGATGAAGCCCGCGTCCGGGCCGGCCGCCATGGGTTAAAAAACCCAGGCGATGCCGAGCAAACGCGACTCTGGACGGCTGTTCAGAAATATTTGTCGGAACGTTGAGTTCCGCTTTTGAGATCATCTCCGGCCGCTCGATATTACACCCTGAGTTTGGCGCCACGCGGCCGGAGATGTGTTTAGGACCCTGCAATATGCGGGGTCTTTACCACTTGGAAAGGACCAATCCATGCGTGCCGGCCTCCTCGGGGTGTGCCTCCTCTTCCCCTCTCTTGCGTTCGCGGAAGAAACTACCCGCCCCTATTCCGTCCGATCCGCCGATGAACTCGTTCGCATGACCGAGTGCCAATTGCTCGAACTCTTCCGCGCGGCCGAACCGGGACCGAAGCCCGAAGGTTACACGCCGGGAACGGTCATCTCGAAACCGGGCAGCAAAACGACGGTGTTGAAATCGAAGATCATCAAGAAAACCTTTTGGCAAGGCAAGTACTTCGACGGCGACGTGATGACCAACAAGATGTTCGGCATCAAAATGTCAAAGGGCCAACTCGCCGACGAGACAAGCTGGATCGACGGCCGACCGGTTCATGCCATCGAGTATCCTTCGAATTCGCTGGTTTTTCGCAAGAACCGCGATGAAATCCGCGAGGTCGCCCCGGGCATTTATCTTGGCATCATGTGGAATAAAGACGTCTGCCCGCCGAAGATCGCCAACTGGTTTGTCCTGGAAGCCTGTCCTTGCACCTGTCGCTGATCGAATTTCCGCCCTTCGGTGCGTATAACGAGAGGAATCTCTCTCCACGCACCGGAGGATTCCCCCATGCGGTTGTTTTCTCTTCTGACCTGTCTGTTTCTCCCCTCGTTCGCTTTCGCGGATGGGAAACCGTCGATCGAGAAATCGCACTTCGGCAAGACTGCTGACGGCGACCAAGTCGATCTTTACACACTCACCAACGCCAAGGGGGGGAAGGTGAAGATCATCACCTTTGGCGGCATCGTCACGGAACTCTGGGTGCCGGATCGGGATGGCAAGCTCGCCGACGTCACACTCGGGCATGACAGCCTGAAAGGCTATCTCGACGGTCATCCCTTCTTCGGCGCGCTCGTCGGCCGGGTGGCCAACCGCATCGCCAAGGGCAAGTTCACGCTCGACGGTAAGGAATACACGCTGGCCGTCAATAATGGCCCGAACTCCCTGCATGGCGGCAAAAAGGGCTTCGACAAGGTCGTGTGGAAGGCCCAGGTCACGAATACGCCTTCGCTCGCGCTCACTTACACCAGCAAAGATGGCGAAGAAGGTTACCCCGGCACATTACAGACAACCGTCATCTACCGGTGGTCGGATCTGAATGAATTGTTTGTGGAATACACCGCTACCACGGACAAACCGACTCCCGTCAATCTGACCCAGCATGCCTATTTCAACCTGAAGGGGCATGACCAAGGGGACATCCTCGATCACCAGATCCAGATTTTTGCCGACAAGATCACTCCGACGGACGAGACGCTCATTCCAACTGGGAAAATCGAACCGGTGAAGGGCACGCCGTACGACTTCACCGAACCGCAAGCCATCGGCAAGAAGATTGGCGACATCAAGGGCGAACCGGGCGGGTACGACCTCAATTATGTGCTTCGCGGCGGCAAAGACCTCAAAGTGGCCGCCCGCGTTCATGAACCCAAATCGGGCCGGGTGATGGTCATGATGACGACCGAACCGGGCGTCCAGTTCTACACCGGCAACTTTTTGAACGGCAAGGACAAAGGTAAGGGCGGCGCCGTCTATAACAAGAATGCGGGCTTCTGCCTCGAAGCCCAGCATTATCCGGATTCAGTAAACCAAAAAGAGTTTCCTTCGGTCATCCTCAAGCCCGATGAAACATATAAGCAGTCGACGGTTTACGCGTTCTCGGTAAAATAGGTTGCACGTGATGACCTCGGCTTGACAGGATCCGCCCCGTTGGGCAGGATACCGCGACGAAACACCGTTCCCGCGCATGCGCGGTCCGTCATCACGTTCTAGGAGGGGACATGAAGAAGGCTTTGATTACCGGCGTCACCGGGCAAGATGGCAGTTACCTGGTTGAACTCCTGCTCAGCAAGGGTTACCAGGTTCACGGCATGGTCCGCCGCTCCAGCACCGAAAACTTCGAACGGATCAGCCATCTCACCGACCAGATCACCCTCCACCAGGCCGATCTGCTCGATCAATCGTCGATGACGGAAATGGTGGCCAATGTCCGCCCGCACGAGGTTTACAACCTCGCCGCCCAGAGTTTCGTCCCCACCAGCTGGAAGCAGCCGGTTCTGACGACCGAGTTCACCGCCACGGGCGTGACGCGGCTTCTCGAAGCCATTCGCCAGGTTGATAAAGGCATCCGCTTTTACCAGGCCTCCAGCAGCGAGATGTTCGGCAAAGTTCAGGAAGTTCCCCAACGGGAGGAGACTCCCTTCTACCCCCGCAGCCCCTACGGCGTCGCCAAGGTCTACGGGCACTGGATCACGGTCAACTACCGTGAAAGCTACAACATGTACTGCGTCAGCGGCATCCTCTTCAATCACGAGAGCGAACGCCGCGGCAAGGAATTCGTTACCCGCAAGGTGACCGACGGCGTCGCCCGCATCAAGCTCGGCCTGTCCCGTGAACTGCGGCTAGGCAATCTCGAGTCGAAGCGCGATTGGGGCTTTGCTGGCGACTACGTCCGCGCCATGCACCTGATGCTTCAGCAGAACGAGCCGGATGATTACGTCATCGCCACGGGCGAGACTCACTCCGTCCGCGAACTCGTCGAAGTAGCCTTCGGCTGCGCCGGAATGGATTGGAAGAAGTACGTCGTCGAGGATCCTTCCTTGATCCGCCCGGCGGAAGTCGATCTCCTGATCGGCGATCCGTCGAAGGCCAAGAATAAACTCGGTTGGAAGCCGGAGGTCAGCTTCCCCGAACTCGTCCGCCGGATGGTCTTCGCCGATCTCTCGCGGTTGCAACATAAACCCACGGTGGAGTCCTTTCGAAGGGTAGCGTGACCATACCTCCCACGCAACAGTGAAGCGAGCAGCGACGGGCATGCGGATACTCATTACAGGCGCGACCGGCTTTGTTGGCGGTCACCTGATTGAACGGCTCAGACGCGACGGCGAGAACGAGTTATTCGGTCTCAGTCGTCGCGCTGTTTGGCCCGACGTCCGCCGACATCTTGCCGGTCAGTTGACGCTTCACTCCGTCGATCTGCTTCGCCCGTTCGAACTCGAACGAGTCCTGCGCGAGATTAAGCCCAACCAGATCTATCATCTCGCCGGTTATGCGAATACGGGTCAATCGTTCCTGGAACCAACCAAGGCCTGGGAAGGCAACGGCTTGGCCACCTTCCAACTTTATGAAGCGATTAACCGCGCGGGTATTCGCCCGCGCATCCTCTTTGCGTCCAGCGGCTTGGTCTACGGCAATCCCGCATCCGGCGGCGAGCATCTTTGTGTCGAGACCGACGAACTTCGCCCGGCCAGCCCGTACGCGTCCAGCAAGGCCGCAGCCGACTTGCTGAGTTATCAGGCCTCGTGCCATCCGGGGCTAAGCGTCGTCCGCATCCGTTGTTTCAACCAAATTGGACCGGGGCAATCAGCCGGGTTCGCCTGCCCCGATTTCGCCCGCCAGATCGCTGCCATCGAAGCCGGCCGCCAGCCGCCCCTTCTCGAAACCGGCGATCTTTCCGCCCAGCGCGACCTCACGGATGTCCGCGACATGGTCCGCGCCTTCGTTCTGCTCATGGAACACGGCGTGAAAGGCGAAGCCTACAACGCCGGTTCGGGCACGACCCATTCCATCCGAACTCTTCTCGATCGACTGCTGGCCCAAGCCCGCTGCCGGGTCGAAGTGCGTGAACGGCGTGATTCCAGCCGAAGCAGCGACACGCCCATTTCGCGGGCCGACGTGCGGAAATTGCACGCGGCGACCGGCTGGACGCCCAAATACTCGTTCGATCAGACCCTGGCTGATGTGCTCGACGATTGGCGTCAACGCACGGCCAGCCAAGGGTCGAATGACGCCGCCTGAGCCCGCTGTTTTCACCTGGGAGCATTCACTTGAAGATCGCGGTCATCGGCACGGGTTACGTCGGTCTGGTCACGGCCACTTGCTTTGCCGAGAGCGGCAACGATGTCATCGGCATCGACAAAGACGAACGCAAGATCGCCATCCTGCACGATAATCGCTTACCCATCTACGAGCCTGGGCTCCTGGAACTGGTCACGCGCAACCGTCGCGAGGGGCGTCTCACTTTCACCACGGACTTCGCTACGGGCGTCCGCGCCGCCCAATTCATCTTTATCGCCGTCGGCACCCCGCAAGACGCGGATGGCGATGCCGACCTTTCAAGCATCTGGGCCGTCACCGCGTCGCTCGCCTCCGTCTTGAAAGACGTGCCCGCCGGCCCACCCGGCTCCAAGATTGTCGTCATGAAGAGCACGGTCCCCGTCGGAACCAATCGCGGGATCACCGACCGTCTCGCTGCCGCAGGTTGCGGCCACATTGATGTCGCGAGCAATCCGGAATTCTTGAAGGAAGGGGCCGCCCTCGACGATTTCATGAAGCCCGATCGCGTCGTCGTCGGCGTCCGCAAGCCGGAAGTGACAGAGGCGCTCCGCGAACTTTACGGCCCGTTCCTGCGCACCGAGCATCCCTTCCTGTCGATGACGCCGGAAAGCGCCGAGATGACGAAATACGCTGCCAACGCGATGCTGGCGACCAAGATCAGCTTTATCAACGAAACGGCAAATCTCTGTGATCGTCTCGGCGCCGACATCAATGATGTCCGCCGCGGCATCGGCCACGACGCCCGCATCGGCTTCC
>Ga0105046_10017680_pt1 | contig 10897 bp, 7 predicted proteins | sample MAT03_FD_78385 | JGI IMG/M metagenome (GOLD analysis project Ga0105046, IMG submission 78385) | Freshwater microbial communities from Lake Fryxell liftoff mats and glacier meltwater in Antarctica - MAT-03 (megahit assembly) | ecosystem: Environmental > Aquatic > Freshwater > Ice > Liftoff...
CCGGACGGTGCCGGCTCGCTGCTCGACCATTCCTTGGTGTTGTACGGCAGCGGCATGGGCAATCCCAATGTGCATGACCACTACAACCTGCCGATCCTGCTCGCCGGTGGCGGCGGCTGCGGCGTGCGTGGTGGCCGTCACATCCGCTATGACCAACCGACGCCACTGGCGAATCTGCACCTGACCCTGCTGGATCAGATCGGCGCACGGCGCGACGCCTTCTCCGACAGCAGCGGTCTGGTCGATGCACTCACGGCCAAGGGCTGATTCATGACGCTCCTGTCGCCTCAACGTCGACCACACCGCGCTCTCGGCGTACTCCTGACGCTGATGAGTTGTCAGCTGAGCGCAGCCGACGTGCGCTTGGTCGACGCCGCTGCGCAAGCTGACTGGGGCACCGTGCAGACTTTGCTGTCGCAGCCGGAAGCCGTGCGCACCACCCACGTTGATGGCATGACCGCGCTACATTGGGCCGTGCATCACGAACGTGCCGAACTGGTCACCCAGCTCCTGACTGCCGGTGCCTCGGCCACGGCAGCGAACGCGTATGGGATCACCCCGCTGCAGTTGGCCTGCACGCATGGCAACGCCGCAATCATCCGCGCGTTGCTCGCCGCGGGCGCTGACGCACGTGCTGCGGCAGAAGGTCGCGAATCGATGCTGATGCTGGCCGCACGCAGCGGACGCAGTGACGCCGTGCAGGTCTTGCTGGAACACGGTGCGAAACCCGATGCCACCAGCGAACGCGGGCAAACCGCATTGATGTGGGCGGCGGCTGACGGCCACGTGGCCGCGGTCAAAGCGCTCCTCGCCGCCGGCGCCGATCCCGCGCCACGCACGTCGAAGGGTTTCACCGCGCTGTTGTTCGCCGCACGGGCCGGACACCGCGCCGTGGTGGAGACCTTGCTCGCGGCCAAGGGTGACGCCAACGACGCCATCGTCAGCAAAAAATCTGGCAAACGCGAGCCGAAGGACGGCACCAGCGCGCTGCTGCTGGCGCTGGAAAACGGCCACTTCGAATTGGCCATCCGCCTGGTCGAGGCCGGTGCCGATCCCAACGATCAACGCAGCGGCTACACGCCCCTGCACGTCATCACCTGGGTGCGCAAACCTGAACGCGGCGACGACGTGGGCCAAGCTCCTCCTGCGCCGAGTGGCACCATGACTAGCCTCCCCTGCGTCCGCGAACTGGTCCGTCATGGCGCCAAGGTCGACCAACCACTCGGCAAAGGAGTGCCCAAACACGGGAAAATGTCGTTGGTCGGCGCCACACCGTTGTTCATGGCTGCGCAAAGCGCCGATCTGGCGTTGGTCACGCTGCTGGTCGAACTCGGTGCTGATTTCAAACGCCCGAACGAAGATGGCGCCACGCCGCTCATGACCGCCGCCGGTCTCGGTTCTGCGGCGCCCGACGAAGAAGCCGGCACCGAACCGGAATGTGTCGCCGTCGTGCGTTACCTCATCGGCTTGGGCGCTGAGGTGAACACCGTCGATCGCAATAAGGAAACCGCGATGCACGGCGCGGCGTACAAGAACCTGCCCGCCGTCGTTCACCTGCTGGCCGAACACCGCGCCGACGTCGCGGTGTGGAACAAAAAAAATGACTACGGTTGGACGCCACTGCTGATCGCCGAGGGTTTCCGTCCGGGAAATTTCAAGCCTTCAGAAGCGACCATCGTTGCCATCCGCACGGTCATGAGCGCAGCCGGCGTCACTCCGCCACCGCCGACGCCACGTCCGGACGCCGCAGAAGCGGGCACCAAGGATAAGAAAAAAACGTCCTATCCCTGACGACGACGGGCTGGACGACGGGCTGGACGACGGGCTGGGCGACGGGCCGATAGCCGCGCCTCAGCGCGCCAGCTCCAGCGAACGCAGCCGCAGATCTGCCGCCGGTAGCCACGTCATCACCGCCACGGCAACGATTCGACTAGCGGACAACGGTTGCGCTCCGGCGGTGGTGAGAGTGAAGTCCTCCGCCCGAAACGTCACCTGCTGCGCACCCGCAGGGATGCGTCGCTCAGCTTGCACATTGGCCAACCAGCGGGTGCCACCGTCCGGATGGTCGCACACCAGCAAGACGGCCAGCGTGGTTGGGTGATCAACCGTAAGATCGATGGTCATTCGCAGCGCGGCGTCGAAGCGCTCGAATCCCTCTGGTCGATGAACGGGAGTGGTGATGCGCGTCACCGGACTGCCAGCGACCGCTCGACCACGGATGGTGCCGTCGACCAGATCACCCTCCCAACCATCACTGGCGCGGTAGGTCTCGACGCCCAGGCGCACGACCCGCGCGGGAGGTGCGGACCGCGCATGGACCTCCGCGCCGTTCGCTCGCTCGTTCGTTGGTAACAAGGTAAGCGGCGCCGGCGCTGAGCGCTGCCCGTCCGCGGCAAGACGCACGGTGAATCCCGCTCCTACCGTGACCGGCGTTGGATCCTGTCCCCCGCTGACGCGCACAGCACCGTGTTCGACCTGCACCGCACACGCGAGGTCATCGACCTGAACGCGGAAGCGCGTACCGACGACGTCAACGACGCCGAAGGGCGTGATCACCGACAACCCGCCTTCACCCTGGGGCGCGACTTCGGCGGTGAGCAGACCACGTTCGAGGCGCAGCCGTTTGTGCCGGCCAAGTTGTTCGATCACCACGCGTGCGCCATCGTCCAGGTCGATGCCGGTGCCTTCACTGGTCCAGTTCAGTCGCGCCCCACTGGCGCCGACCTCCAGCCGATCGCCGGTTTGCACCGTCAGCGCGGCGGTGCGTTCACCGCTGCGCATCACCACCAAATCTGCGCGCACAGCGAGGCGCACGTCCGCAACCGCGTCGCTCGGCAACGTCCACCACCAGCCGACAGCGAGCAGCAGTGATGCCGCCGCTGCCGCTGCCGCTGCCGACCACCGCCACCACCGCGCAGGACTACGTGCGATGATGACCGCCGACGGACGCGTCAAGCCGGCCTCCAACGCCACGCGCGGCAGGACCGTCGCCTGCGTCGCCGCCGCCAACAGCAAACGTCGTGCAGCTACGTCGGTGCGCAGGTGGGCGAACAGCCGCTCGGCAGACGGTGCATCGAGCGCATCATCAAGGTGCAGCGCCACCAACAGATCAATATCGTTGTCGCGTTCAGACATCGCCACCCCGCAGACGGGCGCGGATGCACTCGCCGAGCGTGCGGTGCAACCGCGTGATGGTGACATAGATGGTGTTGAGCGGCCGGCCGAGCTTGGCGGCGATCTGCTCACCCGACAGATCATGCACATAGCGCAGCGTCAGCAGTTCACGCGCGTGCTCGGGCAGGCGGTCACGGCAGCGCACTAACGCTGCGACGTAGGGATCCGGCGCCGGCTCGCCGTCATCGACCCAGGTCTTCTCCAGCAGATCCACCAGGGTCTCATCCATGGTCGGACGTTCGCGCGCTCGTTTTTCCAGCGCTTTGAGCGCGAGGAACCGCGCCGCGCGTCTGGTCCATCCGGGCACCGCGTCGGCGTTGGGGATCTCGGCGTGTTTGCGCATCACCAGCACCACCAGGTCCTGGAACAGATCCTCTGCCACCTGACGTGAACCAACGATGGCGCGCAGGAAACCGGTCAGCAGTGGTTCCTGCGCCAGGACGCAACGCAGGGCGGTTTCCTGGCCGAGGCCGCCGCCATCGCCACTTCCCTCGTCCCGGTCGGCGGGCCGCGACATCAACTGATCGGATCCCATATCAGCCTCCCCGTCGACGTGCGCTCACCTGTACAACGAATCGGGTGCCACGTCTGCGACATCCCACCGCATGGCAATGGCGAGAGGCGAAGCCGCCCGGGAGAGCCCTTTGAACAAGACGAACGGGGAAACGGCAGTGAAGGCATGATTAAAGCCTCCAATTTCTTGTATTTCTCCGATGCTCTCGTTCAATCCTGCCGGTTTTATTTGGCTGGTCGCTTCGGCTCCATATCCAATATGCGTGCCTGCAGCCAGTCGACACGAGCCTGCAGATCCTGCAGCTCCGCCACGGCGGCCTGGGAACGTGCATCCACCGCAACGATGGACGCTTCAAGGTCGGTGATCGCCACATGGCCAGCAGCGATGGCTTTGAGGTGCTCGGTACACAAGGCGGCATAACCAGCCTTGCGCTCGCGATCCTGCTCGGTCGCGAGCGCTTCCTCCGCAACCTTGTTCCCTTCGTCACGTTTGCTGATCTCAAGTCGCCGTTGCTGAATACTCTTTTCCAGGTTTGAACGTTGATTTTCCAGGCGTTTGATCACCGCCTGGCCATCAGAGATGAAACTTCCCAGGGTATGAAGGCGTCCACTGCCTTCCTGGTAGGTTCGTGGTTCCACCTCGGCTTCCGGTGACAGACGGCGACGGAACACGATGTCCTTCGCCGTCACCGGCCGTTGCTTGGCGGCGGCGTAGACCTCGATGACCCCACGTTCGGGATGGTACAGGCCGATCACCTTTTCACCGCCGACCAGCGTGAACTCACCGAAAAGACCTGACGGCGCTGCGGTTGCTGGTTTGGGTTCCTCCGCTGTCAATTTCCAGGCAGGCAACAAGAGACCGAAGAAGGCAACCATGAATGTGAGGGTTCGCATGGCCACAGGCTGGCGACTTTCTCAGCCAATAAAAGTACACGCCGGTCATCCCGTGCGGGGCACGGATATGACGGCGAGATGGCTGCCCGGTCGCGGTGTCCCATTGGTTTGGCCGATCTGCACCTTGCCTATTCACTCGATCCGCGACGCACCTGGTGCGATGCACGCAGTACCAGACATCGGCACTCCGGGGCCATGGGCCGGCCCAACCGACTGCCTAGCGTGTCAGCGTGTTCCGACCTGCCCTACTCGCCGTGCTGCTCTGCCCACTGCTCCTCGGCGAGGAACCTGCCGCTCTTGCCGCCCACATCGGTGGCGCAACCCGGCCGGAACACTTCGCACCATTGGTGGCGATGGCCGCTGAGTTGCCACCGACAGTGCGCGACCAGCTCATCACCCGCCTGGGGCGGATGCACATGCCTGGGTGCCTGCCGTTGCTGGAGCGCCTGCTGCCATCCGCAAACGAAACGCAGGCGGCCTTCATCATCGACGCGTGTAGCAACACGCGCCATGGCAACGCGGTCCCGGTGCTGCTCGCTGCCACCGATGATCCCAGGGCAGCGGTGCGGGAGGCCGCGTGGAACGCCATGCAATGGTCCCCGTTCGTCACCGATCACCGTGGCGACGCGACGCTGCGCGAATTCTTGCTCCGCTGCTTGGCCGACGCTGCGCATCCGCACCGGCTGGCAGCAGCGGTCGTCCTGTATGAGACCGGCTACGGAGCGGAACGCGACCAAGCCGCTGAGGTGATTCTGGCGCAGGAACACCACAGTGAACGTAGTGAGTGGATTCGGCGCGACTTCTTCGCCCGACGTGGTGATGCGCGGTTGTTCCCCGTGGTGCTCGGCGATCTGCGTCGCCACTTCGACGACATCGGCCACAACGCCCAGGTGAACGCCACCATGCAGATCGGCGAGGCCCTGCGCGCCGGAGCGGTGCTTGATGATGAGACCCGACGCGTGCTGCTGCACACCATCCGGGTCTGTCCGCATGATGAACCCGCGAGTTTCGCCGCCAGGGCGCTGCGCGATTGCCGTGATCACGCCAGTTATCCCATCCTGTTAGAACTCCTTGGTCACTCGCAGGCCGACGAGGAGATCGTTGAGGCACTCTGCGCCATCGATCCCGTGTGTGCGCTTGCGGACTGGCGGCACGTCCTGCACACCGCTGAGGAATTACGGCTCTTTTCCGCCCTTTTCTATGGCACTGCCCATACCGCACTGCACCCGGCGCTAAGCGATCTGCTAGCCCACTCACCGATGGATCTCGACGAAGCTACACGTGTACGGCGCCACGACGCCCTCAGTCGGATGTTCTGGAGCCATTGGCCCTCTGTGGAGCAGGACTCCGATCCGGCACCACACCTCGCCTTTCTTGCCGCGCATCTACAGGATGGTGATCCTGGGGTTGTCCGTCAGGCCGTGCGGTGGTGGTCACTGCAGACCACCACGGACCTCGCCGCCGATCTCATCACCCGGGTTCGTGCGTGGGCTGATCGTGGTAGCGCGCAGGAACGTGAGGATGCCGTCCTGGTGATGTGTCGGCGACCAACACAGTTCACTGCCGAACTCGCCGATCTCATCCGTTCGGTAGATAAGTGGCCGGCACAGTTGTGGCTCCTGCGCACCTGCTCTACCCATGGCGGCATCATCCCCGCTGCCGAATTGATCGAGCGAATCTTTGCCGCACCCTTGAGACGGACGATGCTGTTGTTGGAGATCCGCCATCGTCAAATGACGAAACCCGCGGCCCACACGTTCGAAAACGGCGTCGGTGTGGCCGATGTCATTTTCAGCGATGACGGTCGCATTGAGGTCGCGTTCCGGGGCTGAGCGCACCCGTCAGCGCCATGCTGTTGATGGGAACTATCCTGTCGCGCTGCTAACAGTGCGAGGTGCTGGCGTATTTTCAGCGCGATCGTTGAGCGTGCTGCGGCCGCGTCGGTGGTGCACCGGTTTCTTGGCGGAACACCCGGCTGAAATAGGCCGGATCGTCATAGCCGACCAGCGCGGCGACCTCGGCCACGGTGAATTGCGTGTAGGTCATCAGCTTGCGCGCGTTTTCGATGCGGATGCGGCGGAGGTAGCGCACCGGTGCGACGCCGGTGTGCTGGCGGAACACGCGGTTGAAGTGCCGCTCGCTGCAGCCGAAGCGGCGCGCGAGATCGACGATGGTCAGGTCGCGGGCGTAATGGCGGTGCAGGTATTCGATGCTGCCATCAAGCGGCAGCGGCCCAGGCGTGGGCACCGCGTCGCCGGAAGCCAGCGCGCGTCCCAGCAGACTGCGGGTGAGGCCGTCCAGCTCGACACCGACGCGTGAGGCCCGCCGTTCGGTGCACAGCCAGACCTGTCGTGCCAACGCCCCAAGGCCACGCGCCTGATCAAGGCGCAGCAGCCGTGGCGGCAGATCGTCGAGCAGGCTGCCGGCCAGACCGATCCACAACACGTCCATGTCCGCGTCGCTAAGTTCGCGATGCACCAATCGCGGCGGGATCAGGTAGGCGATGGCTGGACCCAGCGGCACCGTGGTGTCCGCCTGCAACAGGCCCCGACCGCTGAAGACCACCAACAGTTCCCAGCCATCGTGCCAGCTCGGCAACGCGGCCTGATGACGGCCGCGGTAGCGTTGCGCCATCATCGGGGTCAGTTCACGCGACCGTCTAGCCCCCGCCCACATCGCCTCAGGCAGGTAGCCCGGCAGACGCGCCCACGGCAGATGCTCGGATTCGGACATGGCAGGGAGCTTGGCCGGCGATGAGGCTGGTCCAGTGGATGTCTGGAAAGTCCTAGATGACAGGTCTGCATCGTCGCCTGCCGCCGACCACATTGAGCCGCTCTATTTCGCTGGAGTCGCTGGTTCCGTCGATGCCGACCGCGCCGGCATCGACAGCACCACGATCACGTCAGCGGAGCCAGCCCATGTTGTCACGGCCGATCAGTCTCAATTCTTCGCGGCCTGCCGTCTGGCTGTGGCTGCTCCTGCTGGCCAGCGTTTCTCCGCTGGCTGCGGTCGACCAGGACATGAAGGAGGACGACTCGGCGAACGTCGCCAAGGCGCTGCGTCTGCCGGCGGGATTCGCCGCCACGCTGTTCGCCCAGCATCCGCTATTCGGCAATCCGGTCGCCATTGATGTCGATCCGCGTGGGCGGGTGTTCGTCGCCGAGCAGTACCGCTTCAACCGCGGCACTGAGGAGAATCGCACCAGCAGTTTTCTGCTCGATGACGACCTCCAGGTGCAGACCACCGACGAGCGCTTGGCGATGTTCCGCAAATGGTCGTCGCGCTACGAGGGCGGCATGGCGTGGTTCACCAAGGTCAGCGACCAGGTCCGCGTGGTGAGCGACGATGATGGCGACGGCAAGGCCGACCGTTCAACGGTGTTGGCGCAGTTCAACGAACCGCTCGATGGGCTGAACGCCGGCGTGATGGCGATCGGCGACGACATCTGGGTGACCTGCATCCCCAATTTGTGGCGACTGCGTGATCGTGACGATGACGGCATCGCAGAGGAACGCGTCAAGGTCCACAGCGGCTTTGGCGTCAAGGCGTCGTTCTTGGGCCACGATCTGCACGCGCTGACATTGGGCATGGATGGCCGGCTCTACCTGAGCATCGGTGATCGCGGACTGCACGTGGTGAATCGCGAAGGCGCGACGCTGCACGTGCCGGACCACGGCGCGGTGCTGCGCTGCGAACTGGACGGATCACAGCTGGAAGTCGTGCATAAAGGCCTGCGCAATCCCCAGGGCTTGGCCTTCGACGAGTTCGGCAATCTGTTCGCCGGCGACAACAACTGCGACAAGGGTGACAAGAGTCGGTTGATCTACGTCGTCGATGGCGGCGACAGCGCGTGGCGCATGCCATACCAGTCGATGGACAAGCCGGTGTCGGGCGGTCCGTGGATGGCGGAGGAGTTGTGGCAGACGGAAAGTCCGCTGCATCCGCAGTGGTCGGTGCCGGGGGTCGGCTACATCGGCGCGGGGCCGTCGGGACTGCGCTTCTCGGCGGTCGGCGCGTGGCCGGAAAAACTGCGCAACCGGTTCTTTCATATGAATTTCACCGGCAATTCCGGCATCATCACCTTCAAGACGGTGAACGATGGCGCCGGCTTCCGTATTGCGGAATACCAGGATTTCCTCACCCCAATGAACGTCAGCGATTGCGCGTTCGGTTACGACGGCCGGCTCTACGTGGCGAACTACACCGGCAATCCCTTCAATCACGATGTCGGTGGGCGGCTGTTCGCCGTCGGCGCCGCCGAAACGCCGAAGGCCGAGATCGAGCAGCTGCGCGTGCTGGCGAAAGCGGATATCAAAGCGTTCTCCAACGATCGGCTGGTGACGCTGCTAGATCATGCGGATCAGCGCATCCGCCTGCGGGCGCAGTTCGCGCTAGCAGCTAAGCCGAAAAGCCAGTCGGTCCTGGCCGGCGCGGCTGCGAACCGCAATGCCTCGCTGATGATCCGGCTGCACGCGGCGTGGGGTCTGTGGATGATGGCCCGTGCTGACGCGCAGGCATTGGCGCCCCTGCGGCTGTTGGCTGCCGATCAGGATCCCCAGATACGCGCCAATGCGTTCCGGGTGCTGGCGGATCTGGGTGACCGCGGATTCACGGCGGGATTCATCGCCGGGCTGGACGACGCCGAACCCAGGGTGCGCTTCTTTGCCGCCGAAGGCCTGGGCCGCAGCCATGCCGCGGCGACCGCGCCGCTGATCGCCCTGCTGCGCCGCAATGCCGGCAAAGACCGCTTCATCCAGCATGCGGCGGTGACCGCGCTGGGCCGCATTGGCAACCGCGAGGCGCTGATGGCCAGCGCGCAGGATCCGGACGCGGCGGTCCGTCTGGCGGTGGTGCTGACGCTGCGGCTGTGGGGCGATGCGCGACTGGCCGGATTTCTGGCCGATGCAGATGACCGCATCGTGCTGGAAGCTGCGCGAGCGATCCACGAGGTCCGCATAACCGCCGCCTATCCGGCGTTGGCTGCCGCCGGTGCGCGCGCCGGCCGTGCGGCCGAGCCATTCCGTGCGGCGTTGCAACGCCGCGTGCTGGCCTCGGCCCGGCGCCTGGCTGACCGCGACGGCGCCGGACGGTTGGTGCAGATAATGGTCGACCCCGCGGTTGCCGTCGCGGTTCGCGTCACGGCCAGCGAGTTACTCGCCGACTGGACCACCGTGGTGAACCGCGATTCCATCACCGGCGCGTGGTGGCCGCTGCCGGCGGGTGATGTCGCCGCTGTGCGTGATGCGATGGCCGGGCGGATCGACGCGCTGTTCGCCGCGAATTTGGTCGACACCTGGGCGACATCCTTTACCGCGCTGACGTCGGTGGGAATCGCTGTTCCGGTCGCCATTCCGACACGCATCGCCAATGACGGAACCGTTGGTTCCGCTGCGCGGACCGCCGCATTCACCTATGCGCAGAAATCCGCGCCAGCGGCGGCGGCGGACATCGCCCAGGGTTTCCTGCGTCAGGGCAAGCCTGAGCTGCAGAGTGTCGCGCTGACCTCTTTGCGTGCAGCAGATCAGGCCGTCGCGGTGGAGCTGTTCGCCAAGCTGCTTGGCGAACAGGCGACGCCGCTGAGCGTCAAGCAGACCTGCCTCGACGAACTGGCGACCATCGCCTCGGCCGCCACACCGGCATCGGCCAAGGCCGTCGTGGCGCTGCTCGATTGGGGCAAACGACTCAGCTCGACGCAGATACCGCCGGAGTTGGCCTTTGACGTTCTGGCGGCGGTGAAGCGTTCACGCGCGGCAGCGCCGGAGCTCGATAAACTAATCACCGCCTACGACGTCGAACTCGCCACCAACAAGGACCCGCTCGCGCCCTACCTGCTGGCCCTGGACGGCGGCAACTCCGAACGCGGCGCGCAGGTGTTCGCCACCCACCCGGTCGCCCAGTGCACGCGCTGCCACGCGGTGAATGGCCAGGGCGGCGTCGCTGGACCGAACCTGTCGCACATCGCCACCACGCTAAGCCGACGGGAATTGCTCGATTCGCTGATTGTGCCATCGGCGCGTATCGCACCGGGGTATGGGTTGATCACCGTGACCACCACCACCGGGCAAACCCTGACCGGTATGATCGTCAGCGAGACGCCCACGCAGCTGGTGATCGAAATCGCCAAGGACCAGCGCACGACCCTTGCCATCACCGATATCGCCAGCCGCACCAAGCCGATCTCGCTGATGCCGCCGGTGGGACAGATCCTGCAACCGCGTGAACTGCGCGATGTGCTGGCGTATATGCAATCACTGAAGTGACCGTCGGCGGCAGACGCGGATGGTGCCGATGGTGCTGACGGTGCCGATGGCGTAGG
>Ga0105046_10017681_pt1 | contig 10897 bp, 12 predicted proteins | sample MAT03_FD_78385 | JGI IMG/M metagenome (GOLD analysis project Ga0105046, IMG submission 78385) | Freshwater microbial communities from Lake Fryxell liftoff mats and glacier meltwater in Antarctica - MAT-03 (megahit assembly) | ecosystem: Environmental > Aquatic > Freshwater > Ice > Liftoff...
ACCCGGTGCTGCGCAAGAAGTTCGCCGGCAGACCCGAACATGTCGTCAACTATTTCTTCTTTGTGGCAGAGGAAGTGCGCCAGATCATGGCGCAGTTGGGCATTGCCAAATTTGACGACCTGATTGGCCGCTCGGATTTGCTCGACACACGTTCGGGCCTGGCGCATTGGAAAGCCAGCGGCCTGGACTTCAGCCGCTTGTTTGCACAACCCAATGTGCCTGCCGATGTGCCGCGTTTCCAAATTGAAGCGCAAGACCATGGCCTGGAGAAGGCGCTTGACAACGTGCTGATCGCCAAGAGTCGCCCAGCCATTGACAAGGGTGAGCGGGTGCAGTTCATTGAGGTGGCACGCAACGTGAACCGCTCGGTCGGTGCCATGTTGTCGGGTGCCGTGACGGCGGTGCACCCCGAGGGCCTGCCTGACGACAGCATTCGTATCCAGTTGGAGGGCACTGGGGGCCAGTCGTTTGGTGCGTTCCTGGCGCGCGGCATCACCTTGTACCTGATTGGTGACGCCAATGATTACACCGGCAAGGGCCTGAGCGGCGGCCGGGTGGTGGTGCGCCCGAGCATTGATTTTCGCGGCGATGCCATCAAGAACACCATCGTGGGCAACACCGTGATGTTTGGCGCCACCAGTGGCGAGGCCTTCTTCAGTGGTGTGGCGGGTGAGCGTTTTGCCGTGCGCCTGTCCGGTGCCACCACGGTGGTTGAAGGCACGGGTGACCACGGCTGTGAGTACATGACCGGCGGCACCGTGGCGGTGCTGGGTGCCACCGGGCGCAACTTTGCGGCTGGTATGAGTGGCGGCATTGCCTATGTCTATGACGAAGACGGTAAGTTTGCCAAGCGCTGTAACACCAGCATGGTGACCCTGCAAAAAGTATTGACCAGGGCCGAACAAAAAGAGGCGCTGGATGTGAGTCTGTGGCACCGTGGCCTCAGTGATGAAGATCAGCTGAAGAAATTGCTGGCCGACCATAACCGCTGGACGGGCAGCCGCCGGGCCCGTGAATTGCTCGACACCTGGGAAACCTCGCGTGGCAAATTTGTCAAGGTGTTCCCCAACGAGTACAAACGTGCCTTAGGCGAGCTTCATGCAAAAAAAGGTGCTCTAGACCAGGCAGATCGTGCGCAGGCAGCTACAAAAAAAGAAGCAGATAAAAAACTGGTGGCGGCCAAGTAAGGCTGCATCACCATCGAACAAGGAAAACCATCATGGGAAAAGTTACCGGTTTCATGGAATACCCGCGCATCGAAGAGGGCTACAAGCCCGTGCCCGAGCGCCTGAAGAATTACAAGGAATTTGTCATTGGCCTGGATGACCAGGCGGCGACCAAACAAGCCGCGCGCTGCATGGACTGCGGCACACCGTTTTGCAACAGCGGCTGTCCGGTCAACAACATCATTCCGGATTTCAATGACTTGGTGTACCAGAACGACTGGAAAGAAGCCATTGACGTGCTGCACAGCACCAACAACTTCCCCGAGTTCACTGGGCGCATCTGCCCGGCACCTTGTGAAGCGGCCTGCACACTGAATGTGAATGAATTGCCAGTGGGCATCAAGTCAATCGAGCACGCCATCATTGACCGCGCCTGGGAACATGGCTGGGTCAAACCCCAGCCGGCCAAGATCAAGACCAGTAAAAAAGTCGCGGTGGTGGGCTCTGGCCCGGCTGGCATGGCAGCCGCCCAGCAGTTGGCGCGTGTGGGCCATGACGTGACCCTGTTTGAGAAAAATGACCGCGTCGGTGGTTTGTTGCGCTACGGCATTCCAGACTTCAAGATGGAAAAAACGCACATTGACCGACGTGTCGATCAACTCAAGGCGGAGGGTGTGACGATTCGAACCGGGGTGCTGGTGGGTGACATGCCCAAGGGCTCCAAGGTGACCAACTGGGCCAAAGAAAGCGTAACCCCCAAACAGTTGCAGACCGAGTTTGATGCCGTGCTGCTCACTGGTGGCTCGGAGCAGTCGCGTGACTTGCCGGTGCCGGGGCGTGACCTGGATGGCATCTACTTCGCCATGGAATTCTTGCCCCAGCAAAACAAGGTGAATGCCGGTGACAAGCTGAAAAACCAGCTGCGTGCCGATGGCAAACACGTCATTGTGATTGGTGGCGGCGACACCGGCTCAGACTGCGTCGGCACCAGCAACCGCCATGGGGCCGTGAGCGTGACCCAGTTCGAGGTCATGCCGCAGCCGCCGGTGGAGGAAAACCGGCCCCTGACCTGGCCGTTCTGGCCCATGAAGCTGCGCACCAGCTCCAGCCATGATGAAGGCTGCACCCGCGAATTTGCCATTTCCACCAAGGAATTCATCGGCGAAAAAGGCAAGGTCACTGGCCTGAAAACCGTGCATATTGAGCTCAAGGACGGCAAGATGGTGGAGGTTCCTGGCACCGAAAAAACCTACCAGGCCGACATGGTGCTGCTGGCCATGGGTTTTGTGAACCCGGTGGCCACGGTGCTGGACGCGTTTGGCGTGGAAAAAGACGCCCGCGGCAATGCCAAAGCCAGCACCGACTTCACCGGTGGTTACGCCACCAATGCGGCCAAGGTGTTTGCAGCAGGGGATATGCGCCGTGGCCAAAGTCTGGTGGTGTGGGCGATCCGTGAAGGGCGCCAGGCGGCGCGTGCGGTCGATGAGTTCCTGATGGGATTCAGCGATCTGCCGCGTTGATGTCGTGGTCATACGACAGTTGCGCCTAGGCAATAGGTGTAATCCCGTATGATCCCTAGGCCGGGCAACTCCCGGCCTTTCTATTTTTATGCCCCCAACTCCTTCAGACTCTCTGGTTGAACTGCGTCATCTCACCTTTGGTTATGGTGAGCGCGTGGTGCTGGACGACGTGTCCTTGTCGGTGCCGCGCGGCAAGGTGACCGCGCTGATGGGTGCATCGGGTGGCGGCAAGACCACCATTCTTCGGCTGATTGGCGGCCAAAGCCGGGCGCAATCGGGCCAAATGCTGTTTGATGGGCAAGATGTCACGCCAATGAATCAGACTGACTTGTACAAGGCGCGCCGTCGCATGGGCATGCTGTTTCAGTTTGGCGCGTTGTTTGTTGACATGAATGTGTTCGAAAATGTCGCTTTTCCGCTGCGTGAACATTCGGACTTGCCTGAAGCCCTGATTCGTGATGTGGTGCTGATGAAGCTCAATGCGGTGGGCTTGCGTGGTGCGCGCGACCTGATGCCCAGTGATTTATCAGGTGGCATGGCCAGGCGCGTGGCGCTGGCACGTGCCATTGCGCTCGACCCTGAGCTGGTGATGTACGACGAACCGTTTGCCGGACTGGACCCGATTTCTTTGGGTACCTCGGCACGACTGATTCGCGAGCTCAATGATGCGATGGGTTTAACCAGTATCTTTGTGTCACATGACCTTGAGCAGACCTTTGCCATTGCCGACCATGTGATCATTTTGGCCAACGGCAAAGTTGCTACCCAGGGTCCACCCGACGAAGTGCGCCACAGCACCGATCCACTGGTGTACCAGTTCGTCAACGCCTTGCCGGACGGTCCGGTGCACTTTCACTACCCTGGTCCAAGCGTGGCGGAAGATTTTGATGCAGAGGTGCGTGCATGAACTGGTATCAGCCCAAGGAACTCGGCTTGGTTGTGCGACAGCAATTGGATCACATGGGCTACGCGGCGCGGTTGTTTGGGCGGCTTTGGCTCACGCTGGGCTACGCGTTGCGACGCAGCGTGCTGGTACGCGATCAGATCCATTTTCTGGGCAATTATTCATTGCCCATTATTGCGGTGGCGGGCTTGTTTGTCGGTTTTGTCTTTGGCTTGCAGGGGCATTACGCGCTCAAGCGTTATGGCTCTGCCGAATCGCTGGGCCTGCTGGTCACCCTGACTTTGGTGCGCGAACTCGGTCCAGTGGTGTCGGCACTGTTGTTTGCTGGGCGGGCTGGCACTTCTTTGACGGCCGAGATTGGACTGATGAAAGCCGGTGAGCAGATCAGCGTGATGGAAATGATGGCAGTCGACCCGATTCAACGGGTGTTGGCACCGCGTTTTTGGGCCGGCTTGTTCACCTTGCCGCTGTTGGCAGCCGTGTTCAGCGCGACCGGCGTGGTTGGCGGTTGGGTGGTTGGCGTGCTGATGATTGGTGTGGATGGCGGCGCTTTTTGGAGTCAGATCCAGGGCGGTGTCGATGTTTTCAAAGATGTCGGCAATGGTGTGTTGAAGAGCTTTGTCTTTGGCGTGGCGGTCACGTTCATCGCGTTGCTGCAGGGGTACAACGCACAGGCCACGCCCGAAGGTGTTGCAAAGGCAACCACGCGCACCGTGGTGATGGCCTCGCTGACCGTGTTGGGACTTGATTTCATTCTGACCGCGATGATGTTTACGATATAACCTCAACTGATTAGAAAGATGTTGAATGCAACGCTCAAAAAATGATCTCTGGGTGGGCTTGTTTGTGCTGATTGGCGCGGCGGCTATTTTGTTTCTGGCCTTGCAGTCGGCCAACCTGCTGAGTTTGAGTTTTCAAAAAACTTACCCAATTTCGGCCAAATTTGACAACATAGGCGGGCTCAAGCCAAAGGCGGCAGTCAAGAGCGCGGGGGTGGTCGTCGGCCGGGTGGATGCCATCACCTTTGATGACAAATCGTTCCAGGCACGGGTCACGCTTGAACTCGAAAATCGTTACGCCTTTCCGAAAGACAGTTCGTTGAAGATTTTGACCAGTGGCCTGCTGGGAGACCAATACCTGGGCATTGAGGCCGGCGCAGAGGACAAGAACCTGGTCGCTGGCGATACCATTTCAAGCACCACGTCCGCCGTTGTGCTGGAAAACCTGATCAGTCAGTTTTTGTTCAGCAAGGCGGCAGACCCAGTCTCACCCGCGCCCACTGTCGGCGTTGTCAAGTAGGAAGAATGATGAACGATTTTTTCAAGTTACCGTCTGGTTTTTTGCGACGCAGCGCGTTGGTCTTGTCATCGCTGGCGCTGCTGGCAGTGACCGGTTGTGCCACTGGCCCCAGTGCGAATCCGAGTGATCCACTGGAGCCCTTTAACCGGGGTGTGTACCGCCTCAATGATGCCGTCGACCGTGCCGTGCTCAAGCCCGTGGCCACCGCATACCGAGACGTGTTGCCGTCTCCGATCCGCACTGGCGTGAATAACTTTTTCGGCAATTTGCAGGATGCGTGGTCAGCCGTGAACAGCGCCCTGCAACTCAAGGGTGAGGCTGCCGGCAACAGTTTGATGCGCTTTGGTGTCAACACCTTCCTTGGGCTTGGCGGCGTGTTGGACATTGCCTCGGAAATGCGCATTGAACGTCACACCGAAGACTTTGGCCAGACCCTTGGCCATTGGGGCGTCGGGGCCGGCCCGTATCTGGTGTTGCCGTTGCTCGGGCCATCCACCGTGCGTGACACCGCCGCACTGCCAGTGGATGCCCAGGGTAACCTGGTGTCTGGAATCAGTGATGTGGCCACGCGCAATTCAACCACCGCGCTGAGTTTGCTCGACCGCCGGGCCCGCTTGCTCGATGCCACCAAACTGCTTGACCAAGTGGCACTTGACCCTTACACCTTCACCCGCGACGCCCATTTGCAGCGTCGCCAAAACTCAGTGTTTGACGGCAATCCGCCTGATGAATACGAGCCCGTTTCTGCGGAAAAATCCGCCAATTAATTTTTTGGAATCCACACATCATGAATAAACGTCTTTTCACCCAATGGCTGCTGGCACTGGCCGCCAGCACTTCTCTCTTGACCTCGCTGCCGGTGCATGCGGCTGACGAAGCGCCTGACGCCTTGATCAAACGCTTGACCAAAGAGGCACTTGACACCATTCAGGCCGATGCCGCAGTGCAGTCCGGCAATGTGTCACGCATCATGGAACTGGTGGACCAATTGGTCATGCCGCATGTCAATTTTCAGCGCATGACATCGTCTGCCGTGGGCCCAGGCTGGCGCCAGGCGACCCCCGAGCAGCGCAAGCGCTTGGAAGTTGAATTCAAGACCCTGTTGGTACGCACCTATGCCGGTGCCATGAGCCAGGCCAAAAACCTCAGTTTTGAGGTCAAACCCATGCGGTCTGCGACTGAAGACAAAGAGGTGACCGTACGTACCTTGATCCAAGGTCGTGGCGACCCTGCGCAACTGGACTACAAGTTGGAAAAGACACCCGGCGTGGGCGCTGGCTGGAAAGTGTTCAACCTGAATGTGATGGGCGTCTGGCTGGTGGACACTTACCGCAGCCAGTTCGCCCAGGAAATCAACGCCAAAGGCATCGACGGCCTGATTGCCACCCTGAGCGAGCGCAACAAAGCCAACGCCTCGGGTTTAACAGCCAAGACAGTCAAACCTGCCAAAAGCTGAACATGCTGCAGTTGCCTGAAACCCTGCTGCACAGCACGGCCACGGCCTGTCTAAAAGACATGCTGGGTGGCTTGCGCGCCGAGCCCTCAGGCAGCGTGACGGTGGATGCCTCCAGCCTGATGCAATTTGATTCCACGGCACTGGCCGTGTTGCTGGAAATGCGCCGTGTCGCCATCGCTGCGGGGAAAACACTGGTGTTGCAGGCCTTGCCCACGCGGCTGCTTGATTTGGCCCGCCTGTATGGCATTGACGAATTGCTGACAGCCCGGGGTGATCTCGCCCCGGTAAAATAGCGGCCCCATGCCCGCCATTTCCTTCCAGTCAGTCTCCAAAAGTTACCCCTCCCCACGCGGCCCGCAGGGCGGAATGTTTCTGGCGCTCGATGACGTCAGCCTGGACATTCAGGCAGGTGAATTTTTTGGCTTGCTGGGCCCCAACGGTGCCGGCAAGACCACCCTGATCACGATTCTTGCCGGGCTGGCAAAAGCCAGTTCTGGCCGAGTGTGTGTGTTGGGTCATGACGTGCAAACTGATTTTGCGGCGGCCCGACGCGCCCTGGGCGTGGTGCCACAAGAGTTGGTGTTTGACCCCTTTTTCAATGTGCGAGAGGCGCTGCGTTTCCAGTCAGGCTACTTTGGTGTGCGCCACAACGACGCCTGGATCGATGAACTATTGGAAAGCCTGGGCCTCACTGACAAGGCCAACGCCAACATGCGGGCGCTCTCGGGCGGCATGAAGCGCCGCGTGCTGGTGGCGCTGGCGCTGGTGCACAAGCCACCGGTGATCGTGCTCGACGAGCCTACCGCCGGGGTCGATGTGGAATTGCGCCAGACGCTGTGGCATTTCATTGCCAAGCTCAACAAGCAGGGCCATACCGTGCTGTTGACCACGCACTACCTCGAAGAAGCAGAAGCCCTGTGTGGCCGCATTGCCATGCTGAAAACCGGCAAGGTGGTGGCGCTTGACAGCACCAGCGCCTTGCTCAAGGCCGCGTCCAGCAACGTACTCCGGTTCAAGATCGACAGCGATCTGCCGCCCGCGCTCGCCGCAGGCGCGCGTGTCACCGGGCGTGTCGTCCAGTTTCCGGCGCAGGACGCGCTGGCAGTTGAGCGTTATCTTGCCGCCGTGCGTGAGGCGGGCTTGGTCGCCCACGACATTGAAATTCGACGAGCCGACCTGGAAGATGTGTTTCTGGATGTCATGAAGCAGCATGTCGGCTCAACTGCGGGCAGCGTGTCATGACCGGCTGGCAAATGCTGTTTTACAAGGAAGTGCTGCGCTTTTGGCGAGTCGCTGCGCAAACCATTGCCGGGCCGGTGCTCACCGCCATGTTGTATTTGCTGATTTTTGGCCATGCGCTGGAGTCGCATGTCAAGGTGTATGACCAGGTGAGTTACACCGCCTTTTTGGTGCCGGGTCTGGCCATGATGAGCTTGCTGCAGAACGCATTTGCCAACAGCTCCTCGTCCCTGATCATGAGCAAGGTGATGGGCAGCCTGGTGTTTTTGCTGCTCACGCCCTTGTCTTACGTGCACTGGTTTGTGGCGTACGTCGGCGCCTCGGTGTTTCGTGGTCTGGTGGTCGGAGCCGGTGTGTTGCTGGTGTCAGTTTTTTTTACCGATTTGAGTTTTGTGGCGCCGCTGTGGATCATGGCGTTTGCGGTGCTGGGCGCTGCGTTGATGGGCTCACTCGGTTTGGTGGCCGGTTTGTGGGCGGAAAAGTTTGACCAGCTGGCAGCTTTTCAGAATTTTGTGGTGATGCCCATGACGTTTCTGAGCGGGGTGTTTTATTCGATTCACTCGCTGCCTGCCATTTGGCAAACTGTGAGCCATTTCAACCCGTTTTTCTACATGATTGACGGGTTTCGCTACGGATTTTTCGGGGTGAGTGATGTGTCGCCGTGGTTGAGTCTGGGTGTGGTGGCTTCGGCTGCAGTTGCTGTCAGCGTGTGGGCGCTGTGGTTGCTGCGCTCGGGCTACAAAATTCGCTCTTGACCGTTTCGGACGGGTGGCGCAGAGGTTCAAATCTGGCTTGGAAAGTAAATTAAACGTTTGGGAATGGGCCTGCGGGTCTGTCCATAAAGGATGAAAAAATGACTGCTGATGAATTGAAACAAATCATTGCCGCCGGGCTGGCCTGCGACCACCTGACCGTGGAGGGTGATGGCCGCCACTGGTACGCCACTGCTGTTTCTGCTGAGTTCGAGGGCAAACGCGCCATTGCCCGCCACCAGCGTGTCTATGCCACGCTGGGCAATAGGATGAAAACGGACGAGGTGCATGCCTTGTCCATCAAAGCCTTTACGCCCTCTGAATGGGCTGCCCAAGCCGCTTAAGCCCATGGACAAGCTTCTGATTCGTGGCGGCCGGCCCCTGAACGGCACGGTGACCATTTCTGGTGCGAAAAACGCCGCCCTGCCCGAGCTGTGTGCCGCATTGCTGACCGCCGAGCCAGTCACCCTGCAAAATGTGCCTCGCCTGAAAGACGTGGCTACCATGCGCACTTTGCTGGCGCACATGGGTGTCACAAGTGAAACCTTTGGTGAGCGCGGTGGCATGCGTTTTCATGCCGCCGATCCGATTCGACCTGAAGCTCCCTACGAGTTGGTGAAGACCATGCGGGCGTCAGTGCTGGCGCTGGGGCCGCTGCTGGCGCGTTTTGGCCATGCCAAGGTGTCGCTGCCGGGCGGCTGCGCGATTGGTTCGCGCCCGGTGGACCAGCACATCAAGGGCCTGACTGCCATGGGCGCCGAGATTGTGGTGGAACACGGCTACATGGTTGCCAAGCTGCCGGCCGGACGCACCCGGCTCAAAGGTGCGCGCATCACCACCGACATGGTCACCGTGACTGGCACTGAAAATTTCCTGATGGCAGCGACACTGGCTGAGGGCGAAACCATTCTTGAAAATGCCGCCCAAGAGCCCGAGATTGCCGACCTGGCCGAAATGCTGATCCTGATGGGTGCGCGCATTGAAGGCCATGGCACCAGCCGCATCCGTATCCAGGGCGTGGATGTCTTGCATGGTTGCACCCATCAAGTGGTGGCCGACCGCATTGAAGCCGGCACATTTTTGTGTGCGGTGGCTGCCACTGGTGGCGATGTGGTGGCGCAGTATGGCCGAATTGACCACCTGGAAGCAGTGGTTGAAAAGTTGCGGGATGCCGGTGTGGTCATCACCAAGGTGCCCGAAGGCATTCGGGTGCAGTCCGCAGGTGCGGTCAAACTCAAGGCGCAAAGTTTTCGCACCACCGAGTACCCGGGCTTCCCTACCGACATGCAGGCGCAGTTCATGGCCCTCAACGCGGTTGCCCAAGGCACCGCCATGGTGACCGAAACCATTTTCGAGAACCGCTTCATGCACGTGAACGAGTTGGTGCGCTTGGGCGCCAACATCCAGATCGACGGCAAGGTGTCGATGGTGGTGGGTGTGCCACAGCTATCTGGTGCCACAGTGATGGCCACCGATTTGCGGGCCTCGGCCAGCCTGGTGATTGCCGGTCTGGTGGCGGAAGGTGACACGCTGGTGGACCGCATTTACCACCTGGACCGTGGCTACGACCAGATGGAAACCAAGCTGCGCGCGCTGGGTGCGGACATTGAACGGGTGAAGTAATTTTTCACTCACACTACAGCCCGGATGCGCGCACTTCCTCTCTCAGGAGTGGCTTGCAATGGTCTGTAGCTACTATATAAATAAGAGCTACGTGCGCATATTCTATAAGGGCTAGAGACCAAAATGATCACTATTGCACTGTCCAAAGGACGCATCTTTGAGGAAACTCTGCCGCTGCTGAAAGCCGCCGGCATTGAAGTGCTGGAAGACCCAGACACCTCGCGCAAGCTGATTCTCACCACCAACCAGCCCGACGTGCGCGTGTTGGTGGTGCGCGCCACCGATGTGCCTACTTATGTGCAATACGGCGGGGCTGACATGGGCATCACCGGCAAGGACACCCTGCTGGAGCACGGCAGCCAGGGTTTGTACCAGCCGCTTGATTTGCAAATTGCCAAATGCCGCATCAGTGTGGCGGTGCGCTCTGATTTTGACTACACCAACGCGGTCAAAAAAGGCTCGCGCCTGACAGTGGCCACCAAATACGTGGCGATTTCCCGCGAATTTTTTGCCAGCAAGGGTGTGCACGTGGACCTGATCAAGCTTTACGGCAGCATGGAGCTGGCACCCCTGGTGGGCATGGCCGATGCGATTGTGGACCTGGTGTCCACCGGCAACACCCTCAAGGCCAACCACTTGGTGGAGGTGGAGCACATCATGGACATCAGCTCGCGGCTGGTGGTGAACCAGGCCGCGCTCAAGCTCAAACAAGCGCAGATCCGGCCCATCATTGACGCGTTTGAGTTGGCGGTGGGGTGAGGCGGTTTTGATGGACTTGGGGCGGCAGCCTGCACTGTGGGCACGCCCGGCATGACTACCCCAAGCCAACCACCAGCCAACTGACTCGGGATAGCGTCAAGTTTGTCAAGTCCACCGGTAAACGCTGGCATCTGGCCATTCAAGGCCGCGTGAAGTGTGTGCGGCAACATCACCACGCG
>Ga0105046_10017682_pt1 | contig 10895 bp, 8 predicted proteins | sample MAT03_FD_78385 | JGI IMG/M metagenome (GOLD analysis project Ga0105046, IMG submission 78385) | Freshwater microbial communities from Lake Fryxell liftoff mats and glacier meltwater in Antarctica - MAT-03 (megahit assembly) | ecosystem: Environmental > Aquatic > Freshwater > Ice > Liftoff...
CACGATCATCATCATGACCTCGAACATCGGGGCCAACGAGATCGCCCGCAACCAGGGCATCGGCTTCACCGTCTCGGATGACACCGGCATCACTTATGACGACATGAAGGGTCGCATCATGAGTGAACTGCGCAAGGTCTTCCGCCCGGAGTTCCTGAACCGGATCGACGAAGTAATCGTCTTCCACAAGCTGACCCGCGAAGAGGTACGCGAAATCATCGAGCTGATGATCGGCCGTGTCCGCCAGCAGGTTGCCGATCACGAGCTGATGCTCGAGCTCGACAGCGGTGCGAAGGACTTCCTGGTCGACAAGGGCTGGGATCCGTCCATGGGTGCCCGTCCGTTGCGCCGCGCGATCCAGCGCTACATCGAGGATCCGCTCGCCGATGAAGTGCTGAAGGCCGGCGGAGGCGACTCCGTGGCCGGTTCACTGGTCACGGTCAAGCGCGATGATTCCGGTGACGAAGACGACAAGCCGCTCAAGCTGAAGATCACCAAGCCGCGCAAGAAGCCGAAGAAGAAGACCGACGACGAGCCCGAAAAGGTCGGAGTCGCTTCCACTCCGGAGACCACCGGCAGCACCAAGCCGACCGAGCCCGCCTCCGAAGGTGGCGACTCGACCGAATCCGCCGCCGGGTAGCCTTCGCGCGGCCTTCGGGCCGCGAACTACTTGCGCAACTACTGGCCCTTCAGGCTGTTGTTAGCCTGAGGACTTCAACGACCGGAGGGTGGACGTGTGAGGAATGGATTCGGGATGCGCTTTTTCCTGTCCGTGATCGCTGTTGCGGTCACCGGCATCGTCACCCCCGGCCTGGCTTCGGCCGGCTGGTCGCCGATCGAGCCAACCCCCGGATTCTCGGGCTCACGTCCGTACGACCTCACCCAGCTCGACGCATCCGACGGCAGCAGGTTCCTTTACTGGACCCGGGATGTCGGCGGTTTCGGGACCGTTCAGGGGAGATGGATCGCCGCAAACGGCACTCCCGGCGCCGAAATGAACATCTCGAATCCGGCCGCCGACTTCGGCCACGACCTTCAGGGCGTCATCGCTGCCGACAATGAAGTCACGATCTCCTGGATCGGCCCGGGCGTTCCGAACGAGATGGTCAGGTCCGTGAACATCGGGCCCGGCGCGGGCTCGGCCGGTCCGGTGGTCGACATCTCACCGGTCGGAGCCGTCAACCAGGGCGTGGAGCAGCTGAGCACCGCTGTCACTCCGAACGGAACCGTGGGCTACACGTGGCGCCGTCTATTCGGTGTCCTCTGGCGCACGCAGGTGGTCACCGTGCCCGATGCCGGCCCGGTCGGTACCGCGCGCTTCTACTCGACTTTCCCCGACACGGTGGTCAGTCCGGCGATCGCCGCGATGCCGGACAACCGGTTCAAGCTCGCCTGGGTGCTCCGTGACATCCAGACGAATTTCTGGAACATCCCTTCACTGGACCTGGAGAACGGCGGCGCGCCGGTCGGCGAGCCGGTATACCTCTTCCCCCGCACCGTCGGTGCGCTCAACCCGGACGGCACCCCGATGATCGACCCCGGCACTGGTGAGCAGGTCCAGGACCCCTCGGGAGCAACAGGAGATCCAGGCAACCTGAACATGGGCACGGACACCGAAGGCAGTGGATTCATGGTCTGGCGACAGTTCACGATCCGCACCGAGCTGATCGACGGACTGCTTCAGGTGGTCGGCACCCAGTGGTCGGCAGAGGAGGCACGGTTCTCCACCGGAGTGCCACCGGCAATCGGAACCCCACTCTCGGCCGACAATACGAACATCTCCGAGATTCACCTGAACATGGAGCCAGAAGGCCGACACACGGCTACATGGCTCGCGGAGAGGGACGGCAACTTCACCACGCAGCTCTTCCGGTTCGCCGGCCGTGGCATCTGGAATATCACTAGTGGACCCGTATTCTCGGATCCGACGGTGTCCGAAGCCAGCGACCGGTCGGCATTGGTCGGCTGGACCGAAGAAGGTCCGCTTCCCGGCCAGTCGGAGGCAAAAGTCGCCCAGATCCGGCCGAACGGGTCATTCGTTCTCCAGGACCTGCCGGTCGGTGGCCTCAAGGCGAGCGCTGAACCCTTGCCGCAGTCAGGTGTGCAGGGACTGGATTCGGTGACCTTCTACGGGCTTGACCTGAGCGACGTCGGCAGCTTTTACCGAACGAGCTTCACCGACCCGGGTATTTCCATGCAGCCGCCGAACGTCTTCTTCGGGACCGGTCTGCTCAACATCGACAACGGTGAGCGGCGTGCCTACGTCTTCAACCCGGGCACGACCCCGACCCAGGTGAACTCGGTCGGGCTTTCCGGCACGGGCCAGGACAGTTTCAGCATCGTCAATCCGGGAACCACCGGAAGCGGCGGCTGTGTCGGGGCTTTGCCCCCGGGGGGAATCTGCGAGATCAGGGTCACATTCTCACCGGACGCGGTCGGCCAGCGCCAGGCAGCACTCAACGTGTCCAGTGATGCCGGCAACGTTTCTTCACAACTGGAAGGCCGGGCTGTCGCCAGGACAAGGTTGCGCCTGAACGTAAGGCCGAAGCGGCGTGCCGTGAAGCCCGGCCGGACGACCAGGTTCACCGCGGTGGTTGCCAACCGGGGCGGCATCACTGCCAAACCGGTCAGGCTCTGTTACGCGGGAAGCCGCAAGGTCCTCGGTCCGCGCAAGAAGTGCGTGCGCATCAACAACCTCGCCGCAGGCAAGAGCCGCCGCGTGAACTTCCGGATCAGGCTCAAGGGCCGCGCCCGGCAGGGCCGTGAGTACCGGGTGATGTTCCGGATCAGGTCGAACAACGCGAATTCGAGCCGCCGACCGGTGATCATCAAGGCGCGCTGACCGGCAGGTGCAGGCCGGCGCTGCCAACGGGGTTTATCTGCCGACGAAGTAAGGCTGCTTCCAGGTCCGCTCGGCGCGGCGCTGCTTGATCATCTCGAGGTAAGGCTCGACCGGCCGGTCGGCGGGACCCCACCAGCGGCCCGAGTACCAGGCGCCCATGCTGCCCCACAGGTCACCCTTGCGGTAAGGCTTGCCGTTGCCTTCGACCGTGTTCAGCCAGGTCTGCGTGCCATCAAAGTACGAGCGGATGATGCCGCCGTAGTAGTCGGCATTGAAGGCGGTGAAATATCGGGCGATCTTGCATTTTCCCCAGCAGTGGTAGGGGCGACGTACCTGGTACAGGCCGAAGGAATCGCCTTCGTCACCCAGGGTCGACATCTCCCACCAGGATTCGACCGTCGCCGCGGCGCGCATGATGTCGGTGTTGATGCCCCATTTGTGGGCGGCCCACTGGATGATCTCGTCGGTCGTGCCGCGGAACCGGCCGTCGACGTAGTTCCTGTACGGCATGTCGCTGCGTTTACGCCAGTCCCGCAGCAGCTTCTTTCCGGGGACCCGGTAGTTGGCCTTGCGGTTCTCGGGGCGCGGCTCCCAGCCGGACCGGACGACCAGCTTGGCGGCTGCTTTGCTCGTGCGGGGACCCCAGCCGACCTTGCGGTTTTTCTCCATGCCGGCGGAGGCAAAGGAAGGAGCTGCCAGCAGGGTCAGGCCGAGCAGGAGGATCAGGAGGCGAGTTCTCACGGTTAACATTCTGACAGGCGGCAATGCCCGTCTAGAGCTCGTCTTCCCGGGGGACCCGCAGGTGCCCGAGCATCTCGACCGAAGCACCCATCGAGAACATCGCGTTCAGGAGGGTTCCGGTGGCGAAGAAGCGGGCGACTTCCCGGGGACCGGCACCGGTGATCTCCCCGACCCGTACAAAAACCCATTCGAAGCTGTCACGGATCGGCTCCCGCAGTTCCGGGTGACCGCTCGCGGCAAGAACCTGAAGGTGACAGTGGAGCCAGGCTTCGTCTTCGAGCAGGTCGAGGTAAGCGATACCCATCTTGCGCAGCCGCTCGTAGGGGGAATCCTCTTCCTTGACCGCTCCTTCGAAGATTCCGAGCAGGCGTTCATATAGGGACTCCTGGCAGGCAAGGAAGAGGTGGCGTTTGTTCTCGAAAAGCGCGTAGATGTAGGGCTGTTGAATGCCGGCACGGGCGGCGATCATCGAGGTCGTGGTGCCGTCGTAACCGCGCTTCCCGAACTCGATCAGGGCTGCGTCGATAACGTCCGCACGGCGCTCAGCCTGCGGAACTCTCGATTTTCTGTTGCGGCTGGAGGTGGTGGTCAAGACGTTTCCATTCCGTCGCCTTACTACGTAAAACTGATCGTTCTCGGAAGAACCTGATTGCCCTGCAAAGCCGGTACGGGTCAGTCTATGGCCTCAGGTTAAACGGGTCGTGAAGCCGGGGATCAGCCCGGCAATGGCTCAGCGGGCAGCGATTACCGCGTCGGCCGCCACCTGGGCAGCTTCGATCTGGCCGGCGACCAGGTCGAGCCCGTTGTCCCAGAAAGCCGGGTCAGTCAGGTCGACCCCGACCAGCTTTCCGAGCTCTTCCGGGGACTTCGATCCACCGGTCGCGAGCATCTCGAGGTATCCGGGGACGATCTCGTCACCGCGCTCTTCGTATAGGCGGTAGACCGAAAGTGCGAGGAGCTGCCCGTAGGAATATGCGTAGACGTAACCGGGTGAGCCGATGAAATGCGGCACGTAAGACCACCATGAGTGGTAGCCCTCGGTCACCTCGACCGAATCGCCGAGCATCTCCACCTGTGTCTCAGCCCAGAGTTCACCGAATCTTTCGACCGAGAGTTCACCTTCGGTGCGACGGGCGGTGTGGACCCGGTCTTCGAACTGGTTCATCGCGATCTGGCGATGAATGGTGGCGATCTGTCCTTCGACCGATTCCGAGAGCAGGCCGAGGCGTGATGCCGGGTCCTTCTCGGCTTCGAGCAGGCGACCGAATACGAGTTCTTCCGCGAAAACCGAAGCGGTCTCGGCCACGGTCAGCGGAGTGTCCTGATGAAAGATCCCCTGACGGCCGGCGAGGGTCTGGTGGACGCCGTGGCCGAGTTCATGGGCGAGGGTGAGAACGTCGCGCCGCTTGTCGGTGTAGTTGAGCATTACGTAGGGGTGGACCGACGGCACGGTTGAGGCACTGAAAGCTCCGCCACGTTTGTTCGGCCCGGGAGGCGCGTCGATCCAGCGGCCCTCGAAGAACCGTTCGACTATGTCGCCGGTCTCGGGGGAAAGTGAGCTGAAAGCCCCCTGCACGATCTCCCGGCCTTCGTCCCACTCGATCTTCTGTTCGTCGGTGGCGATCGCAGCCATGCGGTCGTAGTCGGCGAGTCTGTCGATCTCGAGCAGCTTCGCTTTGGTGCGGTACCAGGAGCGGGCCATTTCGTAGCGACCCTTGACCGCTTCAACCAGCGCCTGAACCGATTCATCGCTGGCTTCGTTGGAGAGGTTGCGGGTGGCGAGCCAGTGCGGGTACTTTCTCAGCCTGTCCTTGATCGCTTTTTCCTGGAGCAGCGTGTTGAACACGTAAGCGCGGGTGCGCAAGCCGGGCTGGAGCGACTCGGTGATCGCTTCGGCAGTGGTCCGGCGCACTTCACGATCCGGGTTGTGGAGCTGGGAGAGGGCGATGTCAAGCGAGACGGGATCGTCCTGGCCCGGCAACTCGACCCGGATCGCCGAGGTCAACTCATCAAACAGCCGGCTCCAGGCACCGCCGCCGGTCACCGAAAGTTCGGTGACGATCTTTTCTTCCGGCGCGCTCAGCAGGTGGTCGCGGTAGCGCCGTTCGAGGCGCAGGTGGTGCTCGCAGAAGTCGAGACCCGGAGTGGCCAGCAGTTCTTCGGCCCGTTCGTCGTCGAGCGCGGCCCATTCGAGGTCGAAGAAGAGCAGCTTGGTCTGGATGGTTGTGGCCCGTTCCGAGCCCATCTGGAGCAGGGCGCCGTTCTCCGGGTCGGCCGTGTCGGCAGCGAACCGCAGGTGAGCGTAGTTGAGGGCGCGGCCGGCGAGGTCCGAGATTTCGGCCAGAACATTCATCGCCTTGATCAGGCCGTCACCACCGAGGTCCGAAACCCTGCCTTCGTAGGTCACCGCGAATTCGTCTGACGCCGCGTCGGCACGATCGAGGAGTTCGCTGACCGCAGCTTCGGGGTCGGTCGGGTCAAGGCCGTCGAGCAGGTCGTCGAGGTTCCAGGTGACTTCTTCGAGGGCGCTCATGCCGGGCCAGCCTCCTTCAGTTGCCGGCGGATGAACCAGTCGCCGATCAGTGACCCGATCGGGCCACCGGTGATCACGGTGATCAGCGGGAACCACCAGCCCCACCACTTCTGCACGGCCCCGTAGGCGCAGAGCCCGATCAGCACTACGAAGAAGAAGCCGTGGATCGGTCCCAGCACCGAGACGACACCGTGCTCCTCGGCGAACCATTTGGAAGCCCAGACCAGCGGGATCAGAAGCAGGAAGTCGAGGATTGCCACTGCGGCGATGATGTTCAGGAAACGCATCTCCTGCGGTCCGCCGCGTGCCTGTGAGGGGGAGGTTTCTGAGGGAGTCATGGTGAAAATGGAAGCTATCAGGGCGCCGGTTTCGGACCCTCGACCTCACGGCCATTCGGTAGCGTCCGAGCTATGAGCAACTCACAAGTCGAGCTTGGCCGGACCGCGATCGGAACCTGGAGCGGCGGCAGGTACCTGCATTTTGGCGAAAAGATCGACGAAGAACGACTGGTGCGGCTGCTTACCCCCGGGGAGGGGGTCTCGACGGTGATCACCGCCGACGCTTATGGCGTCGGTGAAGCTGATCTGACTCTCGGCAAGGCTCTCGCTGCCGGACCGCCCCGCGACGAAGTCCGGGTGGTCGGCTCTGTGGGTCATGACTTCTACAACGCTGAACGCGACGGCCCTCGTGGATTCCCGCGCTTCACATCGCCTGCCCTGCGCGGCCCGGAGGCTTACGCCGACTACCTGAAGATGGCGGCCGAAAAGCAGCTCGAGCGGCTCGGCACCGACCATCTCGACCTGCTGCTGCTTCACAACCCGGACCGCATCGGCTACACGTCGGAGGTTGTCTGGACGGCGATGGACATGCTCAGGTCGGAGGGTCTTACTTCGATGATCGGCGTCGCTCCGGGGCCGGCCAATGGCTTCACCCTCGACTTCCTTGACTGCATCGACCGCTTCGGCGATTCGATCGACTGGGCGATGCTGATCCTCAATCCTTTCGAGCCCTGGCCCGGCTCATACGCCCTGGATGCTGCCGCGGAGAAAAACGTCAAGGTGCTGACCAGGGTGGTCGACTACGGCGGCCTGTTCTGGGACATCCTGCGGCCGGGCGCCGAGCTCGGGCCGACTGACCATCGTGGTTACCGGCCGGACGGCTGGATCGAAGCCGGGGTGGCGCGTCTCGACCAGGTCCGGCCGATCGCCAGGCGGCACGACCTGACCCTGATGCAGCTCGCCTGCCAGTGGAACCTCGCCCATCCCGCGGTCGAGTGCGTGGCCCCGACCCTGATCCAGGAGATCGGGCCTGGGGCGAGGCCGGTCGAAGAACTCCGCCAGGAACTCGCAGAGCTGCCGGCCGAGATCCGCCTCACCCCGGAAGAAGTCGAAGAAATCGCCACAATCGGCAACAACCACGGCTCGATGGCCCTGAAAGGCGCCTCACCGGCCTTTGAAGGTGAAGAAAGGCCCGATGCCTGGCCGATGTCTCCGGAACTCGAGCAGGTCGCAGAGCGCTGGAACATCAACCCGGCCAAGGATCTCGTCAAGGCTTGAGGCTGGGCGGGGCAGGTGGGTAGTTCTGGCCCGGACGTTCACAACCGAAGTCGCACAGCGAAGCGAAGCGATTTCGGTTCCTTGTTCAGAACCTCGGAGTTGCGCCACCGGGAACCAGCCGTGATCCCCCGCGAAGCGGGGATTGAATCGTTCTGTACCCGGAGACTGCGGTAGCCCCCAACTAGTCCGGCAGGTCGAGGCCGATCCAGACGATTCCGAGGGTCAGCAGGAAAGTGATGGCCATCAGGGCGTGGGCCTTCGGATAGGTCATGTGGGCGAGCACGCTTACGATCAGCGCGACCACAAGACCCATCTTGATCTGGAAGTCGCCGTAGCTCCAGAGTTCGTAGTGGGAGGCCATCAGCATGCCGGTCAGCAGCAAAACCCCCAGAGCGATCAGGGAGCCGACACCGAAACGCTGGGCGATCAGTCTCATCCGGGCCGGATCCGGGTTGGTCCGTTCGACCGGCACCACAGTGGCCGCCAGCATCAACTGACCACCCAGGAAGAAAGCCATTGCCACAACATGGAGAAAAACAAGTACCTGCATGGGCCGCATATTACGGACGTCAGGGCACTATGAGTCGCTTCCGGCACGGATGTTTCGGAGATAGCTGAAGAATGCGAGCCAGAACCCCCGGGGGCGCTGGTCCGGGGGCGCTGGTCCGGGGGGGAGGGACCGTCCACTCCGGTCCTTAACCTCCCAGAGTGGCGAAGATCAGATCCCAACACGTCTGCCAGAGCTGTGGTCATGTCGCGATGGCCTGGACCGGCCGCTGCCCCGATTGCGGGGAATGGAACACCCTGGTCGAATCCGTGGCCCCGCCCAGAGTGAATTCCGGGACCGTCAAGAAAGGTGCCGCGAGCGCCGTTTCGGGCAAGCCCGTGGTCCTGCGCGATGTTGTAGCCCTTGAGACCGCCCGCTACGAAACCGGCATTGGCGAACTCGACCGGGTGCTCGGCGGCGGGATCGTGCCGGGTTCCCTGGTCCTGCTGGGTGGCTCGCCCGGCATCGGCAAGAGCACCCTGACCGGCATGGCGATGGCGAACCTCCAGAAGAACGGCATCACGACCCTCTACGTATCGGGGGAGGAATCGACCGCCCAGGTGCGACTGCGAGCCGAACGGCTCGGTCCGGCCGCGCTGGAAGTCAAGGCGATGGCCGAGAACTCCCTCGAGACGATCCTCGCGACGATCGAGAGTGAGCAGCCGAAGGTCTGCGTGATCGACTCGATCCAGACCATGCACAGCGCCGAGCTGACCGGCGCACCCGGCTCGGTGGGGCAGGTGCGGGAGGCCGCCAACCGCCTCGCCGAACTCGCGAAACGCCTGGAAATAGCCGTGATCCTGGTCGGTCACGTGACCAAGGAGGGCAGCCTCGCCGGTCCCCGAGTGCTCGAGCACCTGGTCGACTGCGTGCTCCAGTTCGAAGGTGAGCGCGAACGTACCTACCGCACGCTCAGGGCGATCAAGAACCGCTTTGGTGCGACCAGTGAGGTGGGGGTCTTCGAGATGCGCTCCGGCGGCCTGACCGAAGTCACCGATCCTTCGGCACGATTCGTCGAAGAAGCGACCGGCGCACTCGGCTCGGTGGTGCTCGCATCGATGGAAGGCACCCGGCCGGTGCTGGTCGAGGTCCAGGCGCTGGTTTCACCGTCCGAGCTGGAGATCCCGCGCCGTGTGGTGAACGGGATCGACCGCAACCGCCTCAGCATGATCCTCGCTGTGCTTGCCCGGCACGCCGGGGTGGGCCTGGGCACAGCGGACGTCTTCGTCAACGTGGTCGGTGGGGTCAGGGTCGACGAACCCGGGGCGGACCTCGCGGTCGCCCTCGCGGTCGTCTCGGCGCAGCGTGGACAGGCCCTGGAGGGCTCGAACGGGCGGCCACTCTCCTGTTTCGGGGAGCTCGGCCTGACCGGTGACCTGCGGTATGTCGGCCACGCCGACCGCAGGGTGGCCGAATCGGTCAAATTCGGTCTCGACCCGGTGATCGGGCCAAGGTCGACCGAGCGTATCGCCGGCCTCGCACCGTGTTCGTCGGTCAGGCAGGCAGTGCGGACCGCGTTCGAGGGCTCCGCGCGGGCCGCAGCCGCGTGAATTTCAGCCGGGACTGAAAATCCCGCCCCCGGAATAACCATTCGCAGACACGGTTATTCGCTCCGCAAAACCACCGGGCTCGCAATGCACCGCCCCAGAACGCGGCAGACCGCACTAACAAGCCGAATCTGGCATAATGTGGGGGTGAGTCGAGCAGTCGAAAGTGAATTAGCGCATCTTTCTGAACGTCAGGATCCCCGACTGCTACGGGCAATCGACGCAGTTGCACCGGGTACCAATCTGCGTGAAGGAATCGACCAGATCGTTCACGCCCGGTCCGGCGGCCTGATCGTTGTCGGAGAGACCGAAGACTTCGCTTTCATGCTTTCGGGTGGCATCCGCCTGGACATCGATTACACGCCGGCCATGCTCTACCAGGTGGCCAAGATGGACGGTGCGATCCTGATCAACAGTGACGCGACCAGGATCACCTGGGCGAACGTCCAGATGATGCCCGATCCGACCATCCATTCGGTCGAGACCGGAACCCGTCACCGCACTGCCGAGAGGATTTCGAAGCAGGTCGACGCACTCGTCATCGCGATTTCGCAGCGCCGTGAGGTGGTGACTCTCTACCTCGACGGACTCAAGTACATCCTTCAGGACATCCCGTCCGTGCTCGCCAAGTCGAACCAGGCTCTGGCGACCCTCAACAAGTACCGCTCGCGCCTCGATGAGCTTTCGAACCGGCTGACCCGCTCCGAGTTCAACGGCAGCGTCGTGCTCTACGACGCCCTGGCCGTGCTGCAGCGTTCGGAACTCGTCTCCCGCATGGCGGTCGAAGTCGAGCGCTACATCGTCGAGCTCGGTACCGAAGGCCGGCTGATCGAAATGCAGCTTGAGGAAACCATTGTCGGCGTTGCTGCCGAACGATCCGCGCTGATCCGCGATTATTCGATCGAAGACACGGAAGAGAACCTCCAGTTCGTCGCCGAGCAGGTTTCTGCGCTCTCCCATCAGGACGTGCTGGACTTCGGCCGCCTCGCCGAGATCCTCGGGTATGACCGCAAGGTCAACACTCTGGATTTCCCGATCGAGCCGCGTGGTTACCGCCTGCTCGGCCGGGTGCCGCGCTTGCCCAAACTTGTCGTCCAGAAGATCGTCCAGCAGTTCGGCAGCCTCGAAG
>Ga0105046_10017688_pt1 | contig 10891 bp, 7 predicted proteins | sample MAT03_FD_78385 | JGI IMG/M metagenome (GOLD analysis project Ga0105046, IMG submission 78385) | Freshwater microbial communities from Lake Fryxell liftoff mats and glacier meltwater in Antarctica - MAT-03 (megahit assembly) | ecosystem: Environmental > Aquatic > Freshwater > Ice > Liftoff...
GGCGGCGCTTCGCCGCGTTCGCGGCGTTCGCCATCCGCCAGCGTCGTTCGCTTGCGTGCTGACCGTGCCATTCGATGAGTCTGCCAACCCAGCGCGACACCTCAGCCTGTGAATGAACCTGGCGCGCCCGAGCGGGCGCTTTGGCTTGTGCCGATGAAGGCGCAAAGCACAGCCGTCGCTCGGGATGCGGCGCGAATTTGCAAGGACAAGCGCCGCCTGTCGGGTGCCTGAGCGGGTGCGTGGGAATCGTTCACAGGCGCTCACAGGCACTGGCCGTCCGGCGGGGGTCGGCTGGCTGAACTGATATTTCTGGATTGACAGCGTGGTTGGCAAAGAATAGTGTCATGTAATCGTTTTCACGGCGAATATCCCGATGCCTCTCGACCTCCGACGCCCGGCATGAACCCTGCCTTCCCACCCGGCTTCCTCTGGGGCTGCGCCACCTCGGCCTACCAGATCGAAGGCTCGCCGCTGGCCGACGGTGCCGGCCCCAGCATCTGGCAGCGCTTTGCGCGCACACCCGGCCGCATCGCCGGCGGCGACACGGGCGACATCACCTGCGACCATTACCGCCGCATGCCCGAAGACGTGGCGCTGATGAAGGCGCTGGGCCTGACTGCCTACCGCTTCAGCATCAACTGGGGCCGCGTGCTGCCCGAGGGCCGCGGCAAGGTGAACGCCGCCGGGCTGGGCTTTTACGAACGGCTGGTGGACGCCCTGCTGGCCGCCGGCATCACGCCCATGGCCACGCTCTACCACTGGGACCTGCCGCAGGCGCTGGACGACCGCGGCGGCTGGCTCAACCCCGACATCGCACACTGGTTCGCCGATTACGCGCAGGTGATGTTCCGCGCGCTCGACGACCGCGTGCCGCTGTGGGCGACGATCAACGAACCCTGGGTGGTGGCCGACGGCGGCTATATGCACGGCGTGCTGGCGCCCGGCCACCGCTGCGCGCACGAAGCCGCCGTGGCCGCGCACCGCCAGCTGCAAGCCCACGCCGCCGCGGTGCGCGCCTACCGCGCCATGGGCCGGCACCGCATCGGCCTGGTGGTGAACATCGAACCCAAGCACCTGGCCCCTGGCGCCAGCGAAGCCGACCGCCACGCCGCCGCGCTGGCCGACGCCTACATGAACCGCCAGTACCTCGACCCCACGCTGTTCGGCCGCTACCCCGACGAACTGCGCGAGGTCTTTGGTGCTGACTGGCCAGACTGGCCCGACGCCGAGGTCGAGGCGCTGAAGACACCCGTCGACTGGCTGGGCCTGAACTACTACACCCGCGCCGTGGTGCGTGCCGACCCGGCCGGCTGGCCGGTGAAGGCCGCCCCGGTGCGCCAGCCCGGCGCCATCTACACCGAAACCGGCTGGGAACTGCACCCGCAAAGCCTGACCGAGACCCTGGTCTGGATGCACGAACGCTATGGCGGCCTTCCGCTCTACGTGACGGAAAACGGTGCTGCCTTCTACGACCCGCCGCACGCGGTGGACGGCCGGGTGGACGACCCGCTGCGCGTGCACTGCCTGCGCACGCATCTGGCCGCGGTGCAGGCGTCCATAAGCCAGGGCGCCGACGTGCGCGGCTACTTTGCCTGGTCCTTGCTGGACAACCTGGAGTGGGCGCATGGCTTTGCCAAGCGCTTCGGCCTCGTGCATGTCGACTTCCGGACTCTGCGGCGTACACCCAAGGCCAGCGCGCACTGGTACGCCGCGCTCATTACCCGTCACGGCGCGGGCTTGGTCGGTGCTGCCGCCACCGACTGAACTGGCGCTGTTGCCGCGCTGTTGCCGCGCAATCGCCGCGCTGTAGCCGCGCTGTTGACGCGTTATTGACGCGTTATTGACGCGCTGTTGCGATGTAGCCACGTATCTTGGTGAAAACGATTACACGACCCGATTGATGTCTCATATCCAATCATGAAAACCTTTACATGAGGTCCAGGCCGATGTTGAGCAAGCCTTCTTCGGGCTCCGTCCCGGCCGTGAGGCCCTGACCATGCCCGCCACCATCCGTGACGTTGCACGCGCCGCCGGCGTCTCCGTGGCCACGGTGTCGCGCGCCCTCAACGGCGCCACCAACGTGCTGCCCGAAACCCGCCAGCGCATAGAGGACGCCGCGCGCACGCTGCGTTTCACGCCTTCGGGCGCGGCACGCAGCCTGATCACACGGCGCACCGACACCATCGGCGCGCTGCTGCCCGACCTGCACGGCGAATACTTCAGCGAACTCATCCGCGGCATCGACCAGGCCGCCCGCGCCCGCGGCCTGCACCTGCTGGTGAGCAGCAGCCACGGCAATGCCGACGAAGCCGCCGCCGCGCTGCGCGCCATGAACGGCCGCGTCGACGGTCTGCTGGTGATGTCGCCCCACGCCGACGCCGACTTCCTGCGCCACAACCTGCCCGGCAGACTGCCCGCGGTGCTGCTGAACACCGGCATGGACCTGGAAGAGCACGCCAGCTTCGTCGTCGACAACCTGGGCGGCGCCACCACCATGACGCGCCACCTGGTGGCCAGCGGGCGCCAGCGCGTGGCCTTCATCACCGGCGCGCCGGGCAACGACGAAGCCGCGCAGCGCCTGGCCGGCTACCGCGCGGGGCTCAAGCCCGGCATGGCCGAGATCGTCTTCGACGGCGACTTCAGCGAAGAAACCGGTTGGGCCGCCGGCCGCCGCATCGCCAACCACCGCCCGCGGCCCGACGCCGTGTTCGCCGCCAACGACATGATGGCCGTGGGCTGCATGGCCGCGCTGCACGAAGCCGGGCTGCGCGTGCCCGATGACATCGCCGTGGCCGGCTTCGACGACATCCCCATCGCGCGCTACGTGACGCCGGCGCTCACCACCATCCGCGTGCCCATCGCCGCGCTGGGCGCGGCCGCGCTCAACGCGCTGATCAAGGCCGTCGAGACCCCGCTGGCCCAGGCCACGCACACCGTGGTGACGCCGGTGGAACTGGTGGTGCGCCGCTCCTGCGGCGCCGGCCCGCCGGCACAACCCCGGGCGCCACGCGCCGCGCCCCCGCATTGAGAAGACGGGCAGCTCGCCCCCCACCCTGGTTACGAGCAAACAACCACGACAAGGAGATGACAGACATGAACCGCAACATCCGCAGTTACCGCCAACACGCGCTGGCCGCCGCCGTCGCACTCGTGCTGTCTGGCGCCGCCCAGGCGCAACTCAGCACGGCCACCATCAAGGGCCAGATCGCCGGCGCCACCGCCACCACCACCATCACCGCCGTCAACCAGGCCAACGGCAGCGTCTACCGAGCCACGCTGCGCGCCGACGGCAGCTACGTGCTGACCGGCCTGGCCCCCGGCGACTATGAAGTTCGCGTGGCCACACCCGGCCTGGCAACGAAGACGCAGAGCCTCACCGTCGCCGTGGGCGAAACGGCGGCGCTGGACCTTGCCGCCAGCGACGTGCAGCAGATCGTCGTCACCGGCGTGGCGCAACGCAGGGACGTGCGCAGCTCCGAGATGGGCACGGCGGTGTCGCGCCGCCTCATCGAGGCTTTGCCGCAGGTCAGCCGCAACTTCCTCAGCAGCGTCGACCTGGCGCCGGGCGTCGCCTTCAGTTCGGATGCCAGCGGCAATACCAAGATCCAGGCCGGCGCGCAGAACTTCGACCACGTCAACGTCTTCATCGACGGCGTGGGCCAGAAGAACAACATCCTGCGCGGCGGCCTGTCGGGCCAGGACAGCTCACGCGGCAACCCCTTCCCGCAATCGGCCATCGCCGAATACCGCGTGCTGACGCAGAACTACAAGGCCGAGTACGACCAGGTCAGCAGCGCCGCCGTCACCGCCATCACCAAGTCGGGCAGCAACACGCTCAGCGGCGAGGCCTACATCGACCGCACCGGCACCAACTGGCGCAGCAAGTCGGTGTTCGAGAAAGAGCGCGAAGCCCAGGGCGTGTCGCTGCCGGCGTCGAGCAAGCAGGAATACGGCTTCAGCGTCGGCGGGCCCATCGTGCGCGACCAGATCCACTTCTTCTTCGCGTACGACGGCAAGACCATCGACGACTCGCGCCAGGTCATCCCGCGTGAACTGAACAAGCTGCCGACCAGCGCCGGCATCATGGGCACCATCCGCGGCTACCAGGGCAACCAGGTCGACACCTTCAAGGAAAACCTGCTGTTCGGCAAGATCGACGCGCAGATCGCGCCCGACCAGCGCCTGTCGGCCAGCCTGCGCGTGCGCCGCGAGGACGACCGCACGCCTGAAAGCCGCGACCTCAGCGTGCCGGGCAACGACGTCGAGCGCCGCAACGACGAAACACGCTTCGACCTCAAGCACGAATGGTCGCTGGGCGACTGGTTCAGCGAGGCCCGCCTGGGCCTTGAGGACTACACCTGGAACCCGCACTCGGCGGCCGATACGCCCTTCATCAAGTACAAGGTCTCGACCGGTACACCCCAGCTGCTGTCGAACTCGGGTGACGTGATCTTCGCCGGCGGCTCGCCCAACGCGCAGAACCGCGCGCAGAAGGGCAGCTTCCTCAGCGAGGACCTGACCTACACCGGCCTGGCCGGCCACGTGCTGAAGATGGGCGCGAAGTTCAAGAACATGAAGTACGAGCTGTCGGGCACGGCATTCGGCGTCGACACCGTTGAAACGCTGATCGACAACGTCACCGGCCTGCCCTACTACAACGGCAGCGTGTGCATCGGCACCAACGTACTCAATGCCGGGCTGAACAGCGACCAATGCCGCATCTCGCGCGCCATCCCCGGCGCGGCGGCGAACTTCAGCAACAACCAGTTCGGCATCTACCTGCAGGACGACTGGACGATCAGCAAGCAGCTCGAGCTGAACCTGGGCGTGCGCTGGGACTACGAAAGCAACATGCTGAACAACGGCTATGCCACGCCGGCGGACCGCGTGACGGCCTTGAGGGCGCTGGACGGGCCGCGCTGGGGCATCACGCCGCCGCCCGGCCAGACCTACGCACAGTCGCTGGCCAGGGGCGGCATCAACATCGACGAATACATCAGCAACGGCGACTCGCGCAAGACCTACAAGGGCGCTCTGGCACCGCGCCTGGGCTTCAGCTGGGACGTGGCCGGCGACCGCAGCCACGTGATCTTCGGCGGCTGGGGCCGCTCGTACAGCCGCACCATGGCCAACCACGCACTCGACGAACTGCAGAAGAACGCCCAGGCCGGCGGCGAGATATGGCTCATCAAGAACGACTTCAAGATGCCGTTTGCCGACCAGTTCTCGATCGGCCTGCGCCAGGCGTTGGGCCAGTGGAACGGCGAGGTGGCGCTGAGCCGCATCGACGCCAAGAACCAGTTCATCTGGTTCGGCGGTAACCGTGACCCTAACGGCGGCTGGGCCACGCAGAGCCCCATCGACCCGCTGTGGGGCGGACCGAACGGCTTCGGCACGCTGATCCTGGGCGACTTTGTCGGCCAGGCGCGAACCGATTCGCTGCTGGCCAAGCTGGAGAAGCCCTACACCCGCAGCTCGGGCTGGACGGCCACCATCGCCTACACGCACAGCAAGGCCAAGACGACCAGCAAGGAGTGGAACAACGACATCTTCGACTGGACCTACGGCCGTCCGGGTGTGCGCGGCTGGAACCCGAGCACGCTGGTAGCCGAGAACCGAATCGTGGCCGCCGGCATGACAGACACCGTGCTGCCCTGGGGCCTGACGTTGGCTGGCAAGCTGACCTGGGACGACGGCTTGCCGCGTCGCATCACCAGCTGCGCTGCGGGCTGGAACAGGTGCATCTCGGTCAAGGGTGACGCGCCCTCGTTCACGCAGGTCGACGTCAGCCTGAGCAAGGCCTTCAAGATCTTCGAACAAAGCGTGAGCCTGCGCGTGGACGTGCTGAACCTCTTCGACAAGACAAACTACGGCGGTTTCGACGACTGGGGTGGCGGCCCGGGCAACCCGCAGAACGCGGTGGGTGGCGACAACGCCAACCTGGGCAAGCCCAACAGCATCCGCGGCGACACACGCACCTACCGCCTGGCGCTCGGGTACAAGTTCTAAGCCACCGCTGACCCACGGCGCGCCGACCCCGACAAGCCTGTGCTTTCGGGGTGCGGGCCGCGCCTTGTCCGAGAACGCGACAACGCGACGACGCCGAATGACACCCGACTTCGACATCACCCGCCGCAGCCTGCTGGTCTGGGCCGGCGCAGTGGCCGCAGGCACATCCGGCAGCGCGTGCCAGACCTCCAGCCTGCCGCCACCGGCCAGCGACGAGGCCGCGGCGCTGCTGGCCGACCTGGAACGGCGCAGCTTCGATTACTTCTGGGACACCGCCAACCCCGTCAACGGCCTGGTGCCCGACCGCTGGCCCACGCCATCGTTTGCCAGCATCGCCGCGGTGGGCTTCGGGCTCAGCGCCTACCCCATCGGCGTGGCACGCGGCTGGGTCAGCCGCGCGCAGGCGCGCGACCGCACGCTCGCCACGTTGCGCTTCTTCCACGATGCGCCGCAAGGCCCGCAGGCTGCCGGCGTGACCGGGTACAAGGGCTTTTTCTATCACTTCGTGGACATGCAGACGGGGCACCGCTACGGCACGACCGAGCTGTCGACCGTGGACACCGCACTGCTGCTGGCCGGCGCGCTGCACGCCCGTGCCTTCTTCGACGGCAGCGACGCCGCCGAGACCGAACTGCGGCGCCTGGCCGACGCCATCTACGCGCGTGTCGAGTGGCCCTGGGCCCAGGTGCGGCCGCCGTCCATCGGCCACGGCTGGCACCCGGAAAGCGGGCACATCGCCAACGACTGGAAGGGTTACAACGAGGCCATGCTCGTCTACCTGCTGGCCCTGGGCTCACCCACGCACCCCGTGGGCCCCGAGGCCTGGGCGGCGTGGACCAGCACTTACGAGCGCGACTGGGGCAGCGAGTACGGCCAGACCCACCTGAGCTTTGCGTCCTTCTTCGGCCACCAGTTCACCCACGCCTGGGTCGACTTCCGCGGCCTGGCCGACGGCTGGCTGCGCGCCAAGGGCCTGGACTACTTCGAGAACAGCCGCCGCGCCACCTACGCGCAGCAGGCTTATGCCATCGCCAACCCCGAAGGCTGGGCGGGCTACGGCCGCGACGTCTGGGGCGTGACAGCCTGCGACGGCCCGGCAGACGTGAAACGGGCCTTCGGCGGCCGGACGCGCAAGTTCCGCAGCTACGCCGGCCGCGGCATGGGCGGCGCCGCGCACTTGGACGACGGCACCATCGCGCCCTACGGCGCCGGTTCTTCGCTGCCCTTCGCCCCGGAGATCGTGGCGCCCGCGCTGGCCGCCATGCACGCCCGCCACGGCCGGCACATCGTCGGCAAGTACGGTTTCTTTGCCTTCAACCCGAGCTTCACCTACACCGACGTGAAACTCACGCACGGCCGCGTGGTGCCCGGCTTCGGCTGGGTCGCCAACGACTTCCTGGGCATCGAGGTCGGCCCCTTGCTGCTGATGCTGGCCAACCACCGCGACGGCGCCGTCTGGCGCGCCATGCGCGGCGAGCCCTGGCTGGTGCGCGGCTTGCAGCGTGCGGGCTTCAGCGGCGGCTGGCTGGGCTGAGATCCGCCGACACCACCCCACCATGAGCTCAGCCGCGTCCAGGCCCTGCACCCGCCGCCGCTGGCTGAAGACCGCCGCCGCAGGCGCGGCCGCGGCCATCGGCCTGCCGGCCTGCTCGCCACACCGTGCCGGCACGCTGCGCTTCTGGGCCATGGGCCGCGAAGGCGAGGTGGTGAACGAACTGCTGCGCGACTTCCGCACCGAGCGCCCGGACATCCGCGTGCAGGTCAACCGACTGCCCTGGAGCGCGGCGCACGAGAAGCTGCTGACGGCTTTTGCCGGCGACGCGACGCCCGACATCGCGCAGCTGGGCAACACCTGGCTGCCCGAGTTCGTCGCCCTGGGCGCGTTGCTGCCGCTGGACGCGCGCATCGCCGCCAGCCCGGACATCGTCGTGCCCGACTACTTCGAAGGCATCTGGGCCACCAACCGCATCGACGGCCACACCTACGGCCTGCCCTGGTACATCGACACGCGGCTGCTCTTCTACCGCCGCGACCTGCTGCAGCAGGCCGGCCACGAGCGCGTGGCCGACACCTGGGCGGCGTGGAAGGACCAGCTGCGCGCCGTCAAGCGCGTGGTGGGGCCTGACAAGTACGCCTTGCTGCTGCCGCTGAACGAATACGACCCGCTGGTGGCGCTGGCGCTGCAAGGCGGCGAGCCGCTGCTGCGCGAAGGCGGACGCTACGGCAACTTCCGCGGTGCGGGCTTCCGCCGCACGCTGGACTTCTACCTGTCGATGTACACGGACATGCTGGCGCCGCCCGCCAGCAGCAACGAAATCGCCAACGTCTGGAACGAGTTCGCGCGCGGCTACTTCAGTTTCTACATCACGGGGCCTTGGAACATCGGCGAGTTCCGCCGTCGCCTGCCCGCTGAACTGCAAGACGCCTGGGCCACGGCGCCGCTGCCGGGCCCTGACGGCCCGGGCGCCAGCGTGGCCGGCGGCAGCAGCCTGGCGGTGTTCAAGCGTTCACAGCGCCCCGACGAGGCCTGGGCGCTGGTGAACTACCTCTCGCGCCCCGCCGTGCAGCAGCGCTTCAGAGCCCTCACCGGCAACCTGCCTCCGCGCCGCAGCGCCTGGGAAGAACCAGCGCTGCGCGACGACCCGCCCAGCCAGGCCTTCCGCACCCAGTTGGAACGGGTGCGCCCGGTGCCGCAGGTGCCCGAGTGGGAACGCATCGCCACCGAATTGCGGGTGCTGCTGGAACAGGTGGTGCATGGCGACCTGAAGGCCGATGCCATGCCGGCCGAGATGGACCGCCGCGCCGACCGCATGCTCGAAAAACGCCGCTGGATGCTGAAGCGGGCGTCGGCATGAAGGCGCGCAGCCTGGCCGCCTGGGTCTTCGTCGGCCCCGCGCTCATCGCCATCGGCGTCTTCTTCGCGCTGCCGGTGGCCGCGGCGCTGGTGATGAGCCTGACCGACTTCGACATCTACGCGCTGGCCGACCTGGCCAACCTGCGCTTTGTCGGCCTGGACAACTACGCCGAGCTGCTGCAGCGGCCGCTGTTCTGGCAGGCGCTGTGGAACACGCTGATCTTCGTCGTCATCGGCGTGCCGCTGAGCATCGGGGCTTCGCTGGGCGCGGCGCTGCTGCTGCATTCGCGCTTTGCGCGCTTCCAGGGCTTCTTCCGCACTGCCCTGTTTGCGCCGGTGGTCACCACGCTGGTGGCCGTGGCCGTGGTCTGGCGCTACCTCTTCCACACGCGCTACGGTCTCATCAACTACGCGCTGTCGCAGTTCGGCGTGACACCCATCGACTGGCTGGGCGACCCGCAATGGGCCATGCCGGCCATCGTGCTGCTGAGCGTGTGGAAGAACTTCGGCTACAACATGGTGATCCTGCTGGCCGGGCTGCAGGCCATCCCCGAAGACTTGTACGAAGCCGCGCGGCTGGACGGCGCAAAACGCTGGGCGCTGTTCCGCCACATCACGCTGCCCGGGCTGGCGCCGCTGCTGCTGGTGGTCAGCATCCTCACCATGGCCGGCCACTTCCAGCTCTTCGCCGAGCCGTATGTGATGACGCAGGGCGGCCCGGCGCAGCGCACGGTGACGGTGCTCTACCTGATGTACGAAGAAGGCTTCAAGTGGTGGAGCCTGGGCAGTGCGTCGGCGGTGGCGTTCGTGCTCTTCGTCATCATGTTCGGCGTCACGCTGCTGCAGCTGTGGGCGTCGAAAAGGGCGGCGGCTGCATGAAACGCCTGAAGCTCGACAGCGGCACGTTGATGGTCAATGGTTCGCTGGCCATCCTGTCGGCGTTGACGCTGTTCCCGCTGCTGTGGATGCTGTCGGCCAGCCTGATGGCGCCCGGCGAGGCCAGCACCTTTCCGCCGCCGCTGCTGCCCGCGGTGCCGACGCTGGAACACTACCGCACGCTGTTCGGCAACCAGGGCCTGGGCCGGCAGGCGCTGAACAGCCTGCTCATCAGCGTGGCGGCGACGCTGCTCTCGCTGGCCTTCAACCTGAGCGCGGGCTATGCCTTCGCCAAGTTGAAGTTCAAAGGCCGCGAGATGATCTTTCGCACGCTGCTGGGGGCCATGGTCATTCCCGGGCAGGTGGCGATGATGCCGCTGTTCCTGATGCTCAAGCAGATGGGCCTGGTCAACACCTACGCCGGTGCGCTGGTGCCCTGGCTGGCGGGTGTGTTCGGCATCTTCCTGGTGCGCCAGTACGCGCAGGGCATCCCCGACGACCTGCTGGAAGCCGCGCGCCTGGACGGCGCCAACGAAGGCCAGGTTTTCCTGCGCATCGTGCTGCCGCTGCTCAAGCCGATCGTCGTCACGCTGGCGGTGCTGGTCTTTCTGGGCAGCTGGAACGACTTCATGTGGCCGCTGATCGTGCTGACCGACCACGAACTGCAGACCCTGCCGGTGGCACTGGCCGGCCTGTCGCGTGAACACGTGCAGGACACCGAATTGATGATGGCAGGATCGGTGTTGACGGTGCTGCCGGTGCTGCTGCTCTTCCTGGTGCTGCAGCGGCACTACATGAAGGGCCTTGTGATGGGCGCTGGCAAATGACGGCCCCTCTCCGGCCCGGCCTGCTTGTGCGCCTGCGCCTGCGCCTGCGCCTGCTCCTGCTGCTGCTCGGGCTGGTGCCGGGCGTGGCCCTCGCGGCGCTGCGCAGCGAGGTGCTCGACGACTTCCGCGACACAGCCGCGTGGCAGGCCAGCGCATCCGACCAGGTGCGCGCGAGCCTGCGTCGCGACGGCGACGGCAGCCTGTGCCTGGACTACGACTTCGCCGGTGTCTCGGGTTATGCGGTGATGCGCCGCACCTTGTCCGTTGCCTGGCCTGCCCACTTCGACCTGCGTGCCCGTCTGAAAGCCAGCGGCGCCACCAACGA
>Ga0105046_10017689_pt1 | contig 10891 bp, 12 predicted proteins | sample MAT03_FD_78385 | JGI IMG/M metagenome (GOLD analysis project Ga0105046, IMG submission 78385) | Freshwater microbial communities from Lake Fryxell liftoff mats and glacier meltwater in Antarctica - MAT-03 (megahit assembly) | ecosystem: Environmental > Aquatic > Freshwater > Ice > Liftoff...
CGCCTCGTGTACGTTCCGCTGGAAGAGTTGCAACGCATCCGCGGCATGGATAACCGAGTGAACGCGATGCAGGTGAAATTGAAGGACAACGTTCGCAAGGATTCGCGCTTCGTTCACGAAACCTTCGTGCGGAGCTTGCAAATGCTGATGCCGATGCCCGAAGCGCGGGTGCAATCGTGGGAGCAACAGCAAGGGCCGCTCCTCTCCGCCATCGATATCGAACGCGGCATCTTGAACATCCTGTTATTCTTGATCGTCGGCGTGGCCGGGTTCGGCGTTCTGGCGATCTTCAGTATGATCGTGAGCGAGAAGTACCGCGACATCGGCGTGATGAAAGCCCTCGGCGCCAGCAGCCAAGGCATCATGGTGATCTTCCTCGGCTACGGTTTGCTCCTCGGCCTGATCGGCTGCGGTGCGGGCACCGTTCTCGGCTTGGCCATCACCGAGAACATCAACGAGATCGAAGCGTGGCTCGCGCGCCTCAGCGGCAAGCAAATCTTCGATCGCAGCGTGTATTACTTCGACAAGATTCCGACCAACGTGGTGCCGAGCAGCATCGCCCTCATCAACCTCGGCGCCGTGTCCATCGCGGTGGTGTTCAGCATCCTTCCCGCGATCCGGGCCGCACGCTTGCACCCGGTGCGGGCACTTCGATTTGAATAAACGGGGTATGGGGTGTGGGGTATGGGGTTTGCCCATCCGACATCCGATGCCTTCTTGCCCATACCCGAAACCCCATACCCCACACCCCAAATATGCTTGGGGTATGGGGTTTGCCCATCCGACATCCGATGCCTTCTTGCCCATACCCGAAACCCCATACCCCACACCCCAAATATGCTCCTCGCCGATAACCTCAGTAAAAGCTACCGCCGCCATGCCGAGAGCGTGAAGGTATTGCAGAACCTCAGCCTCGCGGTTCACCCCGGCGAGTTCCTCAGCATCGTGGGGGCGTCCGGTTCCGGGAAGAGTACGTTCCTGCATTTGCTGGGCGTGCTCGATTCCCCGGATGCCGGTCAGATCGTACTCGACGGCCGCCGCATCGATAATCTGCCGAACCGGGATCGCGATGAACTGCGGAACAAAACCTTCGGCTACGTCTTCCAGTTCTACCACCTGCTGCCGGAACTGAACGCCCTCGATAACGTGCTGATGCCCGCGTACATCACGGAATCGGTCACCGGTTGGTGGGGCAAACGCAGCATGTGGCGGAAGCGCGCCCACGAATTGCTCGAGCGCGTCGGGCTGAGCCACCGGGTGAAGCACAAGCCTCGGGAGCTTTCCGGCGGCGAACTCCAACGGGCGGCCGTGGCCCGGGCATTGCTCACGCGGCCCCGCGTACTCTTGGCCGACGAACCGACCGGCAACCTCGACGCCGAGACCGGCGATTCGATCGTGCAACTGTTGAAGGATTTGAACCGCGAAGATCAACTCACGGTGGTGATGGTGACGCACAATATGGAACTGGCCCGCGGCACGGATCGCATCGTACGCATGGCCGCCGGGAAGGTGCTGGAAGAAGAGAAGCACGCCCCATTCCAACCGCGATTACTCACCGCGATACGGTAATTCTTCGCCCCGAAGGGGTGTTCGTACCCAGCCCAGGGCGGAAGCCCTGGGTTTGTGGGATGGATTCTCTTCGCCCTGAAAGGGCCGTCAACACGCGCACGCCGGCCCTTTCAGGGCGATAAGAACGGAATGGATGCCTTTCCCAGGGCTTCCGCCCTGGGCTTGGAACGCCGGCCCCTTCGGGGCAGAATGCACAAGGATCGGTTCCCGCGATTCGGCTCACAAGAAATTCGGTTCGGCGTCCAGATCGGGCGCAGCGAATTGGCCGAGCTTCCACTTCTCCACGGCCAGTGCCGCCATCGCGGCGTTGTCTGTACACAAGTTCATCGGTGGGATGAACAACTCTGCGTTCTCTCCCGCGCACATCGCTTCCAGCTTCATTCGCAAACGGCCGTTGGCGATCACGCCACCGCCCACAGCCAATCGCATCAACCCGCTCTTCCGCAACGCCTGACGGGATTTCGCCACGAGTACATCGACCGCCGCTTCTTGAAAGCTCGCCGCGAGATCGGAACGCTTCGCTTCGGGATGATCGCGCCGGGCGTAGAGCACCGCCGTTTTCAAACCGCTGAAGCTGAATTCCAAGCGTTCATCTTTGAGGAACGGCCGGGGAAACGGGAAGGCATTCGGGTTGCCGAGCTTCGCTTCGCGTTCGAGGTTCGGCCCACCGGGGAAGCCGATGCCGAGGATCGCCGCGACCTTATCGAAGGCTTCCCCGGCGGCGTCGTCCCGGGTGCCGCCCATGAGTTGGAGTTCCAACGCGGTATCGCAACGGAAGAGGGCGGTGTGCCCGCCGGACACGACCAAACCGACGCAAGGGAAGATGTCTTTCCCGGCGGCCATGCGGCACGCATAGATGTGGCTTTGAATATGGTTCACCGCGATCAACGGCACGCCGAGGGCGGCCGAGAGCGCCTTGGCAGCGGTCACACCCACGAGCAATGCGCCGACCAATCCGGGGGTGTTGTGAACCGCGATGCAGCCGATGTCCGCGAGATGCAACTTCGCTTCGGCGAGCGCTCGATCGATCACGGGGAACAGCGTGCGAACGTGTGCCCGGCTCGCGATCTCCGGCACCACGCCGCCGAATGGCGCGTGCAGCGAGTTCTGCGATGCGACCACGCTGGAGAGTACGCGCAGGTCGCTCGTGAACACCGCCGCCGCGGTTTCATCGCAGGAGGTTTCGAGGGCGAGGAAGGTGGTCACTTGGCGCGCTTGGCAGGGAACAATTGCATCACGGGCAACTCAAATTCCGGAATCAGATCCGTGGTGAGAGTGTCCGATACACCGTATCGCACGACATCGAGTACGGAAGTGTATTGGGTGATCCGACGGAGTTTCGTCGAAATGACCCAAACCTCTTTGACCCCGGCCGTGAAGTACTCTTCGATCTTTTCGTCGATATCGTCTTGATAGTTCGACGGTCTGACGAATTCGACCGCCAAATCCGGGACGACCGGCATCGTACCGCCCACAGGCAGTTCCAAATCATAGGGCCAAGAATCGAATGAAACGATCGAAAAATCGGGCTTACGCTCGTTGTTCTTGGGCGGAATGAGATAACCCATCTCGATCAAAGCATGGCCGATATCCCGATCCCACAGCCAAGCGGCGAGAAGTCGGCTCAAAGTATTGGCCAGCATGATTTCGCGCGCGCCCACTTTCTTCTCCACAATTTGGCCGTCTACGACTTCGTAAAGGAAATCCGGTTCCCGTTCAATCTTCGCCGGCGCTTCAAGAATTGAGCTGCTCATACCCCCTCCTTCCAATTGTTCGATTGCCGCCAGAACTCCAACGGATTATGGTACACCACTTTCTCGATCAACGCCTCCGGGTGTTTGCGCCGCTTCATCTCTTGAATGAACTCCGGCACAGCCAGCGGGTCGCTGCGGCCCCAGTCGCCGGCGCTGTTCACCATGATGCGATCCGGGCCGTACATCTCGACGATGTCCGCGGCGCGGGCCGGGGTGCATTTCGTGATCGGGTAGAGCGTCATGCCGCACCAGAAGCCGTTCTCCAAGGCCAGCCGAACCGTGTGCTCCTCGACGTGGTCGATGCACACGCGCTCCGGCTTCACCCGCTTATCGTTCTTCAACATGTCCACGATCATCCGCGTGCCCTTGAATTTGTCTTCGAGGTGCGGCGTGTGAATCAGGATCAGCTCATTCGTTTTCATTGCCAGATCGACGTGCTCTTGGAACACGGTGGCCTCGTTGGCGGTGTTCTTGTTCAAACCGATTTCGCCGATGCCCAGCACCCCCGGCTTCTTCAAATACTCCGGGATCATCGCGATCACTTCGCGGGAGAGGCTCACGTTCTCGGCTTCCTTCGCGTTGATGCAAAGCCACGAGTAATGTTTGATGTGGTAGTACGCCGCCCGCAGCGGTTCGACGTCGACGAGGTGGCGGAAGTAATCGCGGAAGCCCTCGGCGGTGCCGCGATCGAACCCGGCCCAGAACGCCGGTTCGGAGATGGCCGAGCACCCGGCGTAAGCCATGCGTTGGTAATCGTCGGTCGTCCGCGAGATCATGTGGCAGTGCGGGTCGATGTATTTCACGTTGTCTAGCTCCTTCTCCGCAAACTCTTGTAATCTCTGCGTTTCCGCATTCCGTCCAAGCGGGTTTGGACGGAAATCGTGGACGGAAATCGCAAAATCGCTGTATGCAAAATCGCTGTATAATGAGGCAGGGAACGTCAAGGAAACCTGTCTGTTCAGGATACTCCGATGGCACGTGGAAGGAAACCTTCGGTTCGCTACTGGGACAGCCGTGGCGGATATTGCTGCTGGATCAACGGACGCCGGGAGCTGCTCGCCAAAGGGCCGAAGGACGCCCAAGGGCGAGACCTACCGTGCCGCCATCGGCCGTTTCAAGAAGCTTCTGGCGGTATTGCTATTCGGTTCTTTACGATCTCGTCGAACTGGCGGGTAAGACGCGAGAGGAGCTAAAGCAGCACCGGAAGGATTTGCGGACGGCGATCGGCATCGTGAACGACGGAGGGTGAATCCGCCCGGCGTCCGTGCCGGAGCGATCACAGCGGGAGCACCTTCTTTTTCGGCCTGCCCCTCGGCCTGACGGGGGGCGGCGGCATCATAGGGATCGGCGGCCCGAGTCGGGATACGAGCGGAACCGATGCCTCATTGCAATCGGATGGCTCGCATTGTGCTTTCGGAATGATACTTGCGTGCTTAGCCGCCATGGCTCAATCTACGCTCTCCTCCGATTCGCTTCACTCCGCGACAAATGCGGGTTTGCATTACGTCAACCGCGATACACCGGGTATTCGTCGCGCCGGTACTGCCGGCAAATTCAAATACTTGGATCCGGAAGGTCGCACTATCCGCGATACCGAAACTCTCAGCCGGATCAAATCCCTGGTGCTGCCGCCGGCTTGGAAAGATGTGTGGATTTGCAAAGACCCGCGCGGGCACTTGCAGGCGACCGGCAAAGACGAACGTGGTCGTATCCAGTACCGCTACCATCCGAAATGGCGCGAAGCCCGCGACGAAACCAAGTACGGCAGAATGGTCGCTTTCGGCAAGGCGCTCCCCACGATCCGTCGCCGGGTCGCACGGGACATGAAACGGCCTGGATTGCAACGAGAACGGGTGCTCGCCGCCGTGGTGAAGTTGCTCGAAACGACCCTGATCCGCGTGGGGAACGAGGAATACGCCCGCGTTAATGATTCGATCGGTTTGAGCACGATGAAGGATAAACACGCCGAGATCAAAGGCGGTTCCATTCATTTCGAATTCAAAGGCAAGAGCGGGGTCAAACACGCGATCGACTTGGCCGATCAGCGTTTGGCCCGAATCGTGAAACAATGCCAAGATGTGCCCGGCCAAGATTTGTTTCAATACATCGACGGCGATGGAATTCGGCATCCGATCACTTCGGCAGATGTGAATGCCTACTTGAAAGTTGCCGCGGGCGACGACTTCACCGCGAAGGATTTTCGCACTTGGGCGGGTACCGTATTGGCTTGGATGGCGCTGGGTGAATTTGAACCATTCGATTCCGAGACCCAAGCGAAAAAGAATGTTTTGGTGGCCATCGAATCGGTGGCAGCGAAGCTCGGCAACACCAAAGCGGTATGCCGCAAATGCTACATTCACCCCGCGATCTTGGAAACCTACATGAGTGGCGAACTCTACAGAACTTTGGAGCAACGCGCAGATGCACAACTCGCCAAGGGGCTGCAACACATGAAACCGGAGGAAGCGGCGGTACTCACGCTACTTCGGGCGCGGCTCGCGTCTGAAGCAAAAAACTCCAGGAATCGCAAACGATGAGTTAGCCATTGTCAAATGTGGTACATCAGCGCTTCTTGGGCGGCGCGGCTGGTTTGGCCTTTCACCTTCAACTGCGGGTTCTCCAGCACCACCACCGAGTACGGGTCGATCGATTTCGTCACCCATACGTTCGAGCCGATAACGGAACCTTCGCCGATCACGGTCTTGCCGCCAAGGATCGTGGCGTTGGCGTATACCACCACGTTGTCCGCGAGTGTCGGGTGGCGTTTGTAATCGCCGTGGACGAGTTCGCCATTCTGTTCGCGCTCGAAGCTGAGGGCGCCGAGGGTGACGCCTTGGTAGAGCTTCACCCCTTCGCCGATGTGGGTGGTTTCGCCGATGACGACGCCGGTGCCGTGGTCGATGAAGAAGCCGGCGCCGATGGTGGCACCGGGGTGGATGTCGATGCCGGTTTTGGAGTGGGCGATTTCGGTCATCATCCGCGGCAGGTAGAGGATGCCAAGGTCGTGGAGTTCGTGGGCGAGGCGGAAGATGGCCACGGCCTCGAAGCCGGGGTAGCTGAAGATGATCTCGTGGTGGCCCGTGGCGGCGGGGTCGCCCCGGTACGCGGCTTCGACATCCCGTTCGAGAAGGGCGCGGACTTTGGGAAGCCGGCCGAGGAAATCGAGGGCCTTACGTTGGGCATCGGCTTCGCAATCGAAGCCGTGGTCGTCTTTGCAGAGTTCGTGGCGGACACTGCGGCCGATCTGTTCCGTCAGTTGATCTTGCAGGCTATCGATCAAACCACCGACGTAATACGCGATGTTCCCGACATGCAAGTTCTGCTTGCGGCCGTAGCCGGGGAAAAGGAGTTCGAGCAAATCGCCGACAATGGCGACGACCGCTTCGCGGCTCGGCAGCGGTTCGTGGCCGAGGTGGTGAAGCATCCCGCAATCCGAGTACGACATCACGAGTTGATCGGTGATGTTCTGCAGCTCGGTTTCTTTGAGGCGGAAATCGGTAGCCATGCGTGGCTCGCTGGGCGTAGGGAATCGTTCGCTCTTCATCATAATCGGCACCTCGGCGGGAAAACCACTACGGCAATTGTAAGAATCGATACTCGAAACGGCAGAAACTGCGCCCGCGCTAAGCAGGAATGCCCAGAAGCAAGGCCGAGTGAAGCGTGGTTAAACCACACAGGGCAAAATACATTGTGAAACGATTCACAATCTTAAAGTATTGTTGGATCTGTACTTGCGCTGCGAATGCGAGATAATGCGCGAAAACTTTGGAAATTGGCACGGACGATGCCAATACTACTTCCGCAACGCCTGGATGGGTGAGTGGTCGAACGGAGGGGAGAGGCCGTTCGATTATAAACCCGCCAGGCCTTGCAGAATCACCCGGGTATTTCAGCGGAGGGGAGAGGCCGCTGGGAACTCGGGTGATTCTCTTTTGATCCACACTTTTTGTAGCGGAAGTCTCATAACATCCCATCGATTGAGAATCCGGAAGCCTTCCGACTTCCTCTAGCCCATCTTCAACGTAATCGTGAATTTCGACCCCAAACCGGGGGCACTTTGTACTTCGATGGCTCCGCCGTGGGCCAAGACGATCTTCTTCGATGTGGCCAATCCCAAGCCGTTGCCGGTCGGTTTCGTCGTCACGAAGGGGGTAAACACCTTCGCCGAGAGTTCCGGTTCCATGCCGCAGCCGGTATCGATCACGTCGAGGATTACCGAATCCGCTTCCGCTCGCGCTTGAAGGGTCAACGTGCCACCGTCCGGCATTGCGTCCTCGGCGTTCAACATCAAATTCAGAAGAACCTTCTCGAACATCTCGGCATCCAGCGGAACCAAAGGCAGATCGGGCTCCGCGTGCCAGTGGATCACCACGTTCTGCATCCGGGCCGTGGGCGAAAGGAAATCGACCATCCGCCGTACGACCGCGTCGAGATCGGTTGCGGCGAGTTCCGGTTCGAGCACTCGGGAGAAGCGCAGGAAATCGTTCGAGATTTCAACCAGCCTCCGGCATTCTTCGGTGAGCTTGCCCACGCGATCTGCCGCCATCCGTTCCCGCGGCGTTTCCGGTGCCTCGAAATCCTCTGCGAGCAATTGAAGATTTAACGAGAGTGTATTGATGTGGTTCTTGAGTTCGTGAATGAACCCGCCTGCCAGTTCCGAAAGTTCTAGGGATTGCGGGGGAGTCATGGTTGCTACATAAAGCGGGGAGAGGGAAGCCGACCCGCCGTTCGTTTAATTCCACGCCCGGACGATTCCCACGACGCCGACGCCGATCCAAAAGAGATTCAACACGGTGTAGGCGGTATCCCGCTTGAGCAGCGCGCACCACGAGAGCAGAATGGCATCCACGGTGTTGAACGTCCATACGAACAAGAACGGGCTGGCGGAACCGTACCAGCTCACCAAGGAGAAGCTGAAGATCCGCATCATGACGCCGACCATTTCCACGGCTCGCAGATTGCGAACCACTGCGGCGTTGAGCGCCCTCCAAGCGGAAGCGAGGCTCATCACACGAACTCCGGCATTTTCCCGGTGAGGATTTCTCGTTCCCATTCCTCTTGAAGTGGCCAACTCACGGCGCAGGTGCCGAAATCGGCCATGTACTGGTACTTCGTCAGCCGATCGATGGCCGATTGCAAGAGCGCCGGATCGCGGCGAAAGGCGGGGCCGTGGCTCGGCGCCAGGTACGCGCAATCGTCGTCGCGGATGCGTTCGAGGCTTTGGATGAAGTGCGGCAGGTGCGAACCGTGGTGGGCATCGATCGCGCCGACGCATCCATCCTTGTAGATGTTATCGCCACTGAAGAGCACGTCGTTCAGCTTGAAGGCGAGCTGGCCGGGGGTATGCCCGGGCGTGCTCCACACCTGCAATTTCAGCTTGCCGACCTTAATCGTCTCGCCGTCTTTCAGTTTCACGTCGATCTTACAGGGTGGCATGGGGATGTGGAAATCCTGGGCGGAGATGCTGGCATAGGTTTCCACCACGTTGCCCGATTCGATGGCAATCGCGGCGTGCGCGTGGGCGGCCGTTTTCGTTTTCAACCGTTCCTTCGCCGATGCGAGCGCCTGAATATGATCCGCATCGGCGTGCGTGGCGATCAGCATTTTGCATTTGGAAAGCGGGAAGTCCATGGCCCGGATGATGTCGATCACTTCGTCGAGGGTATCGGTCAATCCGACGTCGAGGAGAACGAATTCGGTGCCGCCGTCGATGAGGTAGATGTTCACGCCGAGGGGTTTTCCCCCGGCGAGATTGAGTTCGATCACGTTCGGGAAGAGGTATTTCCGGCTCTGCATGGGCGACATTCCGTCGGGTCGTCGGTGTTGCATACAGGGTTATCTTAGTGAGGGAGGCCGGGTATTGCGCGATGTGGGTCGCATCATATCTTGAAGGGAAGAGGAATGATGCGATGCGAACCGTCGTGCGAATACAGAACGGCGTTCAGTCCGACCTTGCCGCTTGGGTGAGGCGGAATAGCCAACCCCCGACGGGGAGTCGCGCGATGGCACGTTTGTTGAGGGACGAATTGATTGCGGAGTTGATCCGAACCGATGGTTGCCCGCAAGCTTCCCAACCTTGCCAACCGCCACTAGATCATCTCCGTGTCTGGTTATTCAACGGCAATACGCTGGTGAGGTATGCGATCAAGTACCAACGGGCTGGGTTGTTTCGTCGTAGGCAGAGGAAAGTGGTGATCGTTGCGCTTCTGCGATGGCCCGTTCCGTAAGCTCTTCCAATTCCTCGTCTGTCATGCAGTCGTCAAGATCCATGTCATCCGGCAAGGGCCCGAGCATCTTTTCGCGGATGTCCGCCGGCATTTGTTGGATCATTTCGATGAGCGACGGTGCCGAATCGTCCGGGGGAACGACATACCCCACCGCCTTCCCGACGGGGTTCCGCAAAGTAACGATACCCTTGCCCCAGCGGGGTGCGACCGCTTCCACGAGCGCTTGCAGAACCGCGTCCTGTTCGTCTGGGCCCAGCGATTTCACGAATTCGACCGGCGATGGTGTCATGGCTATATTCTCCATTCAGTACCCATCATACCACGGATACGCCGGGGCGTCACCGCTTCCCGAACATCCGCCTCCCATGCATGAGTTGCGGGAGGGATATTCTCCATTTCTTCAACCTACTGAGCTTGCGCTCCTCTGCGCGGATCGGATACAACTCGCGTGGGAGAAATCGCGGGCCGTGAGAATGGTAGCGGTTGCGCCGGCGCGGTGGGGTTGCCAATCCTAACGCCCGGGGGAATCGCGCCAGTTCGCGCGTGGGCAGGTGGCGTCGGATCGCCATTTTCCGAGCCGGGCTTGCGCTCGGAACGCTTTCGCGGTGTAATGTTGCGGCATCATACAGGAACGCCTTGCGCACAATGGAGGGTGGCACCATGCTCGTTCTCAGCCGGAAACTCGGCGAAAAGATCTTCATCGGCGAAAACATCTGTATCACGGTGGTGGATATCGATCGCGGCAAGATCCGCATCGGCATCGAAGCCCCGCGCGATGTTCCCATCTACCGCCAAGAACTCCTGCCGTTGGCCCAGCAAACCGGGCCCACCCCGGTGGTTCAAAAACTCGCCGCCGCCGGGTAAACGATCGCGCTCGAACAATTCGGTCACCGCCAGCCCACCCCAAGGTGGGCTGCTTTGCGTTCCGACCGTGAACCAAAGTTCACCCGCTCGTGTACATGGGGCTTGCGCTGGGTGCGGTGACCGGAGCATTCTTGGGCAACCTGTTGTGCTTCGGTTACGGCCTTTGGTACGGCCCGTTCCTGCCGCAGGCGGGGGTGGATCCGCAACCGGCGGGATGGGTCGGCTGGTGGCTGGGCGGAGGTGCCGTTGCTGGAGCGTTGCTGGGCCTGGTAGTGTCGCTGTTGATATTGGGGGCGTGGCGGCTTGTCCGCAGCCCGCGGAGAGATTGAAGATCTGCGGTTTCGCCGAAAGGTGGGCATTTTCATTTCCATTCCGCCGTTGACACATTCCCGAATGCGCCTATAAGTGCGCTACCTTCACTTGCGCCTTCCCGGAGCTCGATTTTGCGGCGGATCGTTCCCATTGTGCTGGCCACGC
>Ga0105046_10017692_pt1 | contig 10890 bp, 4 predicted proteins | sample MAT03_FD_78385 | JGI IMG/M metagenome (GOLD analysis project Ga0105046, IMG submission 78385) | Freshwater microbial communities from Lake Fryxell liftoff mats and glacier meltwater in Antarctica - MAT-03 (megahit assembly) | ecosystem: Environmental > Aquatic > Freshwater > Ice > Liftoff...
AGCACGCCAGGACGCATGCCGTCGATCGTCAGTGATTCCGCGGCAGCACCAAGCTCGCCCACGCTGCTCGCCGCGCCCATCTTGGCCAGCATGGCTGTGACGATGCCCACCGTCCACTCGCGCACGCCCACCTGAATCGGCAGCAGAATCGCCAGTTGGCTCGCTCCAGCGACGACCAGCGCCTCGCCCAGACCAAGTCTGACTCCTGCTACATCCAGCATCACCGCGTAGCGAAGAGTCCAGAGCAGGGTTTCCACTGTTCGCAAGCCGCACACGGCCACTGCGCAAATCCACAGCGGTGCAGACTGCACGCCGCGGCGGGAGAGTGCCGCGCCTGCAACACCGCCGCTGACCAGCATTGCACAAAGGATGAACAGACCAGCGAGAGGGCTTGCCCAGAGCCAGATCACACCTGCGAGCATGGAGCCAAGCACGCCCAGCCCGCCAAAGAGCACTGCCTGCACCATGACAAGCACGGTGTAGCGGATGGGAATCTTTGTGATGAACTTGTGATACAACGTGCGTGCGATGATGCCGGGCTTGCCGGGCAATTGGTTAAGCAGCGTGCCACTGGTGATGAGTGCCAGCATTTCGCCGTAGCTGATGGTGGCAGCACGCGCTGAGCCGAGCGAAGGTGCCGACGGCGTCACGGTCTGCGCGGCAGCTGCGCCGCGCACAGTGAGTAGCCAGAAAATCAGCGAGGTGAGAGCAAAGTTGCAGACGGGCACGAGGCATGCAATAACAACGTGCCACCAGCGCAGGTTTTGTGCCGCAGCGAGCGCCTCGCGTGCCCCGCGCGCGGAGCCGAGTGTGGCGTAAATCGCCAGGGCCAATAGCAACAGACCCGTAATGCCGAGTAACGGGCTCACCCATCGCCGCAGGCGTTGCCAGTTCGAGCGTGAAATCGAAGCCGTTGTGGCTGCGGCTGCGGGTGATGCCGCATCATCGCTCATCGTGCACCGGGCCGCGATGGCCGGTCGGGCCGCGTTGATTCCGCACCCGGACGATCGGTCTTGCTGGTGTCCTTGTCAGCATTCGGGTCGCGAAACTGGCGAATCACCTCAAGAGCGCGGCGCCGCAGTGTCGTCGTCGTTGCCAGCATGATGTCCTGCCGCGCCAGCCGCTGCTGGTGCAGCGCGGCCACATCTCGCACTGAAGCATCGGCATCGGCCGCGCCGGCCGCAAGCAGGGGGCTGTCTTGCTTGGCGGCTCGAGAGACAAGCAGCAGCTTCTTGACGAGTGGGTCAGTCTCGGCCGTGGTGAGCACTGCGGCGTCAAAATCTACCGCGATCGGTGCCAGGTTGGCGTGCGGCACCAAGCACAATATCGCCGCGCGTTCCATAGCGTTTGCTTTGGCATAGCGAGCCGAGAGGGCGGTCATGATCTTGGTGGCTGCGGGATCACCCGAGCTGCCAGTTGCAATCAGCGCGGGTCGAATCGCTGCAACCGCGTTCAGCAGCGCCATGCCGCTGGCCGCTTCAATCGCCGCGGGCGCAGTTGCGGTTTGAGAGAGCTCTGATGGAAAGGAAGTGCGCAAAATACCGGAGACATCGGCTGAGAATCCGGTGGGGCTGATCCGCGGCATGCCGTCGTTATCCACGTAGAAGCCCTGCAGCAAACGATAAGAGATGCGCTGCGAGGCAGCCGAGTAGTTGCCGACGGCCCAGCCAGAAAAGCCGCCATCGGCCCAGATATCGACCGAGACATCCTCACCTGGCAGCAGTCGTAACTTGCGATCAAAGCCGACGGGCTCGCTCGTAACATAGTCGCTCGCGGCCTCGTCGACGAGCCGAATGGAGGGCGCAAGGATCGCACGGTTGGAAATGGCGCGATCCACTCCAATGGCCAGTGGCATGTTGGATGTGTTACGCAGGCGGGCTTTGAGAATGATCCGGTCCATCGGGCCGACCGTCTTGCTGTTGGCCTCCATGATCACTGAGGCCCGCTGGCCAGGGGAGTTCGCATACAGCTCCAGTGACTTTGGAGCCGCTGCTGCCATCGCCTCAAGCTTGGCGACGGCGGGAGCTGCTGGCAGTGGAGCGCCCAGGGCCTTCAAACGCGTTTCGGCAAATGCACCAAAAACGGTGCCCGGCGAGTTATCCACGATCTTCTGGTAGTCAGCAATGGCCTCTACCGCTGTGAGCGACGACTTGTCCTGCTCCGGCCGATCCATCAGCCATGCCCTTGCCACCGCCGAGACCGGGTCGCTCCCGGCCAGGGCGGCGAGCTTCTCCATGCCCATGAACATCTCGGTCTTGGCCAGCACCAACGCATCAAGTCGTGCCCGCAGCGGTGAGCCCTCGGCAACCGTGCCAACTTGTGTCACCAGCTCGCCATCAAGTGGTTTGTCGTCATGCATGGCGTGCATGAGCTTGAAGGTGAGATACTGAGGAAGCCAGAAGTTGATCTCCTCGTTGATCGCCTCGATCGAGAAGCTCTTGGGTCGCTTGGCGGCATCGGCAAGCCAGCTCCGCCGCAGCGCGATAGTGTCGCCAATATCCTTTACTGCGGCGGCGAAGAGCGCTTCATCTCGCGCTGCCAGCGCGGCAGAGGTGCGCACGACACTCATTTCAAATGCAAGCTGAAGATCGGTCACTTCCGGCAGGCCGAAAAGCTCCTGGTTCAGTACGACGCGCCGGGCCCGCTCCTCCTCGATGAGCTTCCGCGGGTTGTTGATCAAGCGGCCGATCTCGGTGGCCACTGGTATGGGGCCTTCGATCAACCATCGCTGCACATACAACTCCGACTTCTCTGCCGGATGCATCTCTCGACCAGTTCCCATCTCAAGTTGCTCGGCAATCCTGAAAAACCGAAGCGCGCCAACCGGCGCACGACTGGATGCCAAAAACCGACCGACACGCATGTGTGTGCGTGCTTCGAGCGGGTCAGCCAATACCGTATTGGCAAGCAGCTCGAAGCGCTGGCTCGGATCAGTCAGTGCAGGGATGAGCGAATCAGCATAGAGCGAGGCCGCCTCGGCGTTGGAGCTGTCCAGCTGCGTCGCCATGAGCAGCCGCTTCAAAAAGGTGTCAGAGTCCCCGCGCTCGCGCAGCAGCAGCGCGCTATCGAGTGCAAGCCGTGAGCGAATCGACGGATCGATGGTTGCGCCCTTCGGGCCGAGAAACCGGTCGTAAAGCTCAAGACGCCCCTTGGCCGTCTGCTGCGACGAGATCAACCGATTGATCAAGTTGAGCTGTGAGCCAGCATCCGCAGGATCAAGCTTGACCAGCGCACGAAGGTGCTCATCAAGTGCGGCACCATCCTCGCCCGCCGCGGCAGCATCAACGGCTAGTCGTCGCAATATGGTGTCAGTTGGTGCGAGGCGGCATGCATCGGTAAGCAGAGCACTGGCCACCAGAAAGTCGCGTCGCTGCGGGGCTGGGTTCAACCGCAGGTCCACCAGCGCGAAAGTCGCCACGAGTGATGAAAGCGCGACCTTCATCTGATCCGGCGCAGCGACTGGTGCGGCTGCGACTCCAGCAGGTTGCGCAGCTGTGGGGCCTGGTGCGGGCTGCGCTGGGGCGGCAGACCCACTGAGTGCGAGCAGCATTGTCACCGTGCTGATGGCGATCCTGCCGCGAGAGCGACGCAACGCGCCCGCCCCCGCGGCGTGTTCTGCGCCGCAATTCTCAGTCGGCTGTGGGCTGGTATTCGTTGATGTTGCTGAGTGCTCGGGCATAGAACCACAGGGTATCGGACGAGCGGGGCCTCAGGGGTCAGCGTGCCTGCCACGTAGAGCGGCACATGTCGCACTGGCCTCAGAGCGTGACGTAAGGCGGCTTGGCCTTTCCGACGCACCCGGCTATACTCTCCGTAACCAATCGGGCGATTGGCGCAGTTGGCTAGCGCGCCACAATGACACTGTGGAGGTCACTGGTTCGAGCCCAGTATCGCTCATTTGTGCATAAACAAGCGGTTCCATACCGGAGCCGCTTGTTGTGTTTTTGCCCGCGTAACACGCTTGCATATTCAAGCATCCTATCGCTTATGCGGGCGGGTTTCCCAACCGGGCGATCAGACCGGCACTCACTTTGGCCCAGTCTGAGGCCAACACGCTGAACATGGCCGTGTCGCGCACATAGCCATTGTGCAAAATTCGGTGGCGGCGCAAAATCCCCTCTGCCGTCGCGCCCAGTTTGGCAATCGCCCCGGCCGAGTGGGCATTGCGAGAATCGCACTTCAGCGTTACGCGCACCGCACCACAGACCTCAAAGGCGTGGCGAAGCATCAGGTATTTGCATGCGGGGTTGAGCGCACTGCCGCGGCGGGCGATGGCGTAGAACGTCGCGCCGATCTCGACGCTCTGGTTGGCCACATCGATATCCAAAAAGCTGCTCGAGCCGATGGCTTGGCGACCGTGCTCATCGCGCACGATGAAACAGACATTCTTCGGGTTAATGATGAGCTTGACGAACGCAGCGCGCAAGTGCGAAAGCGACCATGCAGACGGGCCGGAGAGAAAATAGCGGAAGGTGTCCCCATCGATGCTGCCGAAGATTTCATCTGCATGTGATTCGGCGAGTGGTTCGAGCACAAAGCCGAAGCCGCGCAAAATGGTCGGCGGTGTGTGCGTTGGCGGCGTGAAGCGCGGGTTGGCTTGGCGATCATCGTGCATATTTCAGAAAAGTCGTACCCAGCGGCGCAGCACCCACTCGGTCGTCAGCAGCAGCACCACCAGCAGCAGGGCGAGCGGCGTATCCCAGAGCGTGCGCTGCTCGGCGATGGAGGTCTGCCTGATCTCGCGCTTGGGCACAACTTCAGGCCATTTGGATAGATCGGTTGGCAGAATCATCTGGCCACCGGTCGCGCTGGCGAGCTGCGAGAGCGTCAGATGATCGGCCTCGGGCCGGCGCATTTCGTCATCGGCGGTAGTTACGGTGATTTCGGTAGCAATCTCGCCGCGGGCCGTCAGCCCCACATCGTCTACACCTGCGAGCACGGTGCCGGCGCGGGAGGGAACCCAGGTTCCACTGAACGTCCTCTGCCCGCGAGATGAATCTGTGGAGCGGTTCGAGTTAACACCCGAGCTTTCCGCAGTTTCGTTACTTGCATCGGGCAGCAGTTCCACCTGAGCGAGCACTTCGGCCTGTGCGCTGGCGACCGACTCTCGGCTGCGGACCAGAACGCGCACGCTCGTCGGCGCCGCATCGATCGCGGCCTGGTCTACAAGCGTGAGCTTGAGATTCACGACTTGCCCAAGCGTCGGGCGCGAGGGAACGGCCTCCAACACCGCGGTGCGCCCGGCGCGACTCCCCGCATCGCGCCCCAGCAGGCGAATCAGCTGCACCCAGAATCGCTCGGGCAAATCTTCGCCGCGGCCGTATCGATAGCGCCAAATCTCGTCGGTCGCCAGATACATCACGCGGCCAGAACCAAACCGCATCGTTGTCAGCAAAGCGCTCGGCTCAGCGGAGGGGTCGGCCGCTGGAGCACCTGCTCCATCCGGCCCTGCCGGCCCTGCTCCGCGGGGCACAGGTACGGCCTCAGCCAGAATCTCCGCGGCGGGTTTCAGTGTGGTGCGCTCAATGCGCTGGGCCCACCGCAGGCGTGACCAGCCCGATGCCGGGTCGCTCACCTGTGGGTTCCAAAATGCCATGCTGGCCTCGGTCGCGGGTGATGCGGGCGGGCTCTCTCCTCCGGCACCACTGGCGCTTGGCGAACCCATCGAAGAAGTGGGCACATCAGCAAGCCGCAGCACACTTAGCCGCTCGGCCAGCAGGGTGGGGCGCATCGTCACATCACGGTCCCAGAGCGGCATGTTGCGACTGCGACTTGCCGAGGTGATGCCAGATGCGGGTAACGCAAGGCGAGCCGCTATGCCGCCGGTCGGCTGGATAAAGGGCAGCAGATCACCAAGGGGTGTGTTGAACCACGCATCGGGCAATGCCGAGGACCCTGCAATAAAGAACAGGCCTGCGCCACCCTCGGCCACGCGCGCGCGAATCTGTGCGAGCTGCTCGATCGTGAATGCCTCGGGTTTGATGTCGCCAAGCAGGATCACATCAAACGAGTCCCACCCGTCAGGACCGGCCAGCACCGTCGGCAGACTGGTCATCTCCGTAGTGCCTTCTTGAATGTACCGCCGGCCTGGGGAGAGCAGCAGCGAGGCAAACTTCATGGTCGATTCGCGCGCCAGCAGGTTCTTGAGATAGCGATACTCCCAGCGCGGATAGCCATCAAGTTGCAGCACGCGGAGCGGCCGATCAGTCAGATCGATGTCGAGCTGAGCCGAGTTGTTCTCGGCGATGAGGTCATCGGCCGCGGGCTTGATGCGCACGATCCACGGTCGTTTGCCGGCGGTTTCTGCCGCGCCGACCAAGGTAATGGCGGCCGTGCCATCGCCGCCGCGAGCGCTCGGCTCAAAGCGTGCGCGCCGCGTATCGAGTACGCGGCCACTGGCCGCATCGACGAGTTCAACATCCACGCCATCACTTGGTGTGCTGCTGCTGCCAGAGCGCAGCAGCTCCACGCGTACCGGTATGGTGTCGTTGATAAACCCGCCGCCGGTGGATTCAACACTGCGCACGGCAATGTCCTGGGCTGCCGTGGCAGAGCCCAGCGGCACGGGGAAGATGCCTACCCGCGCTGCCTCAAGCTTGCGCAGCGTGCTGCGCGGCACGGGCGTGCTCAGTCGGCCATCGCTGGCCACGATGATTCCTGCCAGTGGCCGCCCAGCCGCTTTGGTGATCGCTGCTTCCAGAGCTGCGGCCAGATCAGTTCGCGGCCCGACAGCAGGCGCCAGCGCGGTGCCTGCGCTGCCGACGACCGCCAGGTTTGCCCCAAGCTCTGCCACGCTGGCATCAAAGCCAAGCACCAGCACACGCCGCTGGGCAGATTGCTCGGCCATAACGGCTTGTGCCGCGCGCATGGCGGCGGCCAACTGCTCGTCTCGGGTTTGCCGCGAGCCAGCACTCGCGGCCCCACTTGCACTTGGCCCGGGAGCCACATCGCGCACATTCATGCTCGCCGACCGGTCCAGCAGAACGATCACCGTATCGGGCTCGACTATTTCGCTCGTCCGCACCAGTCGGGGCCCCATCAGCAGCACCACCAGTAGTAATAGCAGCGCGGTGCGCAGGGCAATCAGCAGCGTGCGCAGCGCAGGCCTGACTTGGCTGTGCCGGTACATCCAGATCGCCACGCCGGCGCACACCAGCGCGATGACGGGCCAATGCCAGAGCTGCACGCCCGTGGCGAACTCGAACCGCACGAACGCATCCGCGGCGTTGAACCCGCGCATACGCAGCAAACTTTGCCATAGCTCAGCCAACGCTGCCTCCCTGGGGCTTAGCACCCGCAGCTCCGCCGCGGGCACGGTCTGTCATGCTTGCCAACACAACTTCGCCCAGCGCAAAGAAGAGAGCGCCGAGAAAGAGCCACGCCGCCAGCGGCATGGGCCCACTGGTTGTGCGCGATGTCGCCTGAGCATCGGGCGATGTCGAACCCGCAGGGGCAGTAGAAGTGGTGCCATCGCTCGGCTGGAGGTTTTCGTCAAGCCATACGAGGCGGGGTCGTGCGCGACCGGCGGCATCCTCAGTTGCCGGGTTGGCTTTGTCGGCTTCGCCACCGGCAAGCTGGCCTCCCACGGCCGGAGCCAGCCAGCGTGCGACGGTCTCGCGAGTGTTGCCGGTTGTGTCGGAGCCGCGCACATCGGGCTTGACGACGAGCAGGCCGATTGATTCGCCGCTGCTTGCCACGACGTCATACACGCCCGCCTCGCGAAGTGGCGGCGCTGGCTGTTCCGCCGATGCGCTGCTACCCGCACCCGCGGTACTTGTGGGCAGTGTGATGGCTTGCCGCTTCGGAGCAGTTAAGTCGTCTCCTGCGCTGGCGTTGCTGCGTTCCATGACCGCAACAGCGACCGGCACCAGCCGGCTCGCGCGTGCGTCAAGTGTCAGTGCCGCTCCGGCCACCGTCACCTGGGCCCTTCGCGCAGCGCCGGCACCTTGCCGCACAAGCTCTTGAATCAGCGGCACGAAGAGCGGCTTGGCGGGAAGATCAGTCCAGCTGGCATCTGCCGCGGTGGCCAGGTAGAGCACCACGCCGCGCCGCGACCTTGACTGTGCTGATGTGCCATCGGCGGCGGTCTCTCCTGCGCTTGCCGCGGGCTCTGCCGTCTCCGGCGGTTCGGGAGCTGCCAGTTTGCCGCTTGCCGGGCGCAGCGCTGGCTGCAGGAGTGCGAGCAGGGGGGTTGCTTCAGCACCACCGCTGCCATCGGCGTTTGCCGCACTTGGCGTGAGCCAGAGCAAGGGCAGCACATCTGCGCCCGATGCATCGTTGCCGGACGAGGGTGCGGTTTGGCCGCCTCGGTCATAAGTCAGTGGCAGCGTGCGCAGAACGCCGACCGCGCCTGCAAGGCCTTCCAGTTCTGGCAGCACTGCGCCAAGCAGCTCGCTGCCAGGGCTCGTGGCCGCCGGTAGGCGGCTGGCATCAATACGAGCGATCGCGCTACGAATCTCGCGAGAAATCACGCCGCGGGGGCCGCCATCGATCCCGAGCGCGGGCAGGAGCTTGTCAGGCCATTGTTGCACGGTTTGCCGTGCGGCGGGCATCAGCAGCACCATGCCGCCGCGCTGCACCAGTCGGGCTACTGCGGCCACGCCAGCATCGCTAAGAAGCTCCGGCGCGGTGACAATGAGCGCGGCAAGCCCGATGGTGCCCGTCTCATTGAGCGAGGCCGCATCGAGCACGCTGACATCAATCGGGCCGGTTGCGCCGGGGCGCAGAGCAAGCTCGAACCAGCGTGCAGCCGTGAGCTGCCCATCTGCCGAGACATCCGATACATTGGCAACAATGCCAACCCGCACGCTATTGGTGGCCCCCGCCGCGGCGTACGAAGCATCATCGCGCCAGATGATGTTTTGCTGCGGGCTGGCCTCGGTGATCTGGGCGGAGAGTACCACACTTTGCACACCACTCTGCGCACCATCGTCTCTTTGGTTGGCCTGCGCTACGCGCAGCGCTGCCGAGCCGGTCGCCTCACTCTGCCCCGCGGCAAGCGAGACCCTCAATTGCCCGCTTACCGCGGCTTGATCTGAGTCATCGGGTGTTTCGCCGGTGCCCCCGGACACGCCGGGGCGAACTGCCCCGCGCATTTGCAGCGAGACCACGGTTGACTCAGCCCAGCCAAAGCGTGCCACGCGCACGCTTGCCAAACGGCCGGCGCCCACATCGCCCGCAATGAGCAGCCCGCGCGCCAGCTGCACATCCGTAGCGGAGATGTTGGCCGCATCAGCGAGCGGGCTGAGCATCTCGATGGTGAGCGCGCCCGCGCCAGTGGCCATCGGCAAGCGGCCGAGCCGAGCATCGCCGGGAAGCGTGCCAGCTCGGAGCGAACTGAGCACCACGATGCGCTCGCGCACCGGCGTTGCGCCGGCGCCATCAACCCTGTCCGCACCACCAAACGCCGACTGCCGCGCTTCAGCCAGAATGGTTCCGGCAATTGCTAAACCACCGGCGATATCGCTGCGGCTGTCCTTACTGGCAATCTCATCGAGCACCCGCTGAACACTGGCTAAGTCTGAGGACGGCCTTGCCACGATGGCCTCGGCTGGGGCGGCCAGCGTCACGACCGCTACGCGGTCACCATCGGCCAGCGTGGTCAGAAAGCGGCGAGCACGCTGCAGGTTCATACTCAGCACCGTGGCCGAGTTTGACGCCGAGTTTGCTGCCGAATCGCCAGGCACGGATGCAGCCGAATCAGTCAGCGAGTCGTCAATCAGCATGACCACCACGCTTGGGCCGGTCTGCGAGGTCGCCGTGCTGGAGAACAGTGGGCGGGCGATGGCCACGGCCGCAGCCACGATCAGCAGGCATCTTGCCGCCAGCAGCAGCCACTCGAGCACCCGCAGTCGCCGGTTGAGCCGGGCGAAGGCCTGCTGTGCGAAGCGCATAGCGGCCCAAGGCATCGGCTTGCGCCGCCGCCGCAGCAGCAGATGAATCGCAATGGGTATCGCCACGGCGAGAAATCCAGCCAGCAGCAAACTGGGGTGCAGCACACTCACAGTGGGTAGGGTCTCATGCTTAACAAGCCGAAACAGGGCGGGCCGGCGTGCCACACCCGTCGGCGGGGAACGCAAAGGGGGCGGAGTAGTAAGGCAGAGCAAGCGTACAACCCCTGAGAACGTCTATCCTGCTCTCCTTACGTTTGCCTGCGCTGGTTGCAGCGCGCATCCTGCCCTCGCCCTCGCGCCCCGTTTCGGAGCAGCTCCCTCGTGCCCACCGCCATTGTCTCAGATGTTCATGGTAACGCCGAGGCACTTGATGCCGTTTTGGCCGATGTTGCCGGCCGCGGCGTTACCCGCATGGTTTCATTGGGCGACATCATCGGGTATGGGCCAGAGCCGCTGCGGACGATCGACCTGATTCGCAAGCACTGCGACTGGTCGCTGATGGGCAACCACGACTTCGGCGTGCTTTACGAGCCGACCAATTTTAATCCGGGTGCGGAGTCGGCCGCGTATTGGACGCGCGAGGCCTTGGATGCCGAGCCGGATGATGCGCTTCGCGCTCAGCGCTACGAGTTTCTCGGCAAGCTCAAGGTTCGTTATGTCGAGATTGGCCCAGATGGCCGCACGCCGCTGCTTTTTGTCCACGGCTCGCCGCGTCGGCCGATCAACGAGTACATCTTTCCCGATGATGTGGTCAACTCACCGGAGAAGCTCGGCATCGTCTTTGAACGCGTGCAGCGAATTGCCTTCTGCGGCCATACCCACGTGCCCGGCGTGTTTACCGATGAACCGGACTTCTATCCACCTGGTGAGTTGACGGATCAGATTTACCAGATGAACGATCACGAGAAGGCGATCGTCAATGTGGGGTCGGTCGGCCAACCGCGCGACTTCGACCCGCGCGCCAGTTACGTCATTCTGCACGAGCCAAACGTCATCG
>Ga0105046_10017695_pt1 | contig 10888 bp, 8 predicted proteins | sample MAT03_FD_78385 | JGI IMG/M metagenome (GOLD analysis project Ga0105046, IMG submission 78385) | Freshwater microbial communities from Lake Fryxell liftoff mats and glacier meltwater in Antarctica - MAT-03 (megahit assembly) | ecosystem: Environmental > Aquatic > Freshwater > Ice > Liftoff...
GCCGTTTGAACGATGCCTTCCGCGAACCGTTGGCCCGAACTCCGGGGTTGGAAGAGATCGACATTCTCACCCCGAACCGAGTCGTCGCTTGACGGGTTCCTTGCAGGGTTTATAATCCCATTCTCAACCCGGCGGACGGGGTTCGTTTCGGTGCTATCGTGCAACCGACCATAGCGGAGCTATGCCCGCCTTCCTTTCCCCCGCTGTGAGCCACCCATGGCAACCCTTCGGTACAGGAATCGCAAATCGCTCGCTATTCTTGCTTTGGTACTCGGTTGCGCTCTGGGTGCCGTTGCGAATGACCCCGTGAACATACCCCCGGCCGAATTGATGCGGGCCGAGGCGACGTACAAAGATACGTTCGGTGCGGCACACGAGAAAGCCAAGCGAGCCGTGAAAACCGCAGAGAAATCGGAATTCGCAAAACGGTTGAACGAAGCCGCGGTGAAGTCCACCAACGATCCTGCATTGCAGGAAGTGCTTCGGCAGAATGCCTTGCTGTTCGCACAACTGACTGATCCCGTCGGCCTCGCCGTGGCCGTGGACGTTTACAAGGCCTACCAACCATTCCCATCCCGGCGGGCGTTAGCGCTGGACAAGATTGCCGCGATTCTAGAGCGGGGCTTGGCGAAGGAGCCGGTAGCGACCCGACAGAAACTTGCCACCGATGTCATCAAGGGATACCGCGATGCTGCGGTGGAATACGAAAAACAGGGGAATGCGAGTTTGGCGACCGCGGCCATCGGAAAAGCGAGAATCGTGGCTCGGAAGTACACACCAGGGGATCGCGACATCTTCCCGGCACTGGATGCGGACGAACGGCGTTTGGTGGCGATTGCCGCCGAGCAGGCCGATACCGAAAGGCTCAAATCCTTCGTGGCCAAGAATCCGGACGATGTGAAATCGCGGATCGGCTTGGGAACACGCTTTCTCCGATACACACGAATCCGGGAAGCCGGGGAACAATTCCGGGCGGCCGGCGGAGAATGGATCGCCGTGGCCAACGCCTTGGATACGAAGCCGATCGATGCCTTGGCACTCTCGCAGTTGCTGTTGAAAGCCCAAGCGAATCTGCCCCCGGAAGACAAGAAAAGCCGGTACGCGATGATGGCGTATGCTCGTGGCCTATTGGAAGATTTCCGAACTGGGAATGCGGATAAATGGGCGGGGGCGGTGGCAACCTACGCCTCGGTATTGGAAATCGCCGTCGCCATCGAGCCGGCGCCGCTAGCCGGGCAATCCGTTACGCCGCTCGTTTTGGCCATGATCGAATGGGCCGAGCAACTCGCCGGGAAGTTCAATTACACCGAGGCATCGAATGTTCTGGTGAGAGCCAGAACGAGTTCCAGAACCGCGAAAGGCCCCGGCGAAGCCAAAGAACTCCAAGCGGATTTGGATTCCGCCGAGCGCGTGGTGAAGGCGTGCCTCGCACTCGATACCGAGATCTCCAATTGGAAGGTGGAAGAAGGCAAGGGCGCGTTGGACGCCAAGGGGAACCTCGCCTACGGCGTGGCACTCCTCCGGGCCGGGCGAGTGCCCGAAGCCGCGAACCGATTGGCGAAATCGCAAGCCCCCGCGTTCGCAGCACTCGCTGCGATTCTCGCCAAAGGGGATCAAACCTCCGCGTTGGCACTCGGCGATTCCTTGCGGGCGGCGGCCGGGGAACTGCAAGGGAACGATAAAATCGACGTTCAATCGTTGGCCCGGGCGGAGTACGAGAAGTTCCTGGAATCCAACCCCAAGGATGGCCTCGAAAAAACCCGCATTCAACTCCTCGCCAAGGAACTGCCGCAGAACACTCGCACCTTCGTTTTGCGGGATTACGTGGAACTATTCGACGAGAATCCAGCGTTCGTTCAAAGGATGAATTTCGAGGGGGTTAGCCCGGGCGGAGGCACGGTGTCGGCCGAGGCCAAGGATGTATTCCACGGCAAATTAGCGATGAAGGTTATCTCGAAGGACATTTTTGCAAACGATTTGGGATGGAAATACCCAATCCGCGAGAACCCCAAGCAACCCAATGAATTCCGTTATGCGGCTTTCGCTTGGAAAAAAGTGGGTGGCTCGGCTTCCATCATCCAATTCGTCGATGCCGCTTCCCCCGGCGATTGGCGATCCTACGCTTCCGGACCCTATGGTAACGGCACGGTGAAAGTGACCATCCGCGATACGATTCCGAACGCGTGGACACTGGAAATCCGGGATCTCTTTCAGGATCACGGCGCGTTCACCATCAACGGTTTCCGGGCGTGGCCGATAGACGGGGAGTATCTCCTGCTCGATGCGATCTACCTGTCGAAATCCAAAGCTTCGCTCGAGCGATTGTTGCAGCGGAAATGACAACAGATCGCGAATCACACACCCGCGCAGTTCTGCCCCGTGTGAAATTCCGCCGGATTGTGATCTCGGCTGGCGTCGGGTTGCTCCCCGCGTTTGCCGCGTTGCTCTCGACTCTAGTACTTTGGCGTTTGATCGGGGCGACGAGCACACCACAGGAAATCGGCCTATTCGCGATCTGTACCCAAGCGACGCTGTACCTCGTCCTGCTCCAGCTGGGATTGGATTCCGCCGCGTCGCTGACCATGGCGGAACTGCTTGCGGTGGGACGCTCTAACGCCGCCGCCGATCAGTTTCATTATCTCGTCCGCTCCAACAGAAAGATATCACTGGGCGTTTTTGCCCTCGTCACGATCGCTGCAGCGGTTTGCGGAATCGCCCCCATACCCCCAGCGCCCCTCGGCGAACTCGCGGCCGGATTTCTCGGAATTCTCGGGGCGACGCAAATCGTGGGGTTTTTCTCGCGCCCGTATTCCGCAGCGTTGGCGGCAGACCACCACATGTTGGCCCTGAGTTGGTTGCGGGTCGGCCAATCGTTACTCGCATTCCTAATCGGGCTGACGGTGTACTACTTCGGAGCGGGGATTTTCTCGCTCGCGGTAGGGGAACTGGGTGCGCAGATCCTCGCGACGGTGGTGCTGCGCGGATTGTGCCGAAGTTGGTGCGGTTGGACACGGCTGCCGCCGACGGCGGAACATCGGGGGGGTGAACAATTCCGCAGGGCGGCGATCCTCAGCCTCGGCACCCTCGGTTGGGCCATCGAATACGGCAGCGATATCTTGCTATTGCAACTGTTACCCAACGGGCTGGCGCTCGCCGCCATGTTCGCATTGTGGTCCCGATTCCCCGCCCTCGCCCAAAACATCTGCGTCACGTTGAACAACAACACTATGACGCCGTTGAAATCGGCTTGGGCGACCGACCGGGCGGCGGCCGCGGCGCTCTTTCGCCGATTGATACTCACCCAAATCGGATTGAGTTTTGTAGTCGCCGTCGCCGTGGGGATTTGGTTACCGAGCATCATGCACTATTGGCTGAACGCGGGTTACGATCTTCCGGAAGCGAGAATTATCAGCGTCTGCTTGGCAGGATCCCTCGCCGCGCGGTCGGTGGTTCAATTGCTCTACTTGGGTTGCTCGGCCTTCGATGCCCAGCACGATGGGAATCTCGCCATTTGGCTTTGCGTTCTCGCAAAAGCGATCCTCGGGCTCAGCTTGGCGTTCGAATATGGGCTGAGCGGTTTTCTCGTGGCCGGTTTCATCGCATGGCTCATCGCCTTCGCGGCGATCGCGGCGAGTCTCGTGCGAATCCGAGCGGCGGGAACGCGGCTGTTCGCGGCGGCGTTCGCGGCACTCGTCGCCCTCTGGTTCGTTCCTTGGATCGTGCAGCCTTCCGTCCGTGCCGATACACTAAAAGTGCTGATTTTCTGGCTGGTCGCGAGCGCGTTCCTTGGGCTGGTGGCTCTACTCGGTTGGCTTCTGGCCACTGGAGTACTTCGGACATCCAATTTCTTTCGGAAGCCCCAATGAAATCCTTGCTTCGAAGAGTGAAAAACAAGTTATTCAAGCCGGGCGTCCAGCCTTTGGCGATCCGCTCCGGCCCGTTCGCCGGAGTGATAATGAACCTCGATCTGGGTAGCCAGACGCAGAAGTATATGGGGTGGTACGAACACGAACTCCACCGGTGGGTGCGCCGCTACCAATCCGGTATCAAAACGCTGATCGATGTCGGCTCGGAAGCAGGCGTTTATACCATGTTCGCACTCCTGCGCACCGGCGCGGACAAAGTGCTGGCCTTCGAGCCTAACCCCGTCGTGCGCGATAGCATGCGGCAGAACTTCGCGCTGAACAATCTAAAAATTGCCGATCCGCGATTGGTTTGGTCCGAAAGTTTTGTCGGGAACGAGAACGCATCGCCGATTGTCAGCCTCAATCAAGTCGCTGGAGCAGCGGCCGGGCCGATCTTGGTGAAACTCGATATCGAAGGCGGCGAGATCGACGCCTTGCACGGCGCCGGCGCTCTCCTCGCGCGAAAAGACGTTCGATGGCTTATCGAAACGCATTCCGTCGAATGCGAGAACGGTTGCTTGGAGTTATTGAAAGCGGCCGGATTGACGGTGAAGATCGTCAAGAATGCCTGGTGGCGATTGTTCATTCCCGAACACCGCGCGATTCCTCTCAACCGTTGGGTCGTCGCACACCATCCATCCGATGCGATTTGATTTCGCAGCTCGGAATCGGTATCACGCGGAATAAGGCTTGAAAAAGAACGCGGTGTCCGTGACGCCAGAACTCGTCCAAATTTTCCTCCAGCCTGCGATCTGGGCATGAACATCCGCCCAAACGAGCCCGTTCGGGCCTTGCTGGTGAGATCTGGATTTGGGCGAAACCGAATCGCTGGGGAGGTACCAATTCACATTGTCGATGATGAGAACGCCGCCCGGTCGGATCGTTCGAATCGCGTTTTTCGCGCAATGGTCGCGGTAACTGCCATCAACGAGAACGAAATCGAGGCTCGCCGACTCGGCCTGATCGATGCGCTTCGCATAAGCCGAGTCGCCCCCTTCGTTGTCCTTCGGGTCGACGTCGATGTGGCAGTAGGCGATATTGTTTTGGGAGTTATTTTTCAGCACCTCGGAGACCTTGTCGTACCATGCTTTGTCGTGCTCGACGCTGGTGATGTGCCCGATCCGTTTGGCCAACCACTGGGTACTCCGCCCGCTGCCGTACTCGAAACCGGTATCGGTCGGTTTGAGATACCCGGTCAGAATTTCGACGGCCGTGCGGGTCAGCCACGGATGGGTCGGATGGGTTCGCTGGTAGTGCATCTCCGCAAGGCGATTCTTGATATATCGGGGCGTCCAGTGACCGATCGATTTCATCGACTTCTCTCCCTGTATACCGGAGCCGAGTGGAATAACTCACCAGTGTGTTCGCGCGGAAGTTTGCCCTGCGTCGTGGAAATTATGGCAAACGGTGGCGAGAGTCAACCCACCCGACCCATTGAATTCGCTTCGACCGAGGCTCGGTGAGAACCGTGGAATTCGGAATGCGTGTTCGCCAAGTGTTTTCAAAGTCGTCGAGAAAATAAAGCTATGGCCAACTGGATTTGCACCCAACAGGGGGCGAGAGAACATTACGCGATTCCCCGGGCTTTAGCGTCCGTCGGGCGGTTGGGCGGTTTGATCACCGATGCTTGGGTTCATCCCGGATCATGGTTTGCGAGGCTCTCGGGAGGTCTCGGTAAACGCTTGGCCGGGCGATACCACCCCGAACTCGCGGGGCAAAAGATCGCGGCGTTCACCAAGCAATTTGCGCGAATCGAATTGTCTCAGCGAATCCGTCGCCGTTCGGGTGTGGCCTTTTACATCGCCCGGAATGACGTTTTTGACCGCGCGTGTGCCCAAATCGTCGAACGGGACGATTCGCCTCCCGGTTCCGTCTTCTTCGGCTTTTGCCACGCGAACCGACACGCATTTCCGGTCGCGAAAGCCAAGGGTTTTCGGACGATTCTCGGGCAGTTCGATCCGGGCCCACGCGAACAGGACATCGTCGAACGCGAGTGCGAAGCCCGCCCCGAAATTCAAACGACTTGGCAACGGTACTCTGCGGAATTGGTCGCATCTTGGCGGGAAGAGGTGGTGCTGTCCGACGCGGTGATCGTGAATTCGGCATGGAGCCGAGAGTGTTTGGTGGCAACCGGTGTGCCCCTCGAAAAAATCGTGGTGGTTCCCCTCGTGTACACGACTGGGGCACCGAGGGGAATCACCCGCGAGTACCCGGCCCGATTTACACGCGAACGGCCGTTTCGGGTGCTGTTCCTCGGACAAGTCAACTTGCGTAAAGGCATCGCACGATTGCTCGACGCGGCGAAGATATTGATCGGCCGACCCGTGGAGATTCGGCTGGTCGGGCCGACCGACATTTCCAACTTGGCAGAATTGTCGCGGGGTCTTCCGGTGAAATACTACGGCCCCGTGCCGAGGGCGGAAGTCGAACAGCACTATCGAGAAGCCGATATTTTCATTTTGCCGACGCTTTCCGACGGATATGCCATTACCCAACTCGAAGCGATGGCGTGGGGTTTGCCCGTGATCGCGAGCCGGTATTGCGGTTCGGTCGTTCAACACGAGCGAAATGGGATTATCCTCAGCGAGCCCACCGGAGAGGTGATCGCTGCAACGCTTGACAAATTCATTGAAAAACCAGAATCTTTACGAAGATTATCTGCCGGTATCTCGGCGCCCGATTTTGGTTTGGATCAATTAGCCCAGACACTCATCGAAATGGAAACCGATCCGTAATCGATGCAACGCGGCCTCGGATGGCAGATTCGGCAATGACAGCGCATGGCGATGGCGATACAATGCAACTGCAATCGGACGTCATGAGATTACTCGACGAAACGCAAATCGATGCAAAAAAGCAGATAGCGTTGGTTTTTACAATCCCCACAGCAACGAGCCGCAGTATGAACCCGCAGGTCGCAGCAGCCACTCATTACGACGAAAAGTATTTCGACTGGCAAAATTCCGGTGCCCGTATTGGCGCGCAGGCGAATTTGTACAATTTCTCACCCCATATCCGATCCGAAGACCGCGTGATCGATTTTGGCTGCGGTGCGGGGCATTTGCTGAGTTTGATCAAATGCGCCGAAAAAATCGGCGTCGAGATCAACCCGGCGGCACGTGCATTCGCCACCAAGTCCGGTATTCAAACCGTCGAATCTTTGGACGATATTGAAGACAACTGGGCTGATACGATCATTTCAAATCATGCTTTGGAGCATTGCCCCGATCCCCAAAGTGTCGTCTCGGCGATGTACAGAAAACTCAAAGTCGGCGGGAAAGTCGTCCTCGCCGTTCCGCACGAGCGTTATGTGCCCTATTCCGCGAACGATATCAACAAACACTTGTATACTTGGTCGGCAATGAACTTGGGCAACCTGTTCTCCGTCTGTGGGTTCAACGTTTTGGATGTCCGTGAAGTGTATCACCGCTTTCCTCCGGCTTATACGTCGATCCACAAGATCTTCGGACGGAAGTTGTTCCACGCAATCGCGTCTCTCTATGGCCGAATGAGCCGAGCGGTGACCCAAGTGAAGATTGTCGCTTCCAAGTAACTCCGAATCGTTTCGACACCCCGGTAAACGAAGCAAATAATTGACCGGCGGTAAACGGCAGCGGATAGAATACCGGGCGGTTAGCGTTTCCGATCCTGTGCTCGATGTGGACTGCGAAATATGACAGAACTGTACATGGTGTTGATCGCAGCGATGATCTCCATCTCGGTGATTCGGATGATCCTGAACCCGGCCAACCTGTTCGACTTCCCTGTGTTTATTGGCATCGTCTTCGCCGGGGTGTTGGGCCCGCAGATAATGATCGTCTACGAAGACAATCGCCACCTTCCCGCGGAGTCGTTCGAACAATTCCTCTTCCTCTCCGTGAATTGCTTGGGGATGAGCTGGCTCGGTTACATTCCCCGCGCGCGGGTCGATTGGCTCTTGAAATTTCGGTACCGAATCAACACGGCACGCCTCACCGTGGTCGGCTGGGTTCTCGTCGCACTCGGCCTCGTCTCCTCGTACTTGATGTTGACCACCGAAGTCGAGCTGACGGATGAGGGGATGGCGACGGGCGTGTTCACTTTGATATATTTCGCCTTTCACAACACCATATTCCCGGCCTATGCCATCCAGTTGCAACTCTTTTTGCGTCGGCCGTCCGTATTGTCTGCGGTCGGTATCCTGATGACGATCTGGTGCCCGATATACATGGTTCTCGTCTTGGGGCGCCGGGAACACACGATCGCTTTGGGGATGATTACGCTCGGATCGTTGTATTGGATCCGCAAGTTCATCCCTCCGCGGTTGATCTTGATATCGGCGGTCATGTTCGTGGCGATGATGGTACAAGTGATCGGCGAGTACCGGACTTTCGTTAGTGAACGTGGGGTGGGGGCGATTCTGGAATTCGACCCCTTCGAGCGGTTCAGTACGTTGGAGAAGAAGCGGACTCCCGCACCAGAGGTCAGCATGGCCTGCCTACGAATCGACCAAGCCAACCGTCTCCCGGATTTGAATTACGGGGCCGGTTTCTGGAACGCCATCGTTTACCGCTTGATACCCGCCCAGATCGTTGGGCGAGACATCAAGGATTTCTTGCTGCTACCGGTCAACCCCCCGTTGTTCGACAAGATTTGGCAATACCCCGTGACCTCACCACCGACGACTGCCCCCACGGCAATAGCGGATTCTTACGTCGAATTCGGATACTTGGGATGCCTGTATTTCGGCTTCCTTTCCTATTTTTTCAAGTGCTTACGGGCCGCGTGCGACCTTGGGTACGATATCGCAATCCTCGTGTTTGTCATCATCAACACCAGCGCGAGGTTGTCCCTCAGCCACGTTGCCGTGGAGATCATCCCGGCGTTGATTGCTTACATGGTAATTCTGGGGCCGGTCATATTGGTCTCCAGCAAATCCGGGAATCCAATTTGACTGCCGCTGTCATTGTCCACCGATTCGGGCCGTACCACGTCGCCCGGCTCCGCGCCGCGGCGCGACACCACGGCTTGGTCGGCGTCGAAGTTTCCTCGGAAACCCGTGAATATGCTTGGGTGCCCGTCGAGTCCGACGGATTCAAAAGAGTGACCCTTTGCGAGAATGATGCCTCACTCACTCCCCGCGAACTCGGGGATCGCCTCCGCCGCACGCTCGACGAAATCCAACCGGATGTGGTCTTCGTCAACGGTTGGTCCGGCACGATTCCGATAGCGGCCTTGCAATGGTGTGCGAAGAACAGGGTGAGGGCGGTGCTGATGTCCGAAAGCAGCTTCCACGATGAACCGCGTTCGGCATTCAAAGAGTGGGCGAAACGTCGGATCGTCGCCGGGGTTTCCGCGGCGCTCGTGGGGGGCCGAACTCACGCCGAGTACGCCGCACGGCTTGGCGTGCCCGCCGGCAACATCTTCCTAGGCTACGACGCCATCGACAACGACTACTTTGCCCGCGGGGCTGCGATCGCCCGGGCCAATCGAGATGCGATTCGTTCGCGGCTGAATTTACCGGAGCGGTTCTTCCTCGCTTCCAACCGCTTCATTCCCAAAAAGAATTTGAAGTTGCTCGTCGCCGCGTTTGCCGAGTATCGCAAACGTTCCGGATCGGACGCGTGGGACTTGGTTCTGCTCGGCGATGGCCCGCTCCGCAGTGAACTCGTCCGCCAGATCGAAGATTCCAAACTCTCGAACGCCATCCACTTGCCCGGATTCCAACAGTACGATGAACTCCCGAATTATTACGGCTTAGCTTCCGCTTTCGTTCACGCGAGCACTAGTGAGCAATGGGGGTTGGTAGTGAACGAAGCGATGGCAGCCGGGTTGCCGGTAGCCGTGTCCTCGGCCTGCGGCTGCGCCCCCGAACTCGTGGAAGACGGCGTGAACGGCTGGCGGTTCGATCCGCACAACCCCGGCGAAATCGCCGCGGCGCTCGAGCGCCTCGCCAACCTCGGCCCGCAAGCCGAGGCGTTCGGCGCGGCCGGTCGCAGAATCGTGGATACCTTCGGCCCGCGGCGGTTCTCCGATGGTTTCTGTAAGGCTGCGGAAGCCGCGTCGCCACCTCGGTACTCCATGTTCCATCGTATGTTACTCCGGAGGCTGGCGTATCGATGAGCGAACTGCGCGTCATCCATGTCGCCGAATCCCTCGATCCCTCCGGTGGGGGTTTGCCGGCGGTCGTAACACAATTGAGCGAAGCCCAGCGCGAGGCGGGAATTTCTGCGAAGGTCGTTTGCGTTCACGGCGCCCCGCCTTCACTTCCGAAATGCGAACAATTGCCAAAGCCGAGTTTGAAGGAAGCGATTTTCTCTCGGGGTTCATTCTCAATCCAACTTCAGAAGCAATTGGCCGAAGCGGATATTCTGCATCTACACGGAGTTTGGGATGTGCCACTGTTGGTTGCTGCCAAGCTCGCGCGCCGTTGTGGCAAACCGTACCTCGTGACTCCGCACGGAATGCTCGATCCGTGGAGCATGCAACAAAAAGCGTGGAAAAAAAAACTCGGGTTGAAGCTCGGCTTCCGAACGATGCTTGATGGCGCCGCCGCGATCCATTGGCTCAACGACGACGAAAAACGCCTCGCGGAACCGCTCCGCCTCCGGGCGAAGCCGATGGTGATACCCAACGGTTTGCCCCGTTCCGCGCTGGCGGGAGTTCCCCCGGCGGGTTCATTCAGAGAACGGTTGAAACTCGGAGTGCCGTACATCCTCTTCCTCAGCCGATTGCACAAAAAGAAAGGCCTCGACATTCTCGCGGATGCATTTGCAATTGTGGCCCGGGAATCTCCTGTGCATTTGATTGTCGCGGGGCCAGACGGCGGAGCGCGGGCCGAGTTCAAAGCCCGCATCCACGAACTCGAATTGGATTCGCGCGTTTCGGTGATCGGTCCGTTGTACGGTGCGGAAAAATGGGAAGCGCTCGCCGATGCCGCGTGTTTCTGTTTGCCGAGCCGCCAAGAAGGCTTCAGCATGGCGATCCTCGAAGCGATGGCGAGC
>Ga0105046_10017698_pt1 | contig 10887 bp, 11 predicted proteins | sample MAT03_FD_78385 | JGI IMG/M metagenome (GOLD analysis project Ga0105046, IMG submission 78385) | Freshwater microbial communities from Lake Fryxell liftoff mats and glacier meltwater in Antarctica - MAT-03 (megahit assembly) | ecosystem: Environmental > Aquatic > Freshwater > Ice > Liftoff...
ACACGGCCGTCGACGGAGCCCATCAGCGGATCGCAAGCCCGTTCCGGGTGGGGCATCATGCCCATCACGTTCCGGTTGGCGTTAAGAATGCCGGCGATGTTGCGGGCTGAGCCGTTGACATGGGTGGTGTAGCGGAGGACGATGCGGTCCTCGGCTTCGAGCATGTCGAGCGTGCGGTCGTCAGCGGTATAGTTGCCTTCGCCGTGGGCCACGGGCAGTTGGAGCCGCTGGCCGGGGGTGGCGGCGCAGGTGAAGGGGGAGTTCACGGTTTCTACCGAGAGGATGGGCTGGCCGCAGACGAATTTCATGCTGGCGTTGCGGAGGAGCGCGCCGGGGAGGAGTCCGCTTTCGACGAGGATTTGGAAGCCGTTGCAGAAGCCGGCGACGAGTCCGCCGGCTTGGGCGAAGTCCTTGACGGATTGCATAACGGGGGAGAATTTGGCGATGGCGCCGCAGCGCAGGTAGTCGCCGTAGGAGAATCCGCCGGGCAGAATCACTGCGTCGACTTGGCGAAGCGAGCGCTCGTCATGCCACAGGAATTCAGCTTGCTGGCCCAGGTTCGCGGAGGCCGCGTACCAGGCGTCATGGTCACAATTGGAACCGGGGAAAACGACAACACCGAAGCGCATAGTTGGGGTGAGAGGTCCGGAACTCCGATTGTACCAAGAGACACGGAACCTGAGCTCACTTTTTGTCCCCGCCGCCTCCCCTGAATCGCTTCAAGCAATTTTATCTCCAACCCAAGCATTCTTTTACCCTTAGGATTGAGTCGGACTCGATCCTTGAGGGGGATTTGACGTTTGTCGGCGAAAAAGAGCTGGAAGGATCCCGGCACTAACCTCAAGTACAAGGCTTATACAGACTGGTTTACCTTCGGCGTCTTCAAAAGCACTTTCTCGTCGTGATTTGCGAGAAACGGACCTACCAGCCCTTCACCACATCGACCTGCGGCAAGGCTGCCTTCAACTTCTTGATCCCCTCATCCGTTACCTTGGTCTGCCACACATAGAGGCTCTTTAAAGCGGTAAGGCCCTTCAGATGCTCCAGGCCCGCGTCCGTCACCGCCGTATTGTAGACATTGAGATAGGTTAGCTTTTTGAGGTCCTTTAAGTTCACCAAACCCTTGTCGGTGATCTTGGTCCCTTCGAGGTGTAGCGAAGTGAGGTCAGTGAGCCCCTTCAGGTACACCAGGCCGGCGTCGGTGATCGAGGTGCGGCCCAAGTGTACCGAGAGCACGTTCTTCAACTGCGCCACCGGGGCGATCTGCTCGTCCTTAATGGCCGCCCCTTGCAGGTAGAAGCTGACGTCGACGCGCGGATCTTCTTGGGCGACGGGCCGGACGCTGCCGCCCGCTTTCTCAATCGCGGCGATCGCTTTCGCATCGGCGCCCGCGGGGGCTGCCTTGGCCGCGTCAATCACTTTCGCGGCGGCGGGTTTGGCCGGTGCCGCTTTGGCTGCAGGTTCAGGTTTCTTGGCTTGCCACATCATAGTGCTGATTAGTCTATCAACTGAGCCACAGGTAGTGAAGCGAGGGCGCGGCGGCAGACCTCGGCGTGCCGCGCCGGCTTGTCATGCCGCAGCTTGTGGCGCGTGGGTTCGTCGAGTTGGGGCAGCAGGTCGAAGGTGATATTGGCCGGCTGATAATTCCGCGGATCGGCATGCGCAATGTAGTGCGCCAGCGACCCCAGCGCCGTCTCCCGTGGCATCGGCACCGGAGTTTCACTCCGTTCCACCGCACCCGCAAACTGGCCAGCCAGAAGGCCCGTGGCGATCGACTCCACGTAACCCTCGACGCCCGAAATCTGCCCGGCAAACAGCACCCGCGGGTTCGTCTTCAATTGCAGCGTCTGGTTCAGCAACGTGGGCCCGTTGATGTAAGTGTTGCGATGGATCTGGCCATAGCGCAAGAACTCAGCCTTTTCAAGGCCGGGAATCATTCGCAGAATGCGCTTCTGCTCGCCGAAGCGGAGGTGATTTTGAAAGCCGACTAAGTTATAGCTATCGGCGCGGGCATTTTCCTGCCTAAGTTGTACCACCGCATAAGGCCGATAACCGGTGCGCGGATCGCTCAGACCCATGGGCTTCATCGGGCCAAAACGCAGCGTCTCGCGGCCGCGCCGCGCCAGCACTTCGATCGGCAAACATGCCTCAAAAAACGGCGTGCCCGGCGCGTCGGCCGGAATGTGTGCAGGCACGGCGGCACCACCGAGCAGGGCATCGAGAAACGCCTCGTATTGCTCCTGGTTAAAGGGGCAATTCAAATAGTCGTCGGTGCCGTCGATCGACTTGCCGTAGCGCGAGGCGGCGAAGGCGATGTTGCGGTCTACGGTGTCGGCGTCGACGATGGGCGAGATGGAGTCGTAGAAGTAGAGCCGGTCGGAACCAGTAAGGCGCGCGATCTCTTCGGCCAAGTCGCCGGAGGTGAGCGGGCCGCTGGCGACGATGGTGATCCCGTCCTCCGGAATGCGGGTGAGCTCTTCGCGGCGCAGGGTAATCAGCGGCTCGTTTTCGATGCGGCGAGTCACTTCGGCGGCGAAGCCCACGCGGTCCACGGTGAGGGCTTGCCCGCCCGGAACGCGGGCCACCTGGGCGCACTCGAGCAGCAGTGAGCCCAGTTGGCGGAGCTCTTCTTTCAGCAGCCAAGGCGCGGTGTTCCAGGTCTCGCTCTTGAGCGAATTCGAGCAGACGAGTTCGGCGAGCCGGTCGGTCTGGTGAGCGTCGGTCATGCGCACCGGCCGCATTTCGTACAGTGTGCAGCGCAGGCCCTGGCGTGCCAATTGCCAAGCCGCTTCCGTGCCGGCCAGGCCGGCGCCAATAATATGCAGTGGTGTCAAACTACTAATAGTTTAGGCCCTCATGCACTACACCCTTCGTTTCCCACACGCCCAGAACCATTACGTCGAAGTGACGGCGGAGCTCGAAGGCCCCGATCCGGAATTCTTCCTCGCCGTCTGGACGCCCGGCAGCTACCTGATTCGCGAGTATTCGCAGCACCTCGAAGGCTTCTGGGCCCGGGGCGAGAATGGGCAGGAACTCCCGTGGGAAAAGACCCGCAAGAATCGCTGGCGTGTGCAGGCCGCCAGCGGCCCCATCACCATCGGATATCGTCTTTATGCCCGCACGATGGGCGTGCAGAGCAATTGGGTGGAAAGCGGCTTCGCTTTGTTGAACGGCGCGCCGACGTTTCTGGCTTTAGTGGGTAGTTCCTGCACTTACGAGGTGAAGCTCGAGCTGCCCCCGAGCTGGGCCGCCAGTTACTCGGGTCTCGAATCGCTAAGCCCGAATCATTTTCGCGCCCGCAACTATGACCACTTAGTCGATTCGCCCATTTACGCGGGCTCGCCCCAGGTGTATACTTTCGATGCCGCGGGCCGGAAGCATTACTTAGTCAATGAGGGCGAAGCTGGCATCTGGAATGGTCCGGAATCAGCCCAGGCGGTGGAGCGCATTGTCCGCGAGTACCACCGCATGATGGGTGTGATTCCTTATGAGCATTATTTCTTCTTCAACTTACTACTCGAAGCCAGCGGGGGCCTCGAGCATCTAAACTCCACCGTGCTGATCACCTCGCGCTGGGCCTGGGGCAATACCGAAGTGCCACCGCTCGAAGCCAAGCTGAATGCGGCGCCTCGTGAGCCAAATCGGAGCAATTGGCTCGATTTGGTGAGCCACGAGTACTTTCACCTCTGGAACGTCAAGCGACTCCGCCCCCAGGAGTTGGGCCCTTTCGACTACGAGCACGAAAACTATACCCGCACTCTGTGGGTGGCAGAAGGAATTACCACTTACTATGGTCCCCTGGCCGTCAAGCGGGCCGGGTTGATCGACCGGGTGGCTTATCTGCAGTTTCTTTCCCGTGAGATCACGAAGTTACAGAACACGCCGGGACGTCTATCGCAGCCAGCGGAGACTTCCTCCTACGACGCTTGGATCAAGCTCTATCGCCAGAACGAAAACTCCACTAATACCCTGATCAGTTACTACACCAAGGGCGCCGTAATCGCCTGGCTGATCGACGCCCGCGTGCAGCGGTTGACAGGCGGTAGTAAGTCGCTGGACGATGTGATGCGCGTTGCCTACCAACGTTACTCCGGCGAGCGCGGCTATACCTCGGGGGAATTCCGCCACTTAGTCAGCGAAGTCGCCGGCAGCGACCTATCGGCCTGGTTCATCCAGATTCTGGAAACCACCGATGAGCTCGACTATAGCGAAGCACTGGCTTGGTTCGGCCTGCGCTTCGCCGAGCCAGCGGGCAGCCGGAAAGCCGAGTTCGGCGCGGCCACTAAGAATGATGCTGGCCGGTTGCTGGTGGCCACTGTCCCCCGTGGCACGCCGGCCTTCGAGAGCGGCCTCAACGTAGACGATGAGATCCTGGCGATTAATGGCTTCCGCGTGCGCCCCGATGCACTCGACGCGCACCTTGAGCGCCTGATGCCGGGCGACACAATCCAACTATTGGTCGCGCGCCGCGAACAGCTTCGGACCCTGAGCGTTATTCTTGGTCCGCCGTCCCGCCGGGTATGGCTATTGGAGCCCGACCCTGCCGCGAGCCCGAAAAATCTGGCCGATTGGCTGCGCGACTAACCAAAGCCTGATAGACTCCACGCATCTATGTGGACCGACACCGACCTGCAACACTACGTCGAACAAGAGCTCGAATGGGAGCCCAGCGTCCACAAGCGGCAGATTGGCGTGGTGGTAAAGGGCGGGGCCGTACAGCTCAGCGGGCACGTCGATAGTTACTGGGAAAAGTGCCAAGCCGAAACCGCCGCCTGGCGCGTGGCACACATCAAGGCCATCGTGAATGAGATTCGCGTCGAACTACCCTTCAGCCAACAGCGCGACGACGACGAGTTGGCCTTGGCGGCGATGGGGGTGCTCGAGTCCAATACGCTGGTGCCCGCCACCATCGAAGTGCAAGCCGCGGCTGGATGCCTGACGCTTTCCGGCCGGGCCGAATTTCATTACCAGAAAGAGGCGGCCGAGCAAGCGCTTCGCCCGTTGCGCGGCCTCCACAAGCTACGAAACGAAATCGCCATTGTGCCAACGGCGCATTTCGGGGATGTCCGGGCGCGGGTGGAAGAGGCTTTCAAACGCAGCGCCCTGATTGACTCTGGCCGCATCAAAGTGCAAATCCTCGTCGACGGCATCAGCCTCCGGGGCCACGCTCGCACTCGCGCCGAACACGAGGCCGCCCTGGAAGCCGCATGGTCCGCGCCGGGCGTGGCCAAGGTGGAGGACCACATCGCGATCGGGCCCGTCTAGTGCTCTGAAAGGGACTGTGAAAAAATCTTCCCTGGGCCAAATCCAGAACTTCCCCTCCCTTACGGTCGGGGTTCTGCTTGGGTCTAAGTGTATAAAAACAGAACCGCGACCGTAAGGAAGCGGAAGTCCGGCCCAGGCTTTGTTCTAGGCGACAGCTTGAGCCAGCAGCGGGACGAGTTGCTCGCGCAAGCGGACCACCTCGCCGATCACCAACACCGCCGGGGACTGCACCGGCACCGAACCCAGGTCAGCGAGCACCGTCTCGTGGAAGCGCTCGCGCGGCGTCGAGCCGTTTTCGATGAAGCAGGCCGGTTCCTGCGGGTCGCGCCCCGCAGCGATTAAAAGTTCGCTAATGCGGGCGCGGTGCCGGGTGCCCATCAGGATGATCAGCGTGTCGGCTTGAGCATAGCGGGCCAGCTCTTCGTTAAAGCCGTCGCGGACGTGGCCCGTGATCACCGCGAAGCCGGTGGCCACGCCGCGAAACGTGGGCGGAATGCCGGCTAGCGAGGGGACGCTTAAGGCCGAAGAGATCCCCGGGACAAGCTCCACCTCGAAGCCCTGTTGAATCAGATACTGCCACTCTTCGGCACCGCGGCCGAAGACCATCGGGTCGCCGCCTTTGAGGCGCACGACATGCGGATATTTCTTCGCCTGGCGGACCAACTCTTCGAGGATGGCGTCCTGAATAGGCTCCTGTTGGCCATCTTCCTTGCCGACATAGAGTAAGACGGCGTGGGGGTTGATTAAGTCGAGCACTTCGGGCGACACCAGGCGGTCATATAAAACGACGTCGGCTTTAGCGAGCACTCGCGCGGCGCGGACGGTGAGTAAGTCCGCGCGACCGGGTCCGGCTCCGACGAGATAGATCATATTAGTTCTGCTGATGGGTCCGGTGCCAGAAGTCGCCGAGGCTTTCGTCGGGTAAACGCCCGGCGGCGAATTCCGCGAATACCGGCCGCAGCGTGGCAGCTATGTCAGTGACCTTGACATTGTGCTGATGTAACGTCGCCATGCGGGTACCGACGGGCGAGCCGCCGAGATAAATGGAATATAAGTCGACCGACTGCCCGACAATGCCGATCTCCGCCGTGTAGGGCCGGACGCAGCCGTTGGGGCATCCCGTCATGCGGACATGCACCACTTCTTCGGGCAAGCCCACGGCGGCGAGTTCATTGCCGATCATGGTCATCATCTCCGGGGCGCGGCGCTCCGATTCGGTCAGCGCCTGGCCGCAAGTGGGCAGCGCCGGGCAAGCCATCGAGTGGCGCAGGACGGGCGGCAACTCGTGCGGCAGTGGCATTGCGTGCTTCTTCAGGATCGCCTCCAGTTCGCCCGTCTGCGCGACCGGAACGTCGGTAAACAGCAGGTTTTGCTGCACCGTGAAGCGGATGCCGCACTTCAGCGTGTCCAGCACTTCGTTGATGGCGGGGCGCATGGCACGGGTGATGCGGCCATTCACAATGCGCAGGCCGAAGAACTTCAGCGTGTCGCTTTGCGAGTGCCAACCGAGATAATCGGCTTGGCGATGCCAGGCCAGGGGTTGGGGCGGCAGCAGCGGATGGCCCAGCCGCGCAGCCAGCTCTTCGCGGAACCAGGCGAGGCCCTTGGCGTCGAGCACATACTTCAACCGGGCTAACTTCCGATTCTCCCGATTGCCGAAATCGCGGTGAATGGTGACGACGGCCTTCGCCGCTTCGAGTAACTCATCCGTGGGGATAAAACAAACTTCGTCCGCCATGCGCGGATGGCTTAATTTCACGCCATTCGACTGGCCCATGCCGCCACCGGCGAGTAAAGTGAAGCCTTGTAACATGCCATTTTCGAAATGGGGCACAAAGCCAAGGTCGTTGGAGTAAATGTCGGTAGTGTTATCGCCTGGGTAAGCAAAGCCGATTTTGAATTTCCGCGGTAAGTAGGTCTGGCCGTACAAAGGTTCAACCACTTCCGAAGGTTCGACGGACACGGCACGTTCGCCATCGAGCCAGACTTCGGCGTAAGCTTCCGTCTTCGGCTTCAGTTCGCGGGCCAGCATCTTGACGTACTCGGTAATATCCGGGCGCGGAAGGGGAGCGGCGCAGGAAGTCACATTGCGCACCACATCGCCGCAGGCTGCCCAAGTATTCATACCGGAGTTGATGACGGTTGAGATCAGCTTCTTCACATCGCGCTTGCCGACATAGTGATACTGAATGCCACCGCGGGAAGTGATGCGGATGGTGCCGTCGCCGATATGGTCAGCGAGTTGGTCGAGCTCGGCGTATTGGGCCGGCGTCAACTGGCCGCCAGGCACCGAGACGCGCACCATGCAGGTGAACGAGCGTTCGGGTTGGGCCTTGCGCAGATCGCGGTCGTCTTGCTGGTAGATGCCATGGAATTTCAGCAGTCCAATGGCGGGTTTGGAGAAGGCGGTGGTGTCCTGCGCCAACTCTTCTTGCAGAGTACCGCGGAGGTATTCGGAGCCGGTTTTTAGGCCTTCGGCGGGCGAGAGCTTGATCATGGGTCCCTGTCCTAGACTTTAGCATATCAGGGAGCCAATCCACCCATTCTCTATGGGGAATACACAGTTAAGCCGGAACAGCTAAAATTAAGGGCCATGCTCTCTCGCGAAATCTTCCTGGAGGCCCTCACGCAACTCTCGGTCGAATTAGGGCGGCACGGTGTGTTGGGCGAGTTGAGCATCATCGGCGGCACCGCGATGGTGTTGGCATTTAACGCGCGCAGTTCTACCAAGGATGTTGATGCCATCTTCGAGCCGTCAGCGGCCATACGCGATGCGGCGGCGATCGTGGCAGGCTCCTTAAACCTGTCTGCCGATTGGCTGAACGATGCCGCCCAAGGGTATATTTCGCCATCCGGTGACTTTGCGGAATGGAAGGCGATCGAACTGTCGAATCTACGGGTGCAGACACCGACCCCCGAGTATATGTTGGCGATGAAGGTGCTCGCGGCCCGCACGGGCGTTGGCGAGGAGCGTGGCGATGCGAAAGACATTGCGTTTCTCATTCGCCTGCTCGGTCTTAAAGAGCCCAGCGAAGTGATGGACATCGTGAGCCGCTACTACGATCCATCGCGCATCCTGCCCCGCTCCACATACCTCGTTGATGAGATCTTCGAGAAACTAAACTCATGATCAAACCGCGCCCAGGAGCCATAGCGCAAGTCGCCCAGCGCGCGGCGGCCGGCGGCTCGTTCGAGTTCGAGCTGGCCGACTTCCTGCACGAGTTCGCCTTTCGCGGCGAGGAATCCATGCTGACCGAAGAGCCGCCTCTGCTCCGCGACTTCTCCGAAAAAGGCGCTCTCTACGACGCCTATCTCGCGGCAGTGGCCGCTTACCTCGCCCCCCGGCAGGGCTGCCGCACGCCGACGTGGACCCGGCACCCTGAGCGCATCCTGGCCATGCCCTGGTTTGCGAGCCCTGGCCGGCACATGCGGGCGTTGCTGTTGGTGGAAAGCCCGGCGGCGTTCCGGGAACGCAATCTCTTTGTGACGGCAAATGCGCTGTCGGTGGCGTGACCTAAGCTAAAGGCACGCCGGCGGGACATTTACTCCATCAGCCTGTACAAGTGGCTCACCGCGCCCGTCGGCACCGGCTTTTTGTAGGTCCGCAAAGAACTCTTGCCCCGCGTCCGGCCGCTGCTAGGCATGCCCGAGTCGATGACGAACAACATCCGCAAGTTCGAAGGCGTGGGCACCCAGCCGGTGGCGATGCGCAATGCCGTGGCCGGTGCGCTCGCCTTCCACCGTGGTCTCGGCGCCGTTGGACGATCGTCTGTCCTAGTGAAATGACCTACACGGTCCACACCCGCCGCATGCCATACCGCACCCCGAAATACAACAACAGCCCCACCGGACCAAACAGAAACGTCAATAGCAAACAGGGCACCACCACCCAATGGGGTATGCCGTGCTTGAGTGCATCGCGTACTTCCCAAGCGCCGGTGAACAGATCGAAAGCCAGATAGTGGATCCAGCCCGCCAACAACACATCGGGATTGGCGAAAAGCTTCGCCACGTCCGCCAAGCTCCCAAAGCCGCCGTCGCCCTCGCCCCAATGCTGGGCTAACAGCACCGCGTACGTCGCCGCCAGCACCAGGGGCAATCCCACCGCAGCCACCGGCTGGGTAAAGCGCCAACGTGGCGCTACCACCAGCAGGAGCCACCCTGGCAGTACGATCGTGCTGACGAACTGAAAGATCTGGGCCGCGGTCATCTTACTGCCAATACTGCCACTGCTTCGTCATCACGGTAAAGATGCTCAGGCAAAGATTCGTCACGCCATGTACCAAGATCAGGTCGCCCAGGCTCTTCGTCTTCACCATCCACCAGTTGTAGATCACCCCGCATAGGAGGCCCACTTCCCAAAACGCGCCGTGCTCAGAGGCGAACAATGCGGCCACAATCCAGAACGCCTGCGCGGAGTAAGCCCCTAGCGGCACGGTCTCAAACTCTGGCTTGATCAGCCAGCGCATCATCCACGCCCGCCAGAAGAGCTCTTCGATGATCGGCACCAGCACCGCCGCGCGAATGGTCCGAAAAAACAGGACCATGGGGTTCGACAGCAGGTTCAGGTCAATCGAAGTGTTTAGGGTGCCCACGCTGGAGAAGAGCCAATGGGTCCGGTAGCCGGGGAACAACTGGTCTGGCAGTACCCACATCGCGCACACCGCCACGCCCAGCAGAATGCTCTGTACCGGGCGCACGCAACGGAAGGAAATCACGTGCCGGGAGAAGAACCAAAGCACGCCGGCCAGCACCAGGACGCGCAGCGGAAATTCGAATGACCCCAAAGGCGCTAAGTAGCTCTGAATCGCCAGAAAGCCCAAAAACACGGCCATCGGCAAGACATAGGGAATTGCGGGATGCTTCAAACGGGGTCCTCCAAATTAAGTCGCTTCACAAATCGTACCGCAAACGCCGTTCATCGCCATTTTCGTCCGGGCCTTCAACCCACTTAGCCCAAAAACCCTCCCGGCCAAAAGTAAATTAAGAAATAGATAGTTCTCCGAACCGTCGGAACTCATTCATCAAACCCAATGTACTTCACTATTTGTGGGCTCGTTGCGTCATCTTCGGGCATCCGGTCCTCGCTGAAATTGTAACCGGATGGTAGCTTTTCACGCCGGGTCATGCTAATTTTTCAGCCAATCGCCTATGCTTCACCATGCTGTGATCTTTTCTCTTTTCTGCACCCCCTTAGCGCTGCCCCAAGCCAGGCTCACTTTGCTCGATGCCGAGCGCGGCTTCACCCGCCTAGCCGAGGCCAACGGCCAAGGCGAATTCGCCATTGCGCTGGTGCCACCCGGCACCTATAAGCTGCGTGTCGAGTCGGCCGGCTTCGGCACCAAGGTGCTGGAAGGTGTCGAGGTCCGCGTGGGCGACGTGGTGACGCTCAACCTGACCCTCGCGCCCAGCGCCGTCGCGACGGAGATCGTCGTCAGCGCCGAGGCCGCCGCCGTCGAGGTGGAACGCACTCAGCAAGCGAACACCATCGAGCAGCGCTCCATCACCAACCTCCCCATCAACAAACGCAACTTCCTCGACTTTGCCGTCCTCGCCCCGGGCGTCGTCTCCACCCAGAATCTCGCCGACGACACCAGCTTCCGCCCCATCCAGACTCCCAAC
>Ga0105046_10017699_pt1 | contig 10887 bp, 10 predicted proteins | sample MAT03_FD_78385 | JGI IMG/M metagenome (GOLD analysis project Ga0105046, IMG submission 78385) | Freshwater microbial communities from Lake Fryxell liftoff mats and glacier meltwater in Antarctica - MAT-03 (megahit assembly) | ecosystem: Environmental > Aquatic > Freshwater > Ice > Liftoff...
TGAAAACTTCTTTTCTAAAATCAGTTTCGAATAAATATCCGCTGCCAACAGCAATGCCAAGCGCAATAACCCGATCAAAAGCTTTGCCAGTTGCGTCTTGAAATATTGCATAACTTGAATTTAAACCTCGGCCTTGTAAAAACATTCTTCGAAGCGATGTGCCTGAGCCTTTTGGTGCTACTAGAAAAACATCTACATCGGCTGGAGGATTAATGCCAGTTTTCTCATTGAAAGTGATTCCAAATCCGTGAGAGAAATACAAAGCTTTGCCAGGAGTCAAATGCTTTTTTACGGTTGGCCAAAGTTCAATTTGTGCGGCATCGCTAAGCAAATAGCAAATGATGGTTCCTTTTTGAAGTGCTTCTTCGATTTCGAATAGCGTTTGCCCCGGTACAAAACCATCGGCAACTGCTTTATCCCAGGTCTTTGAGTTTTTTCTCTGACCCACAATGACATTGATGCCATTGTCTTTTTGATTGAGAGCCTGACCTGGTCCTTGAACACCATAACCAATTACTGCAACTACTTCATTTTTAAGAACTTCCTGTGCTTTCGCCAACGGAAACTCTTCACGGGTTACCACATTTTCATCTAGCCCACCGAAATTTAACCTTGCCATACTTTATCGATTCTATTGATTTGAAATATTAAATGGAAATATATTACGTACTACATGGTGAATACTTCACCTTTATGATTTAAAAATTCGTTTTCAACTACTTGATCTCCTGGTTGATCTGCTTCAAATTCTTTTAATTTTGAATGGAAGCCATCACTCGCTTTGATAATGGCAACCCTGGCAGAACGAACAAATTCGATCAGGCCAATTGGTTCCAGCACCTCTAATAATTTGTCGGTTTCTTCCCGCTGGCCGGTTACTTCAAAAACGATATAATCCTTGCGAATAACCACCGCACGGGCACCGTATTGTCTCAAAAGTCGTTCTACCAAAACCTTTTCTGCGATTACTTCTGTTGGCACTTTATAAAGTGCCAACTCTTGCCAAACCAATTCTTCATTTGTGTTGAAATATGCTTTTAATACTTCAACCTGTTTTTCGATTTGACGGCAAATTTTTATGACAACATCTTCTGTTTCAGTAATTACGATCGTAAACCTATGCACACTTTCAACCTCGGAAGGTGAAGTATTCATGCTGTCAATGTTTATTTTTCTTCTTGAAAAAATAATGGCAATCCGATTGAGCAATCCAACTTGATTCTCAGTATAAACGGTGATGGTGAACTCCTTTTTCATATTATTTCAATCTGATTTCACTTACACTTGATCCAGCAGGAACCATTGGAAAAACATTGTCTTCTTTTTCAACCATCACATCAAGCAAGTACGCACCTTTGTGATGCAGCATTTCTGTGAGGGAAGATTTGAGTTCACTTCTCAATGAAATTTGCTTGCCAGGAATTTTATAAGCTTTGGCAAGTTGAACATAATCTGGGCTTTCTATGTCAACAAACGAGTATCTTTTGTCATGAAATAGTTGTTGCCACTGCCTTACCATGCCCAAAAAGCGGTTGTTGAGTATCAATATTTTGATGTCCACATGGCTTTGCATGATTGTCCCCAATTCCTGTAAAGTCATCTGAAATCCTCCATCACCAATAATGGCAATGACTTCTCTGTCTGGTGCGCCATATTTGGCTCCAATGGCTGCAGGAAGTGCAAAGCCCATTGTTCCTGCGCCTCCAGAAGTGATGTTGCTTTTTGATTGATTGAATTTTGTATATCTACAGGCAACCATTTGGTGCTGACCAACATCTGTTACAATGATGGCGTTCCCTCCGGTAATCTCATTCATCACCTGTATGACTTCACCCATTTTCAACTCGCCGCTGACCGGATTTAATTCTGCCTGAATGCAAGCAGAAAATTCCTTTTCACTATGCGAATAAAACTCATTAAGCCAGTTTGGATGCTGTTTTTCATCAATCAATGCCGTGATTAATGGCAAGGTTTCTTTGCAATCACCCCAAACGGGAACGGTGGTCTTTACATTTTTGTCAATTTCTGCAGGGTCGATGTCAAGGTGGATAATCTTTGCCTGTTTGGCGTATTTATCCAGCCTTCCCGTTACACGATCGTCAAATCGCATTCCAACTGCAATAAGGACATCACATTCGTTGGTAAGCACGTTGGGTCCATAGTTTCCATGCATGCCCAACATGCCAACATTTAATGGATGTTCTGTTTCTAAAGCACTGAGACCCAAAATAGTCCAGGCGGCAGGTAGTCCTCCTTTCTCAATAAAAGCTTTAAATTCTTTTTCGGCTTTTCCGAGGATAATGCCTTGTCCAAAAATTACAAAAGGTTTTTTCGCTTCGTTGATCAGTTTGGCAGCAGCTGTTATATATTCTGGTCTTACGTTTGGCTTTGGTCTGTAGCTACGAATGTGGTTGCACTTCGTATAACCCTTGTAGTCAAACTTTTGAATCTGTGCATTTTTTGTTATGTCGATCAAAACCGGACCTGGCCGACCCGTTTTTGCAATATGAAATGCTTTTGCCAAAACATGCGGAATCTCGTTTGCGTCTGTTACCTGATAGTTCCACTTTGTGATGGGCGTAGTGATGTTGATCACATCAACTTCCTGAAATGCATCTGTACCTAATAAATGTGCAAATACTTGACCAGTAATGCATACCAAGGGTGTGCTGTCGATCAATGCATCTGCAAGGCCGGTCACTAAATTTGTAGCGCCCGGTCCGCTTGTGGCGAAAACAACGCCGACTTTTCCTGAGCTTCTTGCATAGCCCTGGCCTGCGTGAATGCCACCTTGCTCATGGCGAACCAAGATATGTTTAAGTTGACTTTGGTAGTCATAAAGGGCATCATAAATTGGCATAATTGCCCCGCCTGGATAGCCGAAAATCACATCAACTCCCTCATTCACAAGTGCTTCCAAAACAGCTTTTGATCCTGAGATCTGTACCTGCTCGGCCTCGGACTTTTGCTCTGTAGCTGCCTGTGGAGAAATTACGATTGTTTCCATACTCAATTATTTAGGTAAGATCAGATTTCGTCCGTTGTACAGCCTTCTGAGGCGGTTTTTACGAGACGGGCATATTTGAATAAGGCTCCACTTGTTGCTTTTGGTGCAGGTTTTACCCATTTTGATTTTCTTTCATCAAGTATCTTTTGATCTACTTTCAGGTTTATCGTGTTTGAAGTTGCGTCCAATTCAATGATATCATCATCTTCAACCAAACCAATCACACCTCCTTCATTGGCTTCTGGTGTAACATGTCCTACCACAAAACCATGCGTTCCACCTGAGAACCTACCATCAGTGATGAGTGCCACTGATTTTCCAAGACCTGCACCTATCAATGCGGAGGTTGGTTTTAGCATTTCGGGCATTCCAGGAGCACCTTTTGGACCTACATATCTGATGACAACCACATCTCCAGCCTTCACTCTGTTGCTTTGAATGCCAGCAATGAGCTGAAATTCACCATCAAACACCCTGGCTGGACCTACAAATCGTTCGCCTTCTTTTCCACTTATCTTGGCTACACTTCCATCTTTTGCAAGATTCCCGAAAAGCATTTGAAGATGTCCTGTCGCTTTAACAGGTTGCTCTACCGGAAATACTATTTTCTGAGTTTCGAAGCTTAAATCAGGTACAGAAGCTAGATTTTCAGCTATTGTTTTTCCCGTAACTGTCAGACAATCACCATGTAGCATCCCTTTTTTGAGCAAGTATTTCATTACAATTGGAATCCCACCAATATTGTGAAGATCTTCCATAAGGTAGCGGCCACTTGGCTTTAGATCAGACAGAACTGGAGTTTTGTCACCAATTCTTTGAAAGTCTGCAAGGGTAATTTTTACACCAACACTCTTGGCCATTGCAATCAAATGCAAAACCGCATTGGTTGAACCTCCAAGTATGGTAATCAAGGTTATAGCATTTTCAAAAGCCTTGAACGTCATGATATCTGAAGGCTTTATGTCTTTTTCCAAAAGAAGTCTTATCGCTTTTCCTGCCTCAATGCACTCTTTCTTTTTATTATCACTAAGTGCTGGATTCGAAGAAGAATATGGCAAACTCATCCCCAAAGCTTCTATGCCTGAGGCCATTGTATTGGCTGTGTACATTCCACCACAAGCACCGGCACTTGGACAACTGTGCTTTATAATTTCTTTAAAATCTTCTGGAGTAATGGTGCCAGCTATCTTTTTTCCAAGTGCTTCAAATGAGGAAATTATATTGAGATCTTCGCCTTTATAGTGGCCTGGGGCAATGGTTCCGCCATAAATCATAATGGAAGGCCTGTTCAGTCTGCCCATCGCAATGATGGAGCCAGGCATATTTTTGTCGCAGCCGGGCAACGAGATAATGCCATCATAATAATGCGCTCCGGATATTGCTTCAATTGAATCTGCAATGATCTCCCGGCTAACCAAGGAATACCGCATGCCATCTGTGCCATTGCTAATTCCATCGCTTACCCCAATAGTGTTGAAAATCCAAGCAATCAATTCATTCTGTTGAACCCCGTCTTTTACAATTTTAGCCAAATCGTTGAGGTGCATGTTGCAGGTATTGCCTTCATACCCCATGCTGGCAATACCAATTTGCGCTTTGTTAAAATCTTCCTCTTTTAAGCCTGCGCCAAAAAGCATGGCTTGAGCAGCAGGTTGAGTTTCGTCCTGAGTTAAGGTTTTGGAGTATTTATTTAATATCGCCATTTCGATTATTTAGATTTTATAAAATTGTCAATATGGTTATCGCTGAATAATTATAAAAAACACAAAATCTTATCCTGTTCTTTATGCTTCAGGCAAAGCCTTTTTGTTTTTTACGCTAACCTTGGTTGACAAATTTTGGAACCCCAAAGATTGCGATTTAGATTAGTCTATTCAAGCAATAGGGTAAAAAAGAATGAAAAAGGATTTTTTGGCAGGTGTGAAAATCGATACTAGTGGCTGATTTACAAACGATTCACGGTCTGTAAAAAATTACACAAAATTCTAACATTCAATTTCTTAAAAGAAATATAATTGATAATGGTTTAGAATTTGAATGCCGAAACTATGTATTCCAGATTTCAGTAAAAAAATGATAAAACCAAGAATTGGTGATTTTAAAACCTGAATTTGAAATCAAATTCCGTTAAAATGGAACTTCATCTTTTGAGGGCGATATGGGTGGAGGCATATCCATAAATCCATTTCCTGGAAGTGTAGAATTTAGTTTACTTCCGAGTTTAATTCGCTCAGAGCCAATCTGATCTGTAATCGAAGCATCGATGTAGCCTGAGGATGTATTTACAAAAGTCTGGTCATAATCAACAAACTTTGTGTTTTTGGCAAGGAAACGGAGTAGAATCGTTCCGACATCTCCATTTCTATGTTTGGCTATAATATATTCTACCAAACCTTCCGTATTTCGGCCTTCATCATCTTCCTTAAGTCCATAATATTCAGGGCGATATAAGAAAGAAACGATATCAGCATCTTGCTCAATTGCGCCCGATTCTCTCAAATCTGAAAGCATAGGTCGTTTTACTCCTCCTCTGGTTTCTACAGAACGGCTAAGTTGGCTCAATGCAATCACAGGAATGTTTAGTTCTTTGGCCAAAGCTTTTAAAGATCTGGAAATCAAGCTCACTTCTTCGGTTCTTGTTCCGCCTTTCATGCCTTCTACACTCATCAGTTGTAAGTAGTCGATAACGACCAAACCGATGTCGTGTTGGGCTTTTAATCTTCGACATTTTGCCCTAAGTTGAACGGGTGTAATGGCCGGAGTGTCATCAATATAAAGTGGCGCAGCAGAAAGCTCTGTCACTTTGTTGTGCAATTGTGCCCATTCCCAGTCTTCCAAATTACCTTTTCGTAGCTTTTCTCCTGGCAATCCCGTTTCGGCAGAAATCATTCGGTTAACCAATTGCTCTGCGGGCATTTCCAGAGAAAAAATAGCTACTCCTTTTTTAAATGCAACAGCCGCATTTCTTGCAGCAGTCATCACAAATGCAGTTTTACCCATACCTGGACGTGCTGCAATAATCACCAAATCTGAATTTTGCCATCCTCCAGTAGCCCGATCTAATTCTATCAAACCAGTTGGAACACCAGTTATTCCGTCCTCCATGCCTTTTTTGGCAAGTATGTTTTCAATAGAGATCTTAACCAAAGACCTCATATCCACTACATTCCTTCCAATATTTTTCTCAGCAATCTGAAAAATGGCAGTTTCGGTTTTATCCAGAAGTTGAAAAACATCCGTTTGGTCTTCATACGCATCACGAACTGCAATGGTTGAAGCGGTAATGATTTCTCTTTTTATGTAGTGCTCTAAAACAATGCGTGCATGCATTTCAACGTGGGCAGCTGAAGAAATCTTAGAGGCAAGTTTGGCTAAGAATTTTGCCCCGCCAATCCACTGATAATCATTGTTTTCCTTAAGCTTTCCCGCAACGGTAAGCACATCAACTGGTTGACCTTCCCCAAAAAGACCCATGATGGCTGTAAAAACTTTTTGGTTTTCTTCTCTGTAGAAGCAATCTACCCTCAAAATTTCACTAACTGTGTTAAGTGCCTCTTTATCAAGCAAAAGAGCTCCTAAAACGGCTTCTTCAACTTCAGGCACCTGCGGAATGACCTTTCCACCAAGTTTAATGATTTCATCTGCCAGAGCCCTTTGACTTTGGTTGGTTTTTCTAATTTGTTTTTGAAGTAGGGAGGGTTCCAGATTGCTTTCCATCGTAAGGCAAAACTAAAATTTGATTCTGATATTAGGTTTCGGTTTTGATAAATTCGTATTTAAATGATGCTGCAACTTGTTCAGATTCATTGTAATCCGAGTCTGAATAAAAATCTGATTTGAAGAAAAAATGGAAGTGTGGAACGCTATTTTCTACATACTGGCGGCCACAAGTTCCGCCAAATCATAAACTTTTACGTCCTCTTCTTTTTCTTTATTTTTAAGCCCATCGCTCAGCATGGTGATGCAAAATGGACAAGCTGCTGCAACCACAGTGGCCTGGCTGTCAAGTGCTTCTTCAATACGTTCGATGTTAATTTCTTTTTTTCCTTTTTCAGCATCTTTAAACATTTGCCCACCACCAGCGCCACAGCAAAGGCCATTTTTCCTGCTCCGTTTCATTTCGACCAAAGCGCCATCTAGTATTTCTAAAACCGCTCGTGGTGCTTCATAAATTTCATTGGCCCGACCCAAATAGCAAGAATCGTGGTAGGTAATCCGTTTTCCTTTAAATGGATTGCCGTCCTTGACTTTTATTTTACCTTCATTTATCAATTGCTGAAGCAGTTCGGAATGGTGAATCACTTCATAATTTCCACCTAAAGCCGGATATTCATTTTTAATTGTATTGAAACAATGCGGGCAGCCGGTGACAATTTTTTTGATTTCATAGCCGTCCAGCACCTGAATGTTCATCAATGCTTGCATCTGGAAGAGAAATTCATTTCCAGCTCGTCTGGCTGGATCGCCTGTACAAGATTCTTCTGTGCCGAGAACGCCAAAACTAATGCCCACTTTCTCCAGAATTTTACAAATGGCCAGGGTTACGTTTTTATACCGGTCATCGAAAGAACCAGCGCATCCAACCCAAAAAAGAATATCTGGCTTTTTACCTTCTGCGGCCCATTCGGCCATGCTTTTGATGCTCGTTATTTTATTAGATTTACACTAAGCCATCTGGAAGACAATGATCGTTTAATTTGGCTTATAAGTCAAAATTTTAATATTGGTATGTGCGTTCCTTCCAGACATATTGATTTGATATTAAGATCTTTATGCCAAAATATAAAACATATAAACTGTATGGGATTTGCATAAACCAGATTTCTCCAATTGACTTGTCGTAGGATTTTTCTGTATTAAATGGTTTTAAAAAGAGCGTTTCAGCCAATGCTTTCAGGCCAATTGCAATCAGAAAGAAATTGATGTTGTGATTGAAAATCAGAAAGATATTCCCAAGCATAAACGTCAAATGAAAGGCCATGGCAGCAATTGCCAACCATCGATTTGATCCCTCCATGCCACTTTTCCATTTAGATGCCCAGCGCAATCGTTGTGCCAGAAATAGATTCCAATTGTCTATGGCTTGGGTACTGACTTCCGACATTTCGTTGCGATTGAAAACAATTTTTTTACCCAGTTTTTTCAAGGCGTGAAGTAGAAAAACATCGTCTCCACTTGCTAATTTACCATCCTTTCGGATGCTTGCGCTTTCTATAACAGATTGAGCTTCAACTAAAAAATTGGCGGCATTGCAAAGGCTTGGCTTATTTATAAGTATCGAAGTTGACGAAACTGCTATTAAACTTGAAAATTCAATGGATTGGCATTTTTCCATTAAAGTTCTGTGTGTTATCACAACTGGAGCACAAACCATTTGGGCATTTGAATTCTGTTGACAAAGAACCATAGAACTCACCCAGCCAGATTTTAAAGTGCAATCGGCATCGGTAAAAAGATAATATTGCCCGCTGGCGATTTCTATGCCCTTTTCTATCGCTTTTTTCTTTCCAAATTTATCTGAATCGAGTGAAGCCCAATTGAAATTATGGGTATTTTTTTCTTCGATCCAGGTTTTAAAAATAGCTTCTGTTTTGTCGCCTGAATGATCATTTATCAGAATAAATTCAATATTTTCCTTTTCATAGTCTTGTGCATATAGTTCATTCAGAAGGCGTTGTATGTTATTTTCTTCATTTCTCAGAGCCACAATAACCGAAACTTTAGGTCTTTCGGACTTTAAACTCCAGTTTTGTTGTCTAAGAAATTCTCTATTGTTTTTAGAGGAAAAATAAAATAGGCAAATACAATATGTGCCCAGAGATATTAAATAAATTGTATAAAAAGTAATGGCCATTCGAGCTGCAAGTAAAGCACTTCCAGTTGAAAAAATCATTTTGGGTATCGATCCGGGTACCCAGGTTTTTGGATATGGAATCATAAAGCAGGAGGGTCAAAAACTCACGGCCATTCAAATGGGCATTGTTAAATTGGATAAATTTAAAGCACATGAAATCCGACTGGCCAAAATTTATGAAAAAGTAAGTCAATTGATTTCCGAATTTCTTCCTGATGAGATGGCCATTGAATCTCCTTTTTATGGGAAAAACATTCAGATCGCTTTGAAACTTGGTCGTGCTCAGGGTGTTAGTATGGCTGCGGCCATAGCAAAACAAATTCCTATAGTTGAATATGCACCCAAAAAAATTAAACAATCGGTTACTGGAAATGGAAACGCCAGCAAAGAGCAGGTTGCTGCTATGGTGGTTAGACTGCTTGACATAAAGGCTGAAAATTATTTGCTGGATGCTACTGATGCACTGGCAGTTGCGATTACTCACGTCAACCAGGGTGGACGAAAACAAGAGATTTCCGGAGGTTGGGATCGATTTCTAAAGGAAAATGCAAGCCGTATAAAATCCTAAAACTTAAAGATTGATTGGGGATATTTCAATTGATGGGTTTTGTCAAAATCCTTCTTTTTAAACCGAACCAGATTTACCTGTTTCTTTTGTGTTTGGTGAAGAATTTTATTTTCCACAAACAGGTTTTTGGGTTCAGTTTGATTTTTAACTTCCAGATATGCCCAAATATTTTCTTCTTCTTTTTCAAATCCAAGAAATTGAATAATCAATGGCTTTCCATCTCTCTGGATCTTAATTGACTTAGTAAGATAATTTTTTAAAACGGGTTCCATTTCTGTATGTAGCTCTTTTTGAGATAGATCCACTTTGCATTGGCAGTCCATTTCCAGTTCCTTTTCTATGTCATGGGTAATGGTCCTTACTGAAATTTCGATGGATTTAGACTTTGGATTGTAAATAATTTCTGTCAGACTCACGAAAAAAGGATGCGCAAAAGACAAAAAGATGATTGGAAGCAGTAGCCCAATTTTTTTCATGGATTGAATTATATTTGTCAATAAATTTTTAAGAAATGGGATTGACTTATGCCGAGTGTGGGCTTGTAAATGCCATTGACCAGGCAAATGCAAAGAAAGGGTTTTTAAAACCTGAAAATGTTAAAAAACTAACCGTTAGATTGTTGGTTGATTCTGGAGCTTATATGCTTTTCATCAACGAAGAAATACGTGCTCAACTAGATCTCGACATCATAGACCGGTATCCAGCTCAGATGGCAGATGGATCCGTTGTAGAAATGGATGTGGCTGGTCCTTTGCAGATTAGGTTCGAAAACAGGAAGCCAAATTTAGATGCTTTGGTTCTCCCAGGAAATGCAGAACCGCTTCTGGGTGCTATTCCGATGGAGTCTCTCGATGTGGTGCTGAACCCTCTCAAACAACAACTGATCGTCAATCCGGAACATCCGTTAAGACCTCAATTTTCTATAAAATAAAAATGACAAAAAGATATGGCTCGGTACTAAACCTTCCTGCCGAAAACTATCAAAGGTATAAAGAACTGCATGCTGCAGTTTGGCCGGCAGTATTGGAACAAATCCAAAAAAGCAACATCAGGAACTATTCCATTTACCACAAAGACGGTTTTCTATTCAGCTACTTTGAATATATCGGGACTGATTTTGAGGGAGATATGGCTAGAATGGGTGAAGATTTAACAACGCAGGACTGGTGGAAGGTTTGTGGTCCTTTGCAGCAACCATGGGAATCGAGAAAGCCGGGTGAATGGTGGGCGGATATGGAAGAACTTTTCCATTTTGATGGCTGAGTTAAGTTTTCAATCAAAGTTGTAGTGTCAGTTTTAAGTGGCCGCCAAGTCCTTGTTGAATTATTTTCATCAAAGTGGAAAGTCTGATATCAGAAGCATTATTCTCAATTCTTGAAATATAAGACTTATTCGTTCCACATTTGTGTGCAAGTTCTTCCTGAGTCATACCAAGTTTCGTTCGTGCTTCTTCGAGCA
>Ga0105046_10017701_pt1 | contig 10886 bp, 8 predicted proteins | sample MAT03_FD_78385 | JGI IMG/M metagenome (GOLD analysis project Ga0105046, IMG submission 78385) | Freshwater microbial communities from Lake Fryxell liftoff mats and glacier meltwater in Antarctica - MAT-03 (megahit assembly) | ecosystem: Environmental > Aquatic > Freshwater > Ice > Liftoff...
CGTAGTGCCATTTTGGGTCGATTTCGAAGTTTAGGGTTGCACCAAAATGTCGATTATATGTCGATAAGCATAAACAACTTAATTTACTGTCAGGCTGGCAGAGACGCTGAGATTCGCAGAGAGCAATGGGGCAAGAATAAGAGAGATTATACAAAACTTTGGCAAAGTCAGCAGGTACCTCTGAATCGGACCCGCATAGTTACTCTTGCAACCAATATCAGCACCCCTTACTTTCTTTCTACAAAGTATTCATTCTATAATATTTTAACTTCTCTGAGATCGTATCTCCAGGTGCTGTGAAAGGGACTTCAATAGCATTCTCTCCACAATCATATGTGGAGTGGTATTTACCCGTGCCACAGCCATTCTTAGATGGTAACTTCAAATTCTGGGGAATTGTTTTTAGGTTCTATATGGTTCTTTGTGAAAGGTGTACGACCATTTTTCCCTAAAGAGATGTAAAAGTAAAGATATTGACATTGAAAAGATCTTATCTTACTATGAAGCTAGTCAGATTACACTAGCATATCGTAAGAGGCCAAATCTTAACAAACCAATTAAAAGTAAAAGTAGAGAATTTTATGCTGCCAAACTACGTCGTGAGTTCCATTTTTGACTTTGCTGCGCTATTCAGAGATGCGAATGTAGAAAATTTCAATTTTCATTGTGGAAATCTGAGCAATCAAGCCTGTCTTGCTGATTTCATCGGTCAAAACCGATTCAGAAGGCTTTGTGAACGATCAGACATTCCACTTGGAGAGCAAAGTCTATCACGAGCTCAAATAAAAAGGCTTTTTATCAACCTGTTAAATGTGCAAGCCGATGATGAGGAAGCAGATCAGCTTGAAAGGTTCTATTCCTTTACAAATTATGATGAATTGCGTGCTTTATTGTTGAATGAAGGGCCGGCCCTAGAAGATCTATACGTGGACCGGGCAACCACATCAGGCCAAGGGATACAAGGACAGATTGAAAAGGCTTATATTTTAGGCTTGCATCATCTTGCTATTCTGAACGACAATTTAGATCAACTCTCTGGGATGCTATGCGATTCTGAAATGTTGACTTCACGCCTTGCCGATCGTGAAATGCAAGTGGGGTCGGTCGTGCACTTAAGCGATGGCTATTTCAAGGTAGATCGCATCTTTAAGGGAGGAGGTGCTTACGTTTCAACTTTAAGAAATCTCAATGATCTATCCCAATTAAAAATTGTTTGCCGCGGGACAGCTATGCGCAAAACCGCTACGGATGGCTTTCTTTCGGGTCTCAATAATTTGCTGATCGATATTGGTTCTAAATCGATAAAAATGATTTGGCCAGATCTTTCAGATTATCTACGGAACGAGCAAATCGATTCAATAGAAGTACTTGGTAAAAGTCAGGGAGGAGCTCATGCCCAAATGTTGGCCGTCCTTATCGAAGGTACTACAGGAAAGCATGTTAAAACTCTCACCACAGTATCTTCTGTTGGTGTAAGCAACGATGTAAACAAGTTGTGGAACTCTTTGGAAAGCAGGGGATCTGAAATGAATATCGTTCACATTCGCAATGGAGGGCCTACTGAAGATGGAATAGACTATGTTCCAACCGTGGGGGGCGCCCAATTAGGCAAAAACACGCCGCGAGAAAAAATAAAAGTCTATTACATACATCCTCGAAGCATAACTACAAGTGCTATCTATACTGCAACGCATTCTACATTTAGATGTCTTAAATCCTTTTTGATGTCATTCTTAAAACCGCATTTATTGCAAATGACCTTAAAGCCCTTTGCATACACATTGGTGGATAGTGGCTCCGTGAGCACACAGTTGCTTATGGGAAAAAGACTTGAAAGCATGAGGCGCGTGTTGGCTTATATGTTGCATATAATTACTTTGGGATTGCTAAATGGTAATTCCTTCGAGAGCTATTATAATTCACTTTTGCCCCGCTCTGAATGTCGAGCAGAAGGTTAAATTTCAAAAAGCAATTCCTGTTCTGCACTCCTTGTTGCTTTATTTGCAACTCGGAGTTCGAACAGAATTCTAAGCTCTTCACCAACGAACAACTGCATTTGTAGTTTTTTGAGCAGCTGTTTTACGAGAAACAACGGAATCTTGAGAGGCAACAAGACTAAAGTCGAGTCTGTGGCGCATAGTTGTTCTTGCAGCCAATATCAGCACTTCTCTAACGCCTTTCAAGTCCAATTGCTATTGCCAGCTTTGCTTGCCTGCTCACTTTAGTTCCACTCTTTAAATTTTTGGATAAGCGCCTTTGTTTCTGAAATCCAATCAGCTTTGGAAGCGTCATAGCGAGGGTCATCTGAATGATAGCCGAATGGATCATCTGGAGGGATACCTAAATATTCGAGTGTTCGTGTGGCTATTGCTCTAAAAACTGGAGCCGCGCTTGCGCCTCCACGATGTGTGGTGGTGCCGTTTGCTAGAAAATGTACTTCAGGCTCATCCATAGCGATAAGTAAAACAAACGCAGGGTTCACTACAGGTGTAAAGCCTATAAATAGAGTGCGGTGCGTTTTACCATATCTCCCATTTGGCATTAACTTATGAACAGTGCCCGTTTTTCCAGCTTCGGTATAACCATAGATGTCGGCTTTGGGAGCTGTGCCTCCAGGCTTGGTTGTGTACTTCATTGCCCGCACCACAGGGTCGATAATTTCTTTGCTGAGCAGACGTTTGCCCGGCTTCTGCGTGATATCGACAAGGATATTTTCAGTTCCGTCAGCTGCCTTATTCACAATTTTGCGTATAAATGTAGGCTGCACAAGGACGCCACCATTTGCCAAAAGAGCAAAAGCTCTGAGCAGCTGTATAGAATTGACTTGTATATTGTACCCCATAGCAAGAGAAGGCGGAGTTGAGAGTGACCATTCCAAAGCGCCGTTTGGATGCTTTTTGCCTATAGCCGGCAGAACGCCAGGCGTTTCGGTTGGATATTCGATGCCTGTACGTTTGCCGAATCCAAAAATTTCTGACAGCACAGCCCTATACCAGCGGTTTCCAAGTCTTGAAACGACGCGTTCCATCAATCTTGCCATATAGATATTTGAAGACTTCTGTACGGCCATATTAAAGTTCAAAAAATGATAGTTATGGACATCTTTTAAGGGTTTTGAGCGGCCTGGAAAGCGTCCTGAGCTGGTATTGATTTTCTCTTCCAAGTCAAATAATGGGGGCTGACCTTTACGAATTAAAGTTTCATTAGCAAGCAGGGCAGTACAAAGAGTTATAGGTTTAAAAACCGAACCTGGCTCCACAGCATCTGCTAAAGCTTTTAATTGTGTGCGACCGATTAGGTTCCCATCATTAATATGGTGTTTATAATCCGTTGGATCAAAAAATGGGTACTGAGCAATCGCCAAGATTTCTCCCGTGTGTGGCTGCATCATGACAGCCCATCCACCCTTAGCATTGCTTCTCAGTACAGCCTTCTCAATTTCTTCTTCAGCGATAGCTTGAATTTGGTGATTGATAGTCAGATAGATATCAGAACCGTTAATCGGCATGGCGATTTCTTCTCCAAGCTCGTAAGCATGCCTTGGAGAGCGCATAAGCCGCCGTTTACCCGGTTTACCTTGCAGATATGTGTTAAATTGCATTTCTAGTCCCCCCGTAGGTAAGGACTTCTCAGTTTCTTCATCTTTATGATCGCGAATTGTATGAAGCAACTGGCCAAGAAGCCTTCCAAAAGGACGGCTACGCTGATAGTCAGATGTAAAAAATAGAGCGTTCCTTGGAAGGCGATGACGCCTGGCATAAGGCAGCCACCATTTGTTTATTTCATCCCGTTGTTCTTTAGTCAGCCATAAAGCTAAGCGACGATTGCGGCTATTGGTTTTTAGATGCTTATGAAAATGGAAAATTTGCTCTTTAGGTTCTTGCAGAATTGTTGATAGGATAGTAGAAATTTCTTTTTTTAACGATTCTGTAATGACCTTTGAATCTGCGTGTAGATGAAACCTTTCGATGTCGTGAACAAGAGGCCTCGTTGTATCGGGATGATTTTTTTTAAGTGTTCCATTCGAGAAGAAAGCTCCTCTAATAAAGGGGTCTTTGATGGTGAAATAATGCTGTTTCCGAGCCTTCTCCGTCCATTTTAGCCCTTCGGTTATTTGAAGCTTATAAAACTGTGAGAGTATGAAGGAAAACGAAAGTAGCAGAAAAAGCATCAGCATGGTCAAGCGAAAACGGGCTTTTTGCTTTAGATTCACGGAGAAGGCGACCTTTTAAGAATGAGCTGTTGCTTTTCGCTTGGATGCTTCATATGGCTATAACTAGGTGTTCGTAGCAGCTTTAGTAATGATGTAGGATTTTCAAATGTAGCAATTGAGTAGTGCAGCGAGCGGTTTTCTTCTTCGATTTCTTTCAATTGTTTTGTGAAGGCGGGTATTTTCATCCTCAAGGCTGTTAATTCATTTTGCTTTTCAATGTGTAGATATACTGTTATTGCCGCAAAAGCAATTGAGGTTAAAATTTTTAGCGATAAAACGACTTTTGGATTCATTTGACATTTCCAAGCTTTTCTACGATCCTAAGCTTTGCACTGCGAGCACGAGGGTTTATGTCAATTTCTTCAGGAGTGGGTGCCAAAGGCTTTCTTGTGATAAGCACGACTGTTGGTTCTTTAGGAAGAAATAAGCCGCTCAGGCCAAAGCTTGATTCTTTATCATCTGCAGAATAGCGAAAAAAATTTTTGACGATTCGGTCCTCTAAGCTATGAAACGTGATGACAGCAAGTCTTCCTCCAGGTGCAAGAGCTGCAATACAGTCGAGCAAAGCTTTTTCAAGAATCTCGAGTTCACCATTAACAGCGATTCTTAAGCCCTGAAATATAAGCGTTAAAGGATTAATACCTTTTTTGGGGTTCCACTTGAAATGAGGGGACAGTACATCAGCTAATGCTTTGGTTGTTTTTATCGGAGATTCTTTCCTAGCTGTGATGATCGTACGAACAGCAACTTTCCAGCGTTTCTCCTCGCCGTATTCACGGAAGATGTATCCGAGGGATTCTTCGGACCAAGTATTTATGATTTCTTCGGCCGTAAGAGGTTGAGAGGTGTCCATACGCATGTCTAAAGGCCCGTCTCTAGAAAAGCTAAAGCCTCTTGAATCGGTGTCAAGCTGCATTGAGGAGACTCCAAGGTCAAGTAGAATACCTGTAGGGGCTGTTTTTACATTAGAAAGAATTTTAGAAATATTCTTAAAATTGTTGTGAACAAAAGTGATCTTTGGTTCCCAAGGAGCTAGATTTGCTTTAGCGATTTGTAAAGCAAAGGTGTCTTGGTCGATTGCGATATATTCTTTAATCTCGGGATGATTTTCCAGAATAAGCTTTGAATGGCCGCCAGCGCCAGTTGTGCCATCGATAAAGAGTGGGCATAAGCATTCATTAAAAGCTTGTATCACCTCATTTGGCATTACAGGTAGGTGAGGTCTTTTAGCGGTCTTCTGAAGGCTGCTCATTAGTAATATCCTTTTTCAATATCCAGACTTCTTCCGGATATATAATATTCATGTGACGGGTATTTTTATGGATAGATAGTTTTATCTTTTAAGAAAAAAACAAGCTTATATTTATTTTTGTCGCTGCTCCATTTAAGCTCTGCCCTGGGGTCGATAAAATCATTTGGAGCCAATAGAGCTTCATGAAATTCACGAGCAACAGTTGGGCTTGTGCTGCTAAATTCAAGCTCTACTTTGACTTGATATTTTTCCTGCTTTTTTGTTGCTTCAGGGCGTTTGACCATAGCATATGAGAAACTTTCAAGTTGGATGAGCGGACGCGCAGTGCCATCAACGGTTGTCGAAAGAGATTTCGGGTGCGTGCTAAGCCACGCGAGAACGTCACTGACACGAGGAACATTCGGCTGTAAAGGGTATAGTTCTGGTGCCGATTTAAGTTCGCTTTCTAATTTGTAAAGCCTAAAATCAATCTCTTCAGGAGTAAGAGAGGCAAGAGGTATGATATTCTCTGATTGATCATTTTTCGGACCTTTAGATGCTAAAAGCTTTTCAAATGAAGCATGGGTGTGGTTTGCTTGGGACAAGACCTCTGCGTAGGCGTTTCGAAGGTGATTTTCAGTTGAATCGATGTACGAAGATTGGTAGAACCAAAGCGCAAGCGTTGCGGCAAGGCAGCTGCCAAGATAAAGGCATAACGGTGCTTTCCACTGTTTCCAGGGATAGGGATAGGTGAAATTCTTTTGGCGGAAATTTACTTTATGGGGTGCGTCTTGAACACCGAGTAGTGCAGAACCGATGGCTATAGCGTGTTTATGAAGAAGTTCTATTGGAATCGTTGTTCCTGCAGGAGGCTCTGGGGAGAGTAGATTTTTTTGAATGTTTGCAAGCAAGAGATCCAAAGTTGCCCCCATGCTTGGTCCTTCACCTGTCACAAGTAGCGTTGGAGTCTGAAGCTCTTTGACTTGCTTCATAAGAGAGAACAGGATGCGATTGACTTCCTTTTGAAGCCTTTCGAGCTTCTCATTTTCGGGCAATGGAGTAGGGGAATCGTCAAGTGTGCGTTTAGCAGATTCGAAGGTTAAAGCACTTGTTTGCGCGGCAACCAATTTGCCCTCGCGTGCAAAAACACAGCAAATATGATCTTCACCGATGTAAAGTATGAAGTGTGAAGGTTTTTCTGGTAAAAGGAAAGTACTGAAAGCTACAAGTGCAAGGGGTGCTGAGATGACAACTTCAGGCTCAATTTCCTGGTTATGGAGATCTTCTAAGTGCTTTTCTAAATGGCTTTGTTTTACCGCTTGCAGGGTTAGAACTGTGCCATCATTTGTTGTACTTATGATGACTTTATCTACGATGGCTTCTTCTGGAGGGTAGGGCAACAATGGCTCCGACTGGAATACCAATACAGAGTCTATTTCTTTCTCTTTTTTAAGCTTTATCTCCATCGTCCTTGTTAGGGATTGCTGAGCTGGCATTGCAGATACAACCACAGCAGATGCTGTTTGCTTGCTTAGATTTTGCTGTGCCGAGTCTTGCGCTTGCTCAGGTGCTTTATATGGAGCATGAGGCTTGTCTGAAACTGGCTGTGCGTCATCGTTCGTTTCTGCAGGTAGCGGAATATCCAAAAGCTCTGCAACAACGCAATGTTTCTTCTGACACTTTATGACAGCTGCAGCTATATGGTTTTTGCATACCTGCAAACCTATTGCTGTCGATCCTCGATTTAAGAAGTTCATCGACCTTAACCATTTGTAAGAGACAAAATAATTCCCTTGAGGTCCATCCTAAAGACCTAAAAGACTAGTATATGCGTTTTTCATAATATTGCCTACGGGATTCTTTTGGGGGCACGGGCACGTTCACGAAAGCAAGATTTGACACGCTAAAAGATAGGCTTCAAAGCCAAAAAGGGCTATAAAACATTTTTATTATTTTAAGAAGTAGTGTTGCTTTGGAATGCGATTAATGAGTATAATAAAATTGAACCAAAAATCGATCTAAGTTTACAAGTAGAAGTTTTTTGGTTTATTGCACATGTTTGATTTTTAAACAGCTTTGTGTCGCTCTTATAGCTTTATTTACAGGAGGAAAACTTTATGAAAGACGCCGTACACCATCGTAAATATGTTCAAAAAAAAGTTATTCAATCAGTACGTAAAAATGGGGAAAATGGTTCTCATTCCTCCTCTGCAGTCGTGACGGAAGTTGCTGGTCCTATGCAAAGTTCAAAGAAAAAGTAGTGTTTTAGTATACGGCTCATTTGTTTACATTTAAATTCGTGAACGTGCCCGAGCCCGTACCTGTGCCCGCAAAAATAAGGAAAAAGAGCTAAGGGTTTCTGTCGGAACGAATCCGATAGCTTATTTTTGCGGGCACGGGCGCGGGCTCGCGCACGTTCACGAGAGCTAAATGTGCAGCCAGGGGCCGTTACTCGTCTTCTGGAGCGTCTGCAATAAGAGCTTCAGAGATAAGCACGATACCGGCTACGGATGCCGCATGAGTCAGGGCGTTTTTGACTACTTTAGTTGGGTCAATGACGCCAGAAGCCATCAAATCTTCAACTTTGCCTGTCATAGCGTTAAAGCCAACTGTCGGCGAGCCCGATTCTTGAATCTCCATAAGCATCACAGAGCCATCGTACCCAGCATTAGCAACAATTTGCTTAAATGGCGCTTGGCAAGCGTGTAGAACGCTATTAGCGCCTATTGCTTCATCGCCTTGAAGGCCAAGCTTCGCAATAGCTTTGCTAGCTGCAAGCAAAGCTATACCGCCACCTGTGACGATTCCTTCTTCGACGGCTGCTTTTGTGGAGTTGAGGCTATCTTCGAACACTTGCTTTTTCTGCTTGAGTTCAGGTTCTGTTGCAGCACCAACCCGAATGATGGCAACGCCGCCGCTAAGTTTTGCTTTGCGTTCTTCAATTTTTTCTTTATCGTATGAGCTTTTGCAATCTGCGGCTTGTTTTTCAAGCTGCTTTACGCGGCCTTGAATATCGTCTGTTTTCCCATTACCATGGATGATGATGGTCTCTTCTTTTGTGATGATGATTTTGTCTGCAGAACCAAGAACTGTTGGTTGATCAATCGAAGCGCCAGTTTCATCAGATATAATCGTTGCGCCTGTAAGTATGGCGATATCTTCAAGCATAGCTTTGCGTCTGTCGCCAAAACCTGGAGATTTTACGGCTGCAACTTTAAGTGTTCCGCGTAGCTTGTTAACAACAAGTGTTGATAGAGCATCGCCATCGATATCTTCAGCGATAATAAGGAGTTCATCTCCTGTTGCTGCTATAGTCTGAAGCATGGGAAGAATCTCATGAATGTTAGAGATTTTTTTGTCCATAAGCAGAAGCTTTGGATTGTTCATCTCTATGGTCATTTTTTCCATGTTCGAGCAGAAGTAGCGACTTAGATATCCGCGGTTGAATTGCATCCCTTCAACAATAGCTACTTGCGTTTCTATGCTTTTTGCTTCTTCAATAGTGATAACGCCTGATTTGCCAACTTTTTCCATGGCATCGCCAATGATCGTGCCGATCTCTTCACTGCCTGAAGCTGAAGCTTTGGCAATATTGCGTATCTCGGTTGTGTTCTTAACTGGTATAGATTGCGCTTCAAGCGCTTTGATAACAGCTTCGACGCCTTTATCGATTCCACGCTTGATGCTGATTGGGCTTGCACCTGCCGCGATATTCTTGACGCCAGACTCCACAAGGGCTTTTAATAGCACCATACCAGTGGTTGTGCCATCGCCGCATTTTTCTTTGATCTTCTGAACCACTTCTTTAGCCATAGAAGCGCCCATATTTTCATACTGGTTTGGAAGGGTGATTTCTTGGACGATGCTGCTTCCGTCATTCGTGATTGTTGGCGCGCCCCAGCTTTTTTCCAGTCCGACATTACGCCCTCTTGGTCCAAGTGTAAATGCGACTACATCGGCAAGCTTCTTAATGCCTGTGAGCAGTAGCTCCCGGGCTTGTTCTTCGAAAATAATCTCTTTAGGTGTTGATGCCATACAATGCTGTCTCCTTGTTCTATGCTAAAAGTAATCTTTATTGAGGCTTAAGATATGCCTTGAGGCTAGATCATGCAAGCCTCACTCCTATATCTAGAGCTGTTGTTGGATGAGTGAGCGATCCAATCGCTATACCATCGACACCCGTTGCTGCATATGCACGTACAACGTCAAGTGTTATGGCACTTGCAGAGCCTACATAAACTTTTTTATTCGTTTTGCGTATCTTTCCGACGCATGAAGTAATGTCTTTTAAAGACATATTCCGAAGCATTATCGCTTCGACGTAGCTGTTTAGGGTGATATCAAGAAGCTTTGGGTCATGAATTTCAATTTCTACAGGTAAGCTTGGATGCTCACGCTTAATTTTATCTAAAGCTTCTAGAATAGCTCTTGATGGTGGCTGTGCTAAAAACGATAAATGATTTGTCTTTATAACTAAACGATCGTCAAGGCCGAAGCGGTGATTTTTGCCTCCACCCATACGGACGGCGTATTTTTCTAGTTCGCGAAGTCCTGGAGCTGTTTTACGCGTGTCCATAATAGCGCAGTTAAAGCCTGCAACTTCCTTAACATATGCTGCGGTTACAGTCGCTATGCCAGATATGTGTTGTAACAGGTTTAGTGCAGCACGTTCACCAGTAAGGATAGCACGGGCGTTGCCACTAATAGTAACGATTGTTGTACCAGCTTTGCAGAAAACACCTTCATTGACATTAAATTCGACTCTTAGTGTGTTGTCGATTTTGTTAAATAAATACTTTAGGATGTCAAATCCAGCAACAACGCCAGCCTGGCGCAGGAATAGCTTGGCAGATATTTGTGCATTTGCAGGCAATAAAGCGTTTGTCGTGATGTCGCCAGAGCGGACATCTTCTTGCAAAGCTAAGTCGATAATATTCTCGATTTCTCGGGAAAGCTGCATAAAAACCTCTTTCAGAAAAGTTATTCTAGCCTACAAGAGAGGAATTGTGCAAGGGGTTTTTTTGGGAGTTAGCAGATGGGTTGGGGTAGTGCTAGGTGTGGGCGGGTGGGGGGCGGCGAATAGCAATTGGACGCAAAGGCGCAGAGGCTGACAGCAAATAGCAATTGGACACTAAGACACAAAGGCGCAAAGGTTCACAGAGAGCTACAGCGAAGCAAAGCGAAATAGCAATTGGACGCAGAGACGCAGAGAACGCAGAGGTTCGCAGAGATGTGAAATTATAAAAGTGATTGTAGGTTTGCCGTCATTTGCTATTGCTAAACCATTTCTTTTTGTTCTGTAGCTCTCAGCGAAGCGCTCTCTGCGTCTCTGGATATGCCATGCATATCACTTTAACCCATCTAACTGAAAGGAGTTAGAAATGTAAATTGCACGTTCTACATTTAGCTGCGCTTGGCGTGGAAGGGTAACTGACTACGTGA
>Ga0105046_10017703_pt1 | contig 10884 bp, 8 predicted proteins | sample MAT03_FD_78385 | JGI IMG/M metagenome (GOLD analysis project Ga0105046, IMG submission 78385) | Freshwater microbial communities from Lake Fryxell liftoff mats and glacier meltwater in Antarctica - MAT-03 (megahit assembly) | ecosystem: Environmental > Aquatic > Freshwater > Ice > Liftoff...
CAAGCGACGGACATGAATGTCCATCCTACATGCAATCGTTCCGAGTGATTCCTGTAGCCTGGACATTCATGTCCGTGTTCCTGGCCAAGCGACGGACATGAATGTCCATCCTACATGCAATCGTTCCGAGTGATTCCTGTAGCTTGGACATTCATGTCCGAGTTCCTAGCCAAGCGACGGACATGAATGTCCATCCTACATGCGATCGTTCCGAGTGCGCACCAGAAACCTGACCTCTTTTTTAAAAGCTCTAGTCGAGTTGCGCGCGTCCTTTCGCATGTCGCTCAGCGCTACGCAGTTGCCGGATGAATTTTGATGTCACCGACCGAGTTGACGTCTTCGATTCCGGCGTCACCTGAAACTGATAGTTGACCGGATCAATGAAGTCATCGACCTTTTCCGGTGCTTCTGGATTGATCGGCAACTTCAATTCTTCAGCGGCATTCGGCATCTCCTGCAATGGCTCAGTGACGCTTTGCGGTTTCGGCGCAGTTGCATCCGGGACGACAATTCCTGGCAGGGACTGGATCGGATTCACACTTTCGATGGCTCCCGGTTCAAACGGTCGGGAGGGATTGCCGAGAGATTCCCATGAGTTCACGTCTGGTCCACCGACGAATTCTTCCGGTACCGTTTGCAGGTGAGCGTTGTCCAGGGCTCGTGACATGGCTTCGCCTCGAATCCGGGCATCTTCGTAGGCTTCCGGATTCCATTCACCTTCAGCAAGGTAGATCGAATTCGTCTGCAGGATTGCTCCCTTGCGGAAATTCAGATCGGTAATGGCTTTGTTATAATCCACGATGAGTTTCAGGTAGCCCTGCTGCGACTCGCGGCTGGAGAGCTTGGCCTCCAGCGCACGTAATAACGGACCTGAATCTTCTTCTCTAACATCTATTTCGGCTCTCGACAACGTTTTTTCGGCGTAACGTTTGGCCGTCGCCACTTTCTTGAGTCCGGATTCTGCGAGCAGATAATTCTGTTCCATGTTGATCATGGCATCGCTGAGTTCATAGCCGATTTCTACTTCCTGGCGTGCCAGCACCGCATGGGCTTTGCGAAGTCGTAGTTCGTAGTTTCGAACCTGGGCGCGTGCGAGTCGTAATCCGAGCGGCATCGTGAACGAGACGCCTGTGGTCCAGGAAGTATTTTGCCCCTGACTCAACGATTCAAAGTAGCTGTTATAGCCAGTGTCGGTTATACCGTCGTCGTCTTCGCGTCCGCCCAGTTGGTCTCCAAGTCCATTGACACGGTACTGCGAGATAAAATCCAGACGTGGACGTGCAAGATTCTTCGACGCTTTATACTGCAGTTCCAGACTCCGGATTTCCCACTTCTGACGTCGTAGCTCCTGACGATTGGAAAGCGATTCCAGCAGACTCGATTCCCAATCCAGTTCCAGTTTAGCTGCAGACGGCACATCGACCGGTGTGATAAATGTGCCATCGTTGAGTGGCAAACCCAGCAAACGGCGCAGTCGATACTCGGCTTTCAGCGCGTCTCCCAGCGATCCTTTGATGCGGGCATCGGCCTCATAAATGCGGTTCTCGGCCTGTTCGATGGCGTCAGGGTGTTCGATGCGTCGCTCGAGTTGGGCGCGAAACGCCACGAGATCACGAAATGTCTCAACTTCGGATTCGTACAACTGGAGATAAAGGTACATGTCCCAGTACCGGTTCTCCACGTCACGCAGCAACGTAGTGACAGATTGCTCAAATTCCAGCAGCGAAATATCGGAATTGATCCGCGAGATCAGCACACCCTGGGCAACCCCCGAGACTCCTCGAACATTTGTTTGCTGCGGACCCGAGATGCGAATGAACTCAACCCCCGACGCTGCCAGCAGCGGCTGACGATATTCGGCTTGCATTGAGCCCGTATACGCGGAATCGAAGAGTCGTGTCTGATTACTGCGGCTGTAGTTAATATCATTCTGAACGGAGAGCGTTCCTGCGGTTGCTATAATCTTTTCCAGACGCATTTGGAACTGAGCTGTGTGATCCTCCAGCGTGCCTCCGGCCGGGATTCCTATGTTGGGAGAATTTTGTGGATCTTCCGAAGCTCCCCCCTGTAACGAGCTCGTCAGAATCGGGTCAAAACTCGACAACGCGGCTTCCGTGCCAAGGTTGCCAAACAGAAAACCAGTGTCCTGAATCGCGTTGTCCCACACCGAGGCCACTCGACTGGGATTTCCCATAAGCGGGTTCGATGGTGAACCGAAACTCTGATCGTCAACGATGATGTCCGCGTTCGCGAGTGCCATGCGAATACACTCGTTTAACGTCATCTCGCGCGGTTCGACTTCTTCCAGACTTGTGATGCTTCGAGGCCCGCGAAGCAATTCAGGATTCGTTTCATGCGGCTCCGTCTGTGTTGGATACTCGATCGATGTGGCGAAGTCTTCGTAATGTTCAAGTCCTCGGTCCTCTCCGATCAGGTATTGCAGACGCGATCCCGGTCCAGCGCAGCCCTGACCAAGCATTGCGAGCAGCAATGCCAGGCCCGTTGAGCGTTTCCATCGTTTCGTCTTCACGCCTGACTCCATGGGGAGGGCAATCGATTTGTATTGGTCGCACAGATTGAGAGTCTCGCTGCGACTATGGCTGACATGGAGTCTGCTCTGACGGGCGCAACGGCAGCGAAATGGCAGAGCCTCATCATCGTTATCGTCAGTACAATCGTCAAACTTTGCGCAATCTTCCAAACGCTCGGTTTTCGTGCAAAGAAAAGAGCCCGTGCAGAAACACGGGCTCGGTCGTCCGATCAGCAGATTTTGCTCGATCCTTGATGCGTCCCCTCGCGGCATTGACCTGAATGGTTTCAGGAATTGGTTGAGAGAAGAACGAGCTCACCTGCAACGGAAGATAGACTGATCATCGATACTTTCAGGCTGATAACTGGGGGCGTTGTGGAAGATTATTCCGGTCACCGGAACTTTGCGGTCTCAGGCATTTCGCCAATCCGCGGATGTCTGTCCCTGAAAGTCGGTACCGGTCAAACACAGCCGAATCCTGACAAGATCCAGACGAATCTTAAAAATCCCGAATCGTGATCCTGGATTGACTCAAGTCACTGTACGCGCAATCCGAAACCGACTGTGCGGCATCAGTGCGGCAGATTCTGCCGGTGCGCGCTGCGGATCGCATTTGAGGACTCAAGTCTTAACCAACCAGCAATACCATGCACACAGACCGCAAAATCGGTTTTGCAATGGGCATCCTGTTAGTCGGGATCGTGGCTGCGCTCTTTTTCCGTAACGAACCACTGCTGTCAACCAGAGTTTCCGGAGTTCGTCGCGAACAGGAACTGAATGAACGCCTCCGCGAACGGGATGTTGCGGTTTATCTGGATGACAAGATTTCCGACGAACCGCCTGAGAAGGCTCAAAACGAGCAGCCATGGACTCTGCGCGATGTGCTGCAGAAAATGGACGAACGTAACAAAACAGCACCAGTTCCAGTCGGGGCTGGGTCTATTGCCGTTGATCGCGTTGTGGAAATTGTCGACGAAGAACTTGATGGTTATCGCCCGAAAAAGCGGCGGAACATCAACGACACGCCTGCTGCGGAATCATCTTCAGGCCTGCGAGGTGTTTTCCCTGAACAGGAACAGCCCGATGCCGGTGCCAAAGAGTTTGGTGCGCTGCCTCCACTATTTCCAGTAGAACCATCGCGTCCGGTCGCCGTAAAATTGCCGCCGCTGCCATTCACCGAACCCGGTGGCTCAAAAGACGGACTCCCTGTTGACGCGACAGCAGCTGATTTTCAGCCTCCGGAAGTCTTCGAAGAATACGTCGTGAGATATGGCGATACGTTGTCAGGAATCGCACAGCGGATGCTCGGATCGCAGAAAAAATTCATGGATATCTACAACGCCAATCAGGACCGCATGGCCAGTCCGGATCGACTCGACATCGGAAAACCACTGCGGATTCCGCGCGTGGCTGAGACTGAGCGCCAGACCTACTAAGAACCCCTGACAAAACCTGCGTAGGCCGCGACGTTCGTGGTTCTAGATCCCCATGATCGGGCGGATGAACAGATACGTCCCGGCTGTCAGAATCGGAACGCCAATCAGATTCAGCCACAGGCCTTGTATGACCATTTCTCTCGCAGGGATGCGACCGCTACTGAAGACAATGGCGTTCGGTGGCGTACCCACTGGCAGCATGAAACCGCAACTACAGGCCAATGTCGCTGGCACAAACAGCAGGCGAGGATCCATGTCAAGCGACCCTGCCAGAGCCAGCACGGCAGGGATCACGGCGTTGACGGTCGCAACATTGCTTGTAAGTTCTGTCAACATGATTAATGCCAGACAAAGAATTGCCACGACCAACCAGCCTGGTACATCCTGAAGCGGTGACTGCATGGCCGCACCGAGCCATTCGTCGAGTTGAGTCGCTTTGAACCCGGACGCGAGGGCAAATCCGCCGCCGAATAGTAGGATCATGTCCCATGGAAGCCGATGCGCCGTTTTCCAGTCCATGAGCGGAATATTGCGATTCAGCGTGTCGCGTGTTCCGGATGGGAGCACGAACAACAGAGACGCCATGGCGATGGCCACTGTTGCGTCGGAGATAATGGCTTTTCTGTTTCCCGCGAAGATCTGCCAGGCCGCAGACGGTGCGCCCAGATAATCAGAAAGAACGACAAAGAGATCTGCGTAAAGTGTGTACCATCCGGAAAACAATTTCACCTTACCAAGCTCCATGGGTTCCCGCGTTACCCATAACACCGCTGCGATGCCGAACAGCATCAGCATCCTGAATTCCGGTTTCGACATCGGACCGAGCGAACTCAATCGCTGCCGCAGCGCCGTAGCGAGGTCCTGATCACTGGGCGAAGCAGACGGCAGCTTTCGGACAAGCACGTACCACACGATGCCAAAGTAGATGAGAGAAATCGGCAGGCAGCACAGAAACCAATTTGAAAAATACACGTTCGGTGCATCGGGAGGCAGTTCGCTGCGATACAGACCCACTGCCACGCTGTTCGTAGGACTGCCGACCAGTGTTGTCATCCCTCCAAGCGATGATGCATAGGCCAGGATCAACAGCAACGGAACTGCTAACGGCCCGGATCGACGAACGCCTGCGGCAGCATCCATGCTTTTAACGTCATGGTCATCCAGAATCTTCAACATCGCCAGACCAATTGGCAGCATGAGCATGGTGCAGGCGGTGTTACTGATCCACATTGACAGCGCGAATGTTGCGACTCCGAATCCAAGCACCAGCTTGCGCGGACTCACGCCGACCAGCGACACGATATTCAATGCGATGCGGCGATGCAGATTCCACCGTTCAATTCCCAGTGCCAGAATCATGCCCCCGATGTAAAGAAATAACACGTCTTCAACGAACGCCTTGCTCGTTTCATCAGCAGTCTGAATCCCAAAGAGTGGAAACAGAGCGAGCGGGAGCAGGCTTGTCGCCGCCAACGGTATTGCTTGAGTCACCCACAGCCCGGCCATCAGCACCGCGATGGACAGCAGTCGGTGTGCGGCAGGTGTCATGCCGCCAGGCGTCGGCAAACACAGCAACACAACCGAAAATGCCAGGAGTGCCGGCAGGACCCATGCCGCACAATGTGTCGCAGACGACTTCTCGTCGTGCTGTTCATTGCTGGTCACGCTCCGCCACCTTCTGGACGAGGTCCGCGACGTCGTCCGCGACGCCGAGAACGTCGATGCCCGTCATCTTGTTTTGAAGATGACGGTTCTGAAGATGAACCTTCAGCAGTGGAATCGCTGCCCGCCTGGGCATCGTCGTCTGAAGGCGTGGATCGGGCTGAACCATCGAATCCTGTAGTCAGGTTACGATCTGCAGGGCCGGTATCTCTTGTCGATTCCGGTTGTCCCGCACCATGTCGCCCGCGCGCATCAGTTCGCCCGCGCGCATCAGGTCGCCCGCGCGCATCAGGTCGCCCGCGCGCATCAGGTCGTCTGGTTGGCGGTGCTGCATTGCGGCCTGACGGTGGCGAAGCATCTGCTTCGCCACCACGAACTCGCTGACGCCTGCGAGAACGCTCTTTCGCACCAGGAGCTTTCTCGGATTCCTTCGCAGGCTTCTCGTGGCCAGGATTCCACAGTGTCTCCGCCGGAGCGTGTTCGTTTACGGGCGAATCGTGTGAGGTATTCTGGACAATTCCTTCACCAAAATCCGGTTCATCCTGAGCCGTCGTATCGTCGTACAGTTTGCGACGATTCGCGAATCTCGCTGGCGGTGGCGGCTTGACAGGAACATGCAGCACGTACGGTGTTTCATCGATTTCATCGACTTCGATCAGGTCCTCAGGATCTGCTGGACTGATAAACATACTGACGTCGGGCGAAACCGTCCGAGGCCGATCCAATGGTCGCATGAACTTTGGCGGATCGCTGCACAGGCAGGTTTGAGTAGTCACATTTCCCGGCGTCTGCACCTGACGCCCGCAACTGTCGCAGGTAAAGACCCGCAGGACCCGCATATCGTAACGTAAGGACGGTCCCTTCATTATTCTGCCCGCAGCGTGGACTCAGAAACATATCACCTGACACACGTCAAGACTCATATTCCGTCGAGTGTAACGCATCTTTTGCTTCAACGGGAGCAACTCACGCCACTGAGATTTCGTTTCTGCCGCTGTTACTCGACGCGTATTTGCGAAAAACGACCGAATGCACTCGGTGATAAGCACCCATGCGCAAGTTTTCGCACACAACTTGTTTAACCGCGTGCCCATCGGGCCGCGTTTTACTCGCGAAAGCGCGGGGCGATGCCCACGCGGTTAAACTAAGAAACTTATGAATGGGTGCTTAGCGACAGTCACCGTGCCGAGAGCGGGCCGAGTCTCAGTTGCCGAGCCATGTCGTCAAACATCGCTTCAAGGACAAGACGCACAGGGGAGTTTCCTTCGATCTGATGCGCGGCGATGATGATGCGGTCGAGAAGCGGGGCGAGCAGATCGACGCCGGATCTGACACCGAATCGCTGCAACAGCGGATCGGAAAAATCTCCGGATGCCAGACGTTTCAGGCGATCGTTGAGGAATCCTGCGATGAAACGCAGAAGCCATTTGGCATTACGTCGTGCCTCTTCCGTCCCTGACGAAATTCGGTCGAGCTCATCGGAAACGTGCTTCGAAATTTCAAGGGGCTTCATCTGCTCAAACAGTTCCAATTGTCCACTGACCATTTCCCGTAACGCCCGCAGGTCCGGATTCAGCAGTTGTTGGGCAAGCGTGATGCTGCCTTCCGACATCGCGGCGACCTGGAGGGCTTCTTCCGGCGTTTCGACCATTTGCTCGGAAAGCAGGATTTCACTGACAGCGACTTCGGTCAGCGGGAAGAAACGAATCACCTGGCAGCGTGATCGAATGGTGGGCAGCAACGAATCAGGGTTGTCGCAAACCAGCAGAATGAGGGCGTTTGCTGGTGGTTCCTCCAGTGTCTTCAGCAACGCATTGGCACCTTCCTGATTCAAGCGCTGAGCATCATTGATCAGCGCCACGCGGCGTTCGGACGCCTGCGGTGACATAGAGAGTTCAAAACAGAGTCCCTCGCGACCACGTCTGTCGGATTCACCAAGGATCAGTGAAATTGGAATTTCAGTCTTGCCGACTGGCAGACCGATCTCGATGAAGTCGGGCCAGTTTCCGGCGACGAAGCCTCGACACGCACGGCATTCGCCACAGGCTTCGATTTCATGGGCCGCATGTTCGCGACAAAACATCGACTGCGCCAACAATCGCGCAAATTTTCGTTTACCGATCCCTTCCGCTCCAGTCAGCACGTAAGCGTGCGACAGGCGGCCACGTTCAACAGAACGCGCAAACAGAGCTCGCTGTTCCTGATGCCCTTTAAGTGATAGCCAGGCCGAAGTCACGATTTACTCCGCGCGAATAAAAATGACGCTTTTGCGAGCACTTGATCGTAACCCGAAGCGTCAGCGAGGGATCTACAGACCTCGCTGACGCTTGATGTCACTTTCGACCGCGTGAGGTAGAACATCCCCCTGTACTCCTACAACTGAGTTTCAGCAATGTGAATTGCCTTCAGCATGGCCCGGGCCTTACTGAGAGTTTCACGGTATTCCATTTCCGGCACGCTATCCGCCACGATTCCGGCTCCGGCCTGAATGTAGATAGTACCGTCTTTCATCACCAGCGTTCGCAGCGCAATACAGGTGTCCATGTTTCCGGTGAAGTCAATATAACCAACAGCGCCGCCGTAGGGACCCCGTTTGAATGGTTCAATGGCGTCGATAATCTCCATGGCTCGCACTTTCGGCGCACCGGAAACTGTGCCGGCAGGCAAACCCGCCCGCAATGCTTCAATCGCCGACAGGCCTTCGCGAAGTTGTCCGGAAACGTTCGAGGTGATGTGCATCACATGACTGTAACGTTCGACAACCATCACGTCTGACAATGTGACCGTACCGTACCGGGAGACCCGACCGATGTCGTTACGAGCCAAATCAATCAACATCACATGCTCAGCTCGTTCCTTGGGATCGGCAAGCAACTCTTCAGCAAGTTCGCGGTCTTCCTGCGGTGTCTCTCCGCGAACACGTGTACCGGCCAGTGGTCTGATCGTCGTTTCGCCGTCTTCCACACGAACCATGATTTCCGGTGAACTACCGACCAGATCCACGTCCGGAGTCCTGAGCAGAAACATGAACGGGCTGGGATTCACCATGCGGAGTGCACGGTAGACATCCAGCGGCTGCGCGGCACTTGGATATTCCAGACGTTGGCTGATCACGACCTGAAAAACGTCCCCTGCTTTAACGAACTCACGACATTTTTGTACTGCTTCATGAAACTCGGACTGCGTGAAATTTGACTTGACCTCCGGAGTCGGTTCGACCGTCAGGTCGATATCCGTGAGTTCGACATCGCCACCGCTGAATGCGAGTTGACGACAGAGCAATTCCAGTCGCTCTTCTGCGCGAGCGCGGGATTCTTCGAGGTCACCCAGCGCGGTATCGGCAAGTGCCACGACCAGAATGACCTTGCGGATATGATCGAAGATGACCATCGCATCATACAAAGCAAAACACAGATCCGGCAGATGACGATCGTCCTGCGGAACGTGCGGGAGATTTTCGGTGTACCGGATCACGTCGTACCCAGCGTAGCCGACGGCTCCGCCACAGAATCGCGGCAGTCCTGGGATGATTACGGATTGGTACTGTGCGACAAGAGCATCAAGCTCTTTGAGCGGATCGGCGCTTTCAAATTCACGCCGATCTATGCCTATATGATCGATGACAACGTTCTGGCCAACAGCGCTGAGAGTCAGGAAAGGTTGACTGCCGACAAAGCTGAAACGTCCGACCTTTTCACCGCCGATGACGCTTTCAAACAGAAATGCCCACTGACCGGAGGCGATTCGTTGGTACGCTGTAACGGGCGTCAGCGTGTCGGCGGTCAACTGGCGGTAAACCGGGACAAATCTCGCCTGTTGGGCCAAGGTTTGAAATACAGCAGATGTGGGATGTGTGGTCGGTAACTTCATAGCAGATCGAGAATGCGGACTGATTGAGTAATGCGGTCCAGAATCGGGCGTGTTGATTCCAGTTCATGATCCGTTCCCTGCCACCACGCGAGCAGTGTCATCTTCGACGAACGGACACTGCGGAGTGCGACGGAGTTCAATAATTCGAAGCATGAAAACTCCACTTCACGACAGAACGCCGGCATCTCCGCCAGCACGCCGCCGATTTCAGTCACTTCCGGATCGTCGTACTCTTCTTTAAAGGCGTCAACGCAGGAATTGACAACTTCGTCTGGTCGAGGGCATCCGTGCAGAATTCGCAGCGCCCAAAAGCACGAACTGTCGCTTGATACGGTGATCAGCACATCGGTGTCATCGACTTCTTCGGTAAGCTCCCAGTATCCGGGATATTCAAACGTGATGCCATGCCCTTCGTAAGCAGCAAGGCAGGACGCATCATTCAGAGACATGACCAGCACAATTCATTCTGGATGGATATTTGACAATGCACTACCCGCGAAATGTGGTTGCGCGGGACATCTGCATCTCGTAGACGAACTGCATAATATTGAATGCCGTCAGTTCGCACATCAGACGCGTGACTTTGGCATGAGTCGCATCATCCAGATGTTCTTCGACCTGGCGCATGAGATCGACCAAGCGAGCTTCCTGATCACTGATTTCCTGTTCTGTGATCACGCCGTCTGCGAAAGCCTGCATGAAGTTTGCCATCTTTTTCGCATAGTCATCGATCAGCGGCTCGTTGGTTTCCGGATCAACCCAGCTCTTGCGTGTCATTCGTACGTCGCTCCACCAAAAATGTCGTTCGGTTCTTTCGTCAACATCTTAGCCGGGATTACTTACTTTCGCGCGGGATCAGACCCGTTTTTCCTGCGATGAAGGCCAGATTCGTGCGATGGCGAGCGACGGCAAAGAATTTATCGCAGCTGTATTCGTGAGAATTCGGATCTTCCCTGAAATCTCAGAGAGCAAGGCGGACGTCAGTGGATAGATCCGACCACTGTCGGCGTGATCCGGTGACTTGCATGCAGCTCTGCACTGCAAACGATTGAGACTTTGTTTTCCTGAGAAGATTTGCAGGCGCCGGTTTGCAGAGGTTGTTCACGTATATATACTTCGTGGCCCCTGGGGTTCGGCCGCGATGACGGGCAAATCGCAAAGTAGCCGTCACGCTCCGCCGTGACGAGAGCCTTGAGCTGGGCCACATGGCAAGGAGCCCTCGCGCTGATAGTCCTTCAGCCCTGGGCAATGCGGCTGACTGTAGAGCCCTGCCTCGTTTGATGGATGTCGATTGACAAATGCTCATCACGGCGGAGCGTGATGGCTACTTTAGGTTGCGGGCGAAGCCCGCGCCAAGTCCAATGACGCGAGTATGGCAGGATTTTC
>Ga0105046_10017704_pt1 | contig 10884 bp, 8 predicted proteins | sample MAT03_FD_78385 | JGI IMG/M metagenome (GOLD analysis project Ga0105046, IMG submission 78385) | Freshwater microbial communities from Lake Fryxell liftoff mats and glacier meltwater in Antarctica - MAT-03 (megahit assembly) | ecosystem: Environmental > Aquatic > Freshwater > Ice > Liftoff...
AAGCCCGTATTGTAAGCATCTCTTTCCTGTCCTTCAAAAAATATATCAAGGCCAAGGTTGGCTGTGTACAAAGGAGAAAATACAGAGGAAGTTTTTTTAACTGACTCAGGAAAAAAAGAAAAACGAGACGAGGAAAAAATGCCCAATATTTCTAGCTGCCATTTTTTGCTCACCTGGTAAGTAATGTAAGCTTGTGCATCGGAGGCCGAAGGTATATAGGCCCCTTGCGTGGGCTGATTGCTCAGCAGGTTGCGGTTGTTTTTATTTCTCACAGCAGCCAGCCAGGTTACTTTCCCTTTTTTCGAATTGCCTTCCAATTGCAGTCCTTGTTCTAAAAAACTTACATAAGCACTACCACCAAAGGTTGTTGGCTTTTTATACTGAATGTCTAAAACGCTGCTCATTTTATCGCCATATTTTGCCTGGAAACCGCCTGTGTAAAAACTTACGTTGCGGGCCAGCTCCGGGTTAATGAGGCTTAGGCCTTCCTGCTGCCCGCTGCTTACCAGGTAGGGGCGGTACACTTCAAAATCGTTGATGTAAATTAAGTTCTCGTCATAATTGCCTCCACGTACATTGTACTGGGAAGTCAATTCATTGTTGCTGCCCACCAATACTTTTATGAGAGCTTCTACACCGCCAGTTGTGCTGGGTAAGGTGATGGCATTTTTGGGATTAATTTTTACCAGGCTATTTTCCGTTCGTGCCCTTTCATCGGTCACTACTATTTCTTCCATACTAAGGCCGTTGGCTTTTAGCCGTATAACAATCACTTCTGTTTCGCCGGGGCTTAGGTAAAAATTCTTTTGTTGAGATAGGTAGCCAAGATGGCTGAAAACGAGCGCAATTGCTTTTTGGGCAGGCACAACTAAAGTGAAGCGACCACTATCGGAAGTTGCAATGCCAGCAGAGCGTCCCAAAATAACTACCGAAGAGTTTGCCAGTGGCAGGTCATTTTCATCTACGATGATACCGGAGATGCTGGCATTTTTGTTTTGAGCAATTGCTGATAAGCTAAGCAGGCTAAAGAAAAAGGCGACCAGTAGTCTCATTGGTTGAAGATAGATATTTTATTGATTGGCAAAAAAGCTAACACTTAAATAGCAGTTTGCTGCACGGCTCCGAGTCTAAATTTTAGAGCCTTTTTAAATCTGCGATGGTTCCTGCAGGGTTGGCCGATTTAAAAACTGCATTGCCTGCAACCAAAACATCTGCTCCGGCAGCGAGGATGCTGGCAGCATTGTCCAGCGATACACCGCCATCTATCTCAATCAAAACATTTGCGCCAGCATCGGCAATCATTTGTTTCAATTCTTTTATTTTAAGCAGTGTGCCTGGTATAAAAGATTGGCCGCCAAAGCCAGGGTTTACGCTCATCAGGCAAACGAGGTCAATATCTAAAAGCACATCTTTCAATGATTGCACGGGTGTGTGTGGGTTTATGGCCACTCCGGCTTTCATACCCAAACTTTTTATCTGCTGTATGTTTCTGTGCAAATGCCGGCAGGCTTCCAGGTGAACGGTGAGATTATCGGCTCCGGCTTTTTTAAATGCTTCTGCATAATTTTCAGGTTCTTCAATCATGAGATGTACGTCACAAACTTTGCCGGTTGTTTTGCGAATAAATTCAATGATCATGGGGCCAAAGCTGATGTTGGGTACAAATCTTCCATCCATCACATCCAGGTGAAACCAGTCTGCCTCACTTTGGTTGAGCATGTCGCAATCCTTTGCAAGGGTTAAGAAATCTGCAGATAAAAGAGAGGGAGCAATTAGTGCCATTGGTAAAATATTTTAGTGCGTTTTATTTACAATCAGGTTTTTTTCAAAAAATAGAGCCATCATTTATTTTAGCAAGTTGGTAACCTTAGCAAGTGCCTGCCTGGCTTCGTCGTAATCGGCATCATATATCAGGGCGGTTTCATAGCTTTCCTTTGCATCTTCTAACCGGTTCAATTTTTCGAAGCACAATCCCATGTAAAAATAGCCTTCAGCATAGGAGCTTTTAATTTTTACAGCCTTGTCCAACACCCTCAGCGCTTCCATGTATTGTTCCTTGCGGTAAAGTACCAGCGCCTTTTCTTTATATGGTTCCATAAAAGTATACGTTGTGTTGATGGCCTCATCAAAAAAACCAAGGGCCTTTTCATCTTCCCGGATACTGCTGTAGTAAATCCCTTTTATAAGAATTGATTCTTTTATAAATTCTCCCTGTTTAATAAGCAAGCCAGCCAATTGTAAAGCTACCGGGTTTTTTGTTTCAGCATATAACTTAGCCAGCAGCAATATATCATTGGAGTTGTTTGATAACCTGGTACTAGTTTCCAGCGATTTGATCGCTTCTGCTGTGTCTGCATTTTCGTAGTGCAAAATTCCTTTGATGTGCCAGAACCTGTATGCCGAGCTGTCTTTTTTCAAAGCATCATCAACTGTTGAAAGAGATTTTTCATACTCTGTATTTTCACGATAGAATTGAACAAGGTTCTCTACCAATAACATTGAGTCAGGATATTTTTGCAGCATTTCTTTGAGTTGTTGTTCCTGGGAGAGGTTACCGGAGGACTCTTGTTTGGCTTCTTCATTGTTGCAGGCCGCCAGGAAAAAGCCAAATAAAATGAGTAGATATTTCATGAAAAAATTGTGTTACAAAAGTAATAGATTGCTATGTGAATGAATGACAATAGTATTACAATTTTGATAGCGAGCGGGCTTAGCTTTACACTTTTAAAAATCTCTTTCGCTATGAAGTATTTTCTCTTGATTCCTATGTACAGTGTTTTTTTGTGGTTTACTACCAGCAAGGCTGCGATGCCACCCGGTACATTGGCTCCTTTGCAAAACGATACCATACATTTCCCCGGCGAAGATCATTTTGCAAATGTGCGCCAGCTCACTTTTGGCGGCGATAATGCCGAAGCCTATTTTAGCAACGATGGTAAATACCTTGTTTATCAAAAATCGAATTTGAAAGAGGGAATTGCCTGCGACCAGATTTGGATGGGCAAAATTCCTACCTCACCAGGTGAAGCATTTGTGCCGAAATTGGTGAGTACAGGAACTGGAAGAACCACCTGTGCGTATTTTTACCCGGATGGAAAGCATATTTTGTACGGGTCAACACACCTGGGAAGCAAGGAGTGCCCACCTATACCAGACCGAAGCAAATATGGTAACAAATACATTTGGCCCATATATGAGAGCTTCGATATTTTTAAAGCCGATACCAGCGGAAAAATTATAAAGCGCCTGACCAAAACAAAAGGTTACGATGCTGAAGCTACTATTTCTCCAAAAGGAGACATCATGGTATTTACGTCTATGCGTGACGGTGACCTGGAGCTGTATACCATGAACCTGAAGGGAAAGAAAGTTAAACGGATTACCAATGCGCTTGGCTATGACGGTGGCGCATGGTTTAGTCCCGATGGAAGCAAGATTATTTGGAGAGCTTCCAGGCCAACTACTGATGACGAAGTAAAAGAGTACAAAGAACTACTGGCACAAAATCTTGTTGCACCTACCCATATGGAAGTATGGATAGCCAATGCAGACGGTAGCGATGCAAAACAAGTCACTAACCTGGAACAGGCCAATTGGGCACCTAATTTTACGCCAGATGGTAATCACTTTATATTTTGCAGCAACCATGAGTACAAAAGAGGGTTTCCTTTTAATATGTATCTAACTAATTTAGATGGCAGCAATATGCAAAAAATTTCCCGTGACAAAGGTTTTGATGCCTTCCCCATGTTTAGCCCCGATGGAAAGAAATTTGTTTTTTGCAGCAATCGCAATAATGGTGGTACGAGGGATACGAATATTTTTATTGCAGATTGGGTGGAGTGAGTGAAAAGTCAAAAGTCAAAAGTCTGAAGTCTGAAGTCAAAAGTCAAAAGTCAAAAGTCAAAAGTCAAAAGTCAAAAGTCAAAAGTCAAAAGTTAAAAGTCAGAAGTCAGAAGTCAAAAGTCAAAAGTCAAAAGTCAAAAGTCAAAAGTCAAAAGTTAAAAGTCAGAAGTTAAAAGTCAGAAGTCAGAAGTCAAAAGTCAAAAGTCAAAAGTCAAAAGTCAAAGGTCAAAAGTTAAAAGTCAGAAGTCAGAAGTCAAAAGTCAAAAATGAAAGCCTGCCCCTATAGACGGTAGGGGGTGAAAAGTTAAAAGTGAAAGTAAAACGAGCCCCGGGTTAATGGTTGGGCTAATAGTATGAAGGGAAAGTACACTAATCAAAAATCACAAATCAAATATCACAAATCAAACATCATAAATCAAATATCACAAATCAAAATCACAGATCAAAAGCTGTATGTTTAAACATAAATGAAGTTTAGTGCTCCCACTGTTGTAGATTTGGCCAACTAAAAACTTATCATTATGGAAAGTGGATTACTGCATTTACACAACTTTTTACGCTGGGTAATTTTGTTTTTTTTATTACTATCAATAGTACAGGCTTTTGGAAAAAAAGCAGGCCTGAAGAAAACAAGTTTGTGGTTGTTAATTGCCTCTCACATTACTTTGTTGATTGGATTATACCAGTATTTTACAGGAGCATTTGGTTATAAACTCATTCAGTCAAATGGTTTTAGTGCAGTGATGAAAGATAGTGCACTCCGTTTTTGGGCTGTAGAACATATCAGTACCATGATTATTGCAATTATTCTTATCACTATTGCAAGGGGCAAATCAAAGAGTGCCGCATACGGTGCTGCATCGTGGTTATACCTTATTGCATTGTTGCTGATTCTTGCGGGTGTTCCATGGCCATTTAGGGAAGGAATAGCAAGACCCTGGTTCCCGGGAATGTAAGCAAGGAATAGACTTGTCATGCTACTTTTCTAAAATGAAAGCGTAGTAAAATAATTTTAAAGAAATAGATAATAAGGCCCGCCATAAAGCGGGTCTTATTATTTGGATTGGGAGCTTCCCCTGCTGCCGAGTTCTATCACTTCGCAATTTTTCATTTCTTTTCCATCAATATCAAAGCGAATTAAAGTTCTCACCTGGTGCCACCCATGGTTACCTGCAGCTCCGGGGTTCATATGAAGGCACTTCAGTTTATCATCATACATTACTTTTAAAATATGAGAGTGACCGCTGATGAAAAGTCCGCTTTGATTTTTCACCATTTTATCTTTTACTCCCGGCGCATACCTGCCAGGGTAGCCACCGATGTGACGCATGTATACATTTACTTCTTCGCAGGTAAAAAATAAATCTTCGGGGTATAGTGCCCTGATGGAAGCGTCATCGATGTTTCCAAAAACGCCCCGCATGGGTTTTAAAGCACCCAGCTCGTTAATCACATCCATGTTCCCAAAATCGCCGGCATGCCATACTTCATCGCAGTGTTTAAAATGCTCAAAAATGCTTTCATCCAAAAAGCTATGCGTATCTGAAAGGAGCCCAATTCTTGTCAAAGCGTTTCGATTTAAAAAATGTAAATTTGAAATGAAGATAGATAGCAATTAGTAGATTAGTTAATTAGTGGATTGGTTAATTAGTTAATTAGTAGATTGGTTAATTGGTCAATTAATCAATATGATAATTCTATCGAATTGAAGATGCTTCACAAATACGTGACTTCAAACATAGAACGGCACGCCACCATCAAATTATCGCATCATCAAATTATCAAATTTTCACATCATCAAATTGTTCCAATGCCCCATTATCATAAAGCCGGAGAAATTCCGCACAAGCGCCACACACAATTTAGAAAGCCAGATGGCAGCCTCTATTCGGAGCAGCTATTTTCAACCGAAGGCTTTTCCAACGACTACAGCATTTCCTATCATACCTATGCGCCAACGCTCATTTTAAAATGCGACGATCCCATTGATGTTGCTCCTGTAATAGCAGAAGAAAAAATGCTCAAGCATCGCAGCCTTGAGGGGTTTAGGGTGAAACCCGAAGCTGATTACCTTCAAAGCCGCAAAGCAGTTTTGGTAAACAGTGATTGCCATATTGTGCTGGTTGCCCCTCAACAAAGCATGACAGATTATTTTTACAAGAACGCTGATGCAGATGAGCTGATTTTTGTGCACGAAGGCAGCGGCGTGGTAAAAACCTGTTACGGTGAATTGAGTTTTAGCTATGGAGATTACATCGTTCTTCCCCGCGGGACTATTCACCAAATACACTTTACAGATACCAACAACAGGTTATTTATTGTAGAGTCGTTTCATCCCATTCGTTATCCTAAAAGATACATGAGCAAGAACGGGCAACTCATGGAGCATTCGCCTTTTTGCGAAAGAGATATCCGGGTGCCTATGAACCTGCAAACCCATGACGAGAAAGGAGATTTTGTTATTAAAACAAAAAAGAAAGGCTCGTTATATGGTATCCATTACGGAACACATCCTTTTGATGTGATAGGCTGGGATGGCTGTTGTTATCCCTACATTTTCTCCATTCACGATTTTGAACCCATTACCGGCAGAGTACACCAGCCACCACCAGTGCACCAAACATTTGAAACAGATGCGTTTGTGGTATGTTCCTTTGTACCCCGGTTATTCGACTATCATCCCTTGGCCATACCTGCACCTTACAACCATAGTAATATAGACAGCGATGAATTGCTTTATTATGTGGATGGCGACTTTATGAGCCGCAAACATGTAACACGTGGCATGATCACCCTGCACCCGGCGGGAATTCCTCATGGCCCTCACCCGGGCCTGGCTGAAAAAAGCATCGGTGCAAAGGAAACCAAAGAACTTGCGGTAATGGTAGATACGTTCAGACCATTGCAATTAACCACCACGGCACTCGAAATTGAAAATGAAGGATATGTTATGAGTTGGGCAGAATAAAGTTTGAATGGTTTAAGAAGTTTCAGGAGTTTGCGACCTTCGAAACTTTTTAAACCTTTGGAACCTTTGAAACTTTTTCCTAAATTGTTGTATTAAAAAAACTTTCAGTTATGATAAAATTTCAAGAATTAAAAGTAGGCGACTACCTGGTAGTAGACAACGAAGGTGACAAACGGAGGGGAGAAGTAACGAATTTAAATGCTAATGAAAAGCAAGTGTGTGTAGACAATGGCACACAGGAGTTTTGGTATGAGACCGACCAACTCTCACCCCTGGAGATTACCGACGAAGAGTTGCAAAATTTAAAGTTTCACAAGGAGTTGCTGGAAGATGGTATCGTTAAATATTCTAAGGGTGCTTTTAGAATGGCAGTTCCCAGGGACGGCGACTTTTCTAACATGGAACTTTGGTATAGAGACGAGAAAAGGCACATGCTGCATTCAATTCCGCTACATACTTTACAAAATCATTTTCATGAAATGACCAAGGTACATTTGAACGAAGAGGTATTTGACTAAGCCCCGGATCGCATTAGTATAAAAAAAAACCTCCCGTATTTTTTACGGGAGGTTTTTTTATCCGGATGAATGATTATTCTCCTTTAGCTTCTTCGGCAGCGTTTTCGCCGTCTTCCAATTTAGCTTTTAATTCAGCCAGTGCACTTAAGTCTCCAAGTGTAGATTTTTCAACTTTAGCCTGTATTGTTTTCACAGCTTTCTTGGTTGAATCAGCTTCAGCTCTTTTCTCTTTTTGTTGCACTTGTTTTTCTTCTTCTTTTTCCTGCTCCCAAAGGCGGGTATGGCTAAGAACGATGCGTTTGTCATTTCTGTCAAATTCAATTACCACAAAGTTGGCAATCTCATCGGCACCAATTGTTTTACCATCTTCTTTTGCAAGGTGACGGGAAGGTACAAATCCTTCAAGCCCATAAGAAAGCTGCACTACAGCACCTTTGTCATCTTTCTTCACAACAGTTCCTTCGTGCAAAGTTCCAATGCCAAATGTATCTTCCAGGCTGTTCCATGGATCTTCTTCAATTTGCTTGTGGCCCAACTGAAGCTTGCGTCCGTCTTTATCAATGCTAAGGATTAACACTTCAATTTCGTTTCCAACCTTGGTGTATTCGTTAGGGTTGTTGAAACGCTTTAACCAGCTCAGATCGCTGATATGGATCATTCCACCAATACCGGTAGCCAGTTCTACAAACACGCCATAAGGAGTGATGTTTTTAACTGTTCCGTTGTGCTTGCTACTTTCCGGGAATTGATTTTCGATAGTACTCCATGGATCTTCTGTCAATTGCTTGATAGAAAGACTCATTTTGCGGGTATCCTTATCAAGTGTTACCACTCTTGCTTCGTACTCATCATTTAATTTGAAGAATTCTTTAGCGTTGATAGGAGTGTTGGCCCAGGTAATTTCACTTACGTGAACCAGGCCTTCTACACCAGGCATAATTTCAAGGAATGCACCATAATCTTCGATGTTTACAACTTTACCTTTTACAGTTTCGCCTTCTTTCAGGTTTTCTGCAAGGGTATCCCATGGGTGAGGAGTCAATTGTTTTAAACCAAGACTGATACGTTTTTTATCATCATCAAAGTCAAGAACAACCACGTTCAATTTCTGATCCATTTTCAGTACTTCTGTAGGATGGTTGATACGGCCCCATGAAATATCAGTGATGTACAACAAACCATCTAAGCCACCCAAATCAAGGAATGCTCCGAAATCTGTGATGTTTTTGATAGTTCCTTCCAACACCTGGCCTTTCTCAAGCTTACCAATAATTTCAGCTCTTTGAGCTTCAATATCGCTTTCAATAAGGGCTTTATGAGATACAACAGCATTTTTAATGGCTTCGTTGATCTTAACCACTTTAAATTCCATTGTTTTACCCACGAACTGATCGTAATCGGTAACGGGTTTAACGTCTATCTGAGATCCTGGCAAAAATGTTTCCATGCCAAATACATCTACAATCAAACCGCCTTTGGTTTTGCTGGTAACCAAACCAGTAACAATTTCGCCGGTTTTGTTCACCTCTACAATTCTTTCCCATGCCCTGGTAATGCGTGCAGATTTACGGCTCAGGTTTAAGTTTCCTTCCCTGTCTTCCTTTTCTACAACCATTACTTCAATAATATCGCCCACTTTAACACCGCCGGGGATATCCCTGAATTCGTTCAAAGAAATAAGACCATCGCTTTTAAAGCCGATGTTTACAACCACATCAGTTTTGGTTAATGATTCTACAGTTGCCTGTATCATTTCGCCATCATTGATCTGTTTAAAAGTGTTGTCATAAACGTCGTCGTACTTTGCTTTTTCTTCAGCAGAATAAGAAGATACGTTGCGTTTATCCCTGCTCCAGTCAAAATCATCATGGGCAGTTTCTACGATAGGTTCGTAGGCTGGTTCGTTTGTTGTCGCAGTAGCCTCTACTGTCTCGCCAGCATCTGCTGACTCGGCAGCCATTGGCTCCAGTTCTTCTGCGTTTAGTTGTTTGTTAATATTGAATGACATAAAATAACCCCGTGGTTTTATACGGGGCAGCAAAAGTAAGGCTTTTTATCAAAAATGCGCCTCGTTCAGGCCTTGTTTAAATAAAAATGCCCCGAACCCGGGGCATTTTTATTTATTGATTTAAGGCGATTAAAGTACCAGTACTCTGCCTGTTTTAAGCCTGTTTCCTCTGGAATCAGTTAATTCAACACTGTAAATTCCTTTAGAATAGTTTTTAAGATCTACATCCATCCTTGTAAAAGCTGAGGTAACGGCAAAGGTTTTTGTGAAAACTCTTGAACCTTTGCTGTCAAATACACTCACCGTACGTGGAAACGGAGCACTGCCCAATTGGCTAAAGAACCTTACCTGGAACTGACCAGTGTTTGGACTAGGATAGATAAACAAAAGGTCGTTGGCTGCAGCGGTAATGTTAACACCAGCCGAAATTGATGTACAACCATTTACATCACTCACCCTTACTGTGTACACTCCTAATTTATCTATATCAACAACCAAAGTATTAGCACCTGCGCCCGCTACAACAACTCCGTCCCTGAACCAGGTGTAAGTTGCTGCTGCATTAGGAGAAACTGCGGCAGACAATGTAGTTGTTTGACCTGGGTATATAGCAGTGAAAGGATTAGCTGTAAGCACTATCGCCGGTGTTGGGTTCACAGTAAGTGAAGCAGCGGCTGAATTTGAAGTGCCTGTACATGGAACAGCTGAAGCCGAGAGACGATACCTATTAGCATTAATGGCAACACCGGCACCAGTGATGGTTAAGGTATTGGTAGTGGCACCACTATATACGCCACCGTTTGCAATGTTGGTATAGGTTGCGCCATTATCCGAACTTACCTGCCATACTGTAGAGCTTGCGTTACCATTGGTAGCGGCAGAAGTGAACGTTGTAGTGGCACCCTGGCAAATTACCCTGTTAACAGGAGCTGTGAAAGTAGTAGGAAGTGATCTAACTGTAACCGGAACGGTTGTTACTATTGACTGACAACTAGGAGTTGCAAAGCTTACGCTATAATTAACTACTCCAAGGGTGTCAGGTTTTACAAATACAGTAGTAGCAGGTGTGCCAGTGTAAGGTGTAGTGGCAGCTGCATCTGTAAAGATGGTACCCGTGCGAGTACTAGTCCAGGTTCCTTGTGCAACTGCACCCACTGAAACGTATGCAACTTCGTCTATTCCAATGTAGTTGGAATTTGCTCCTGTACCACCACCATCAGTAACAAAATACCTGAAGGCAACTTTACCTGTAGTAGGAGCTGAAAGTCCCGTAATGGTTGCAGTAAACTTAGTCCAAACTTTTGGATAAACACCGGTAATTAGTGTAGGATTGATAGAAAGTAAAAGTGTGCTAAAGTCACCTACACTTGTTGAAGTATTTCCCACATTGGAACTTGCACCTGCACTACTCAACCTTACTTCCAGCCTGTCTGGGAATTCACCGCCTGCTGGTATTCTTGAATAAAAAGTGAGAAGGTCTCCGTTTTTCAAATTCTGCACAGGACTAATCAGCCAATTGCTGATGGAGCCTGAGCCCGAAGGAT
>Ga0105046_10017707_pt1 | contig 10883 bp, 9 predicted proteins | sample MAT03_FD_78385 | JGI IMG/M metagenome (GOLD analysis project Ga0105046, IMG submission 78385) | Freshwater microbial communities from Lake Fryxell liftoff mats and glacier meltwater in Antarctica - MAT-03 (megahit assembly) | ecosystem: Environmental > Aquatic > Freshwater > Ice > Liftoff...
TGACACTGCAAGCGGGATGCTGTTTGACTTTGGCCAGCTGCTGGCTCAACTGGCCAGTGCACGGGCGCTGCCTGCGGGGTGCATCCTCAGCAGCGGCACCGTCAGCGTCGCAGAGCTTGCAGGCGGGCCGGATGATCCCCAACAAGCTGCCCTGTGCGTGGCCGAGCAGCGGGTGCTGCGTAGCCGGGTTCTGGTCTCAGGAACGGCTGGTCTGGCGCCGGGTGACACGGTGCGAGTGGAGTTCCGCAACGAATCCGGGCACGCTGTATTTGGCGTCATCGAGCAGCAACTTCGGCTGCCCGGCGGCGCTGTTTCTGATGGCCGGCAAGCCGAAAGCGCCGAAACAGCGAGAAGATCTGAAAGCGCCGAAAGATCAGAAAAAGCGAAAGAATCGCGACCCCGCGCCCCGGCTGGAAAAGCGGAACCACAGAGCGCTGAGCTGCCCGCGCCAGTGCCGGGCTCCGGCGCCGCATGACTGAGCTGCCGCGCTGGCTCAAGCCGGTCACGGTTTGGGCGCTGTTGGGGGTGGGCCTGTTTCTGGCTGTGCAGGCCTGGCAGGCGCGCCAGCAAGCCATGCGTTTCGTGGTCGAAGGTGGCACGCTGGAGATCCGGCGCTCGGGTGACGGCCACTACCACTGGCCGGGCACGCTGCAGGGCCAACCCATCGAGTTCTTGGTGGATACCGGCGCCACCTCCACCGCGATACCGTTGGCGCTGGCGCAACAACTGCGCTTGCCGGTGGTGGGGCAGGTGCAGTCCTTGACCGCCGGGGGCGTGGTCAATGGCACAGTGGTGCTGGCAGATCTGCAACTGCAGGGCGGCGTCAATGCCCAGCGCCTGCGCATCACGGCCTTGCCCAGTTTGCGTTCGCCCTTGCTGGGCATGGACGTGCTGGGGCGTCTGCGCTGGGAGCAGCAGCAAGGGGTCCTGCGCATCCGGCTGCATGAGACGGCACCGTGATCAAGCTCGGCTGAGAGGCTGAGGCCCGGGCAACTTTCGATGGCGCCGCTGCTCCCGGGCGCCCGCAAATCAGGCCTTGAGCACACAATGCTGTGTGTCTGGGTTGGCCAGACCAAGGAGACAAGCAGATGAGTTCATCAGAAAACTTCGGCCGTGACTTCAGCCGATTGGTGCCTGGATTCGACTTTCTGCAGGGCTTGTTGAAGAACGCCGGCAGCAAACTGCCGTCGATGGGCCAATGGGTGGCGCCCACACTGAATCCCGAAGAGCTGGAAAAGCGCATTCAAGAGCTGAAGACGGTGCAGTTCTGGCTCGAGCAAAACGCCAGGATCCTGGGCACCACGATCCAGGCGATGGAAGTGCAGCGCATGACCCTGAACACGCTGCACAGCATGAACATGCCTTTGGCGGACCTGGCCAACGCCTTGAAGATCCAGATGCCGGATGCAATGGGCTTTGGACCTGCGGCCGTCGAGCCTTCGGCTGCACCCCTGGCGCCGGCCGCACCCGTCGGGCCACCGCCACCGCCCCCGGGGCCGGCCGCAGCCGCAGCCAACGCCTCGACCAGCACTTCAGGCGCCAAGAAGAGCACAGGCGCAGCCCCTTCAGTCGATCCGGTGCAATGGTGGAGGGCACTGACCGAACAGTTCGGCCAATTGGCCGCGCAAGCCGCCCAGAGCTTGACCGAAAGCGGCGCGGCTGGCGGTGGCGACAGCGCTGGCAAAGCTGCTGGCAAAGCTGCAGATGGAGCCGCAACCCAGGCCGCAACCAAGGCAAAGTCCAGCTCTGCCAAGGCCGCCAGCCAGCCTGCCAAAAAGGCCGCCAAGGCATCGCCAGCCTCAGGTGCGGTTGGTGCTCGAAGCCGCGCTGGTGCCGCGAAAAGTTCGGCGAGCAAGACCCGATCCAGGCGTGCAGGCTGAAGCCGCCCTGTCATTTGCCCTTTTACAGTTTTGTCCTTTTGCCTCGTTTGCCTTCACCAGGCTTCATTTGAGTTGAGCAGGTCAAGAAGATGCCCGGTTTCCTGGTAGGCCACGCCACCCACCCCGACTGGAAGAGCGCGCTGGCGATGGCTGCGCTGCAGATTGAAGCCGGGCGCGCTGCGCATGAGGCCAGCGCAGCCGGTCCTTTGAGCCTGGGTTTCGTGTATTTCACCGATCACTACGCCGCCCACGCCGCGCCCCTGCTGGAGGCGCTGCGCGAGCGTTGGCCGGGGCTGTCGTGGGTCGGATCGGTGGGCGTGGGTGTCGCTGCTGGCGGCGTCGAGTACATCGACGAGCCAGCGCTGGTGTTGATGCTGGCCGACTTGCCGCCCGGCCGCTTCGAGCTCTTTTCGGGCGCACGCAAGTTGCAAGGTGACCAGGCTTTCAGCGCTCTGGTGCATGCCGACCCGGCCACCCCTGAGCTGGCCGAGCTGATCGCCGAGCTGGCTGACCGCACCGAGTCGGGCTATCTCTTTGGCGGTTTGGCTGCATCACGGGGTGCCGTTGTGCACATCGCCGACGGCGTCTGGCAAGGCGGGCTGTCGGGTGTGGCTTTCAGCCGCGAGGTGGCGTTGGTCTCGCGCGTCACCCAAGGCTGTCAACCTTTTGGCCCAACGCGAGAAGTCACTGGTTGTGAGCGCAACATCGTCACGCGCCTCGATGGCCAGCCCGCTTTGGGCTGCTTGTTGCAGGACCTGGGCTTGGACAATCTGGACGATCCCCGCCAGGCCATGCCCAAGCTGCGCGCGACGCTGGTGGGCCTGACCGATGCCAAGGACATGGCGCTGTCGCGGGGGGGTCAGTTTGGGGCCGCCACACGCGTGCGGCACCTGATCGGGCTGGACCCGGCGCGCGAAGCGGTGGCCTTGGCAGACATCCTCGAACCCGGTATGCGGCTGGCGTTTTGCCACCGCGACGTGCAAAACGCCAGGCGCGACCTGGTGCGCATCTGCAGCGAAATCCGCGACGAGCTCGACTCGCAGTCAGAAAACAGCCTGGCTGCAGCCAGTCAGCCTGGCGGCGCCGGGGCAGCAGCGCCGATGCCGAGGCTTGCAGTTCAGCACGTGTTGGGCGCCATCTACGTCAGCTGCTCTGGCCGCGGTGGCCCGCACTTTGGCGGGCCTTCGGCTGAGCTGAAAATCGTGCAGCATGCCTTGGGCGATGTGCCGCTGGTCGGATTTTTTGCTGCCGGTGAAATCGCGCGCCATCACTTGTATGGCTACACGGGAGTCTTGACGGTTTTCAGCGGACAGGCATGAAGGCCTTGTCGGCCGCCGTCCGCCGGCCACCGACAGCAGCGCTCAGCCTTGGCGCTTTGTGAGGTTGTTGATCACCTCCAGAGACAAGGCGCTCTGGTTGAGTGTGTAGAAGTGGATGCCCGGCGCACCGCCTTCGATCAGGCGCTGACAAAGTCGCGTCACCACCTCGACGCCGAAGGCGCGCACTGAAGCTGCATCGTCCATGTAGCCTTCCATCTTCAGCGCCACCCAGCGCGGAATTTCGATGCCGTCGCGGGCCGCAAACTGCGCGATGCGCGCGTAGTTGTGAATCGGCATGATGCCGGCCACGATCGGTACTTCCACACCCAGTGCACGCACTTCGTCCACGAAGTGAAAGTAGGCGTCGGGGTTGAAGAAAAACTGGGTGATGGCTGAATTGGCGCCAGCCTTGACCTTGGCCGCAAAGTGCTCCAGATCCTTGCGCGCGTAACGCTGCTGCGGGTGGTACTCGGGGTAGGCGGCGGCTTCGATGAACCAGTCCTCACCCTGCGTCTTGCGGATGAATTCGATCAGATCAGCCGCGTAGCGAAACTCACCCGCTGTGGCCGTGCCGCTGGGCAGATCACCGCGCAAGGCCACCAGACGGCGGATGCCTTGAGTGCGGTAGGTCTGCAAGATCTCCGAAATGCTGTCCGCCGAGCTGCCCACGCAAGACAAGTGCGGCGCAGCATCAAAGCCCTGCGCAGCGATCTCCTGAACAGTCGCCAGGGTCTTGTCGCGGGTGCTGCCCCCAGCGCCATAGGTGACGCTGAAAAACTCGGGCTGCACCGCAGCAAGCTCTTTGACCACGTTCTTGAGCTTTTCGCTGCCGACAGGCGTGTTGGGCGGGAAGAATTCAAAGCTGATGGGCACACTCAGACTCATGCATGCGCTCCTTGAATGCCCCAGATGCAGAGGCCAAAGTGAAAAGTCGCAAAGATACGACTCTCCGTGCCAGGCATCCAATGCCTGGCACGGTCTGTTTCAGCCAAGCATCTGGCGTGGGTTCAAGCCCACGCCAGACGACCTGCTGCTGATCGCCATCCTTGATCAGTAGCGGTAGCTGTCAGGCTTGTAAGGGCCTTGCTTGGGCACGCCGATGTAGGCGGCCTGCTCGTCGCTCAGCTCGGTCAACACGGCGCCGACCTTCTTCAGGTGCAGGCGCGCGACCTTCTCGTCCAGATGCTTGGGCAGCACGTAGACCTTGCCAATGTCATAGGCGTCGGCATGCGAGTACAGCTCGATCTGTGCGATGGTCTGGTTGGCGAATGAAGAGCTCATCACAAAACTCGGGTGGCCGGTGCCGCAGCCCAGGTTCACCAGGCGCCCTTTGGCCAACAAGATGATGCGCTTGCCGTCCGGAAAGATCACATGGTCGACTTGCGGTTTGATCTCCTCCCAAGCCAGATCGGCCAGGCCGGCGACGTCGATCTCGTTGTCGAAATGGCCGATGTTGCAGACGATGGCCTGGTCTTTCATCGCGGCCATGTGCTCGCGGGTGATGACATTCTTGTTGCCGGTGGCAGAAACGAAAATGTCGGCCTTGTCGGCAGCGTAATCCATCGTCACGACCCTGTAGCCTTCCATCGCCGCCTGCAGGGCGTTGATGGGGTCGACTTCGGTCACCCAGACCTGGGCGCTGAGTGCGCGCAGCGCTTGTGCGCTGCCTTTGCCGACGTCGCCATAACCTGCCACCAGTGCGACCTTGCCGGCCACCATCACGTCAGTGGCACGCTTGATCGCGTCGACCAGGCTCTCGCGGCAGCCATAGAGGTTGTCGAACTTGCTCTTGGTGACACTGTCGTTGACGTTGATGGCGCGGAACATCAGCGCACCCTTCTGGCTCATCTCCTTCAGGCGCAGCACGCCGGTGGTCGTCTCTTCTGTGACGCCGATGATCTGTGCTGACTTGCGGCTGTACCAGGTTGCGTCAAGCTTCAGTTTGGCCTTGATGGCGGCATACAGCGTGACTTCTTCTTCGCTGCCCGGGTGGGCCAGCACTGTCAGGTCTTTCTCGGCCTTTTTGCCCAGATGCATCAAGAGCGTGGCGTCGCCGCCATCGTCCAGGATCATGTTGGGGCCTTCGCCTTCGGTGTCCTTGGCGCCGAACTCGAAGATGCGGTGCGTGTAGTCCCAATAGTCGACCAGCGTTTCGCCCTTGTAGGCAAACACCGGCGTGCCCTTGACGACCAGCGCAGCAGCGGCATGGTCCTGGGTACTGAAGATGTTGCACGAGGCCCAGCGCACTTGCGCGCCCAGGGCCTGCAGCGTTTCGACCAGCACAGCGGTCTGGATCGTCATGTGCAGGCTGCCGGTGACGCGGGCACCTTTGAGCGGCTGCTTGGCGGCGAACTCTTCGCGGATGGCCATCAGACCGGGCATTTCGGTCTCGGCGATTCTGATTTCCTTGCGGCCCCAATCGGCCAAAGACAAATCAGCGACGAAGCTGTCAGGGAAAGTGGCGGCTTGGGGGGGGGACTTCAAAGAGGCATTCATGCTCAGGCTCCAGATGATGTGAGGAACCTGCACAAAACGCGATGGGGCATCAAGCCTGGGCGGCTTCAACTCACCCACGAGACGTCTCGTGCAGGTGAGCGCGGTTGCAATGTGGATTTCCGAGCCTGGCCTTCTGAATGAAGGTTGCAACGCTCCTCGGAAACAGCCCGCATTCTAGACAGAAGTCGCCCCTGCGTGCTTGCGCTGATGCGGCAATGGGGCCGTGGATGCGTGAAGTGCTGCGCGCTTGCCTGTGGTTGCCTGTGGTTGCCCGTGCTTGCGGAGATTGTTGCCGCGCCTTGAGCCCGCCTCACAATCTGCGCATCGAACCACGCATCGAACCACGCTTCAAGCCGCGCTCCAATCCACACTTCAATCCGCACTTCAATCCGCACTTCAATCCGCATTTCATACCGCATTTCAAACCGCACTTCGATCCGCGCGTCATTTTTACTCTCGGCTCAGGCTTTCACCTGCTCATGTCCATACCCTGCCGTCGGCCCGCCGCGCTGAACGCTGCGCCTGTCTCTCGCTTCAGCCGGGTGCACGGCGTGATGACGGACATCGACGACACCTTGACCCGTGATGGCGCGATCGAACCCGCTGCCTTGCAGGCGTTGCAGCATCTGCAAGCCGCAGGTGTGCCCGTGGTGGCCATCACCGGGCGACCCTTGGGCTGGAGCCAGGCGCTGGCCGCCCACTGGCCGCTGCATGCCGTGGTGGCAGAAAACGGTGCCGTGGCTTTGGTCCGCGAAAGCGGCGGACTGCAGACCGAATACGCGCAGGATCTGCAGACCCGCAACCACAACTTGCAGCGTTTGCAGGGGGTCAGTGCGCAGATCCTGCGTCAAGTTCCCGGCGCCACCTTGGCCCAGGACAGTGCAGGCCGCGTGACCGACATGGCCATCGATCACAGCGAATTCGTGACCTTGCCCACAGCCGCCATCGACCAGGTGGTGGCGTTGATGCAGGCGGCCGGCATGAACGCCACCGTCAGCTCGATCCACATCAACGGCTGGTTTGGCGATCACAGCAAGTGGAGCGCTGCGCAGTGGATGGTGCAGCGTCTGTTTGGCAGGCGGCTCGACGACGAACTCAGCCGCTGGGTGTATGTGGGCGACTCCACCAACGATCAAACGATGTTTGAGCGCTTTCCTCTGTCGGTGGGCGTGGCCAATCTGCAGCGCTTTGCGGATCAGTTGACGGTCTGGCCGGCCTACATCACACAAGGCGAACGCGGCCAGGGTTTTGCTGAACTGGTGCGGGTGGTGCTGGCAGCGCGATCGCCGCAAGGCGAAGCACGCAGGGCTGCCGAGTGAGTCCCACCGAGCCCAGCGGCGGCGCTGCGCGTGCGGGCTCTGCGCAACCCGTGCTGATGACCGCGCTGGGGTTGGCCCTGGCCGCCGCCGTTTCGCTGGGTGTGGCACGTTTTGCCTATGCTTTGCTGTTGCCGCCGATGCGCGCGGATCTGGGCTGGAGCTACCTGGTGGCTGGCACGATGAACACCGTCAATGCAGCGGGCTACATGGCCGGTGCTCTGCTGATGCCTGCCTTGCTGCGCAGCCTGGATGCCCGCCGGTTGATGCTGTGGGGCGGGTTGGCTGCGGCCTTGTTGCTGGCCCTGCATGGCGCCGTGCGTGGTGATGCTGCGCTGATGGCTTTGCGCGCTGCCAGTGGCGTGGCCAGCGCGGCCAGCTTCATTGCCGGCGGCTTGTTGGCAGCCCGCCTGGCCAGCCATGCGCCCATGCGGGCTGGGCAGGTGCTGGGCATCTATTACGGCGGCACCGGTCTGGGCATCGTGGCTGCAGCCGCTGCAGTGCCGCCGTTGGTGGCGCAGCCTGCCGCTGGCTGGCCTTGGGCCTGGCTGGTCTTGGGCCTGCTGAGTGCATTGGCGACAGCCTGCACCGCCTGGATCACTGCATCGGGCAGGCGTGATCTGCAGGGCCCTGCAGCGGTGCGGGCCCTGCCTTTGGCGCCAGCAGCCTCGGCCTCCATCTCAGGCCCTGGCGAGCCGACCTTGGCTGCGCTGTTGCTGGGTTTCCGTTGGGGGCTGGCGGGCTACTTCATGTTCGGCCTGGGCTACATCGGCTACATGACCTTCATCGTCAGCTTGCTGCGCCAGCAAGGTTTGGGCGATGCGACCGTGACGCTCTTCTACGCCGTGCTGGGCTGCGGCGTGATGGCCTCGTCCTTTGTCTGGGCGGGCTTGTTGCAGCGCCACCGTGGCGGCAGGCCGCTGGCCACCTTCAATGCACTGCTTGCGGTGGCCACCGTGATGCCGTTGCTCAGCCCCAGCCTGCCGGTGGTGTTTGCTTCGGGTGTGCTGTTTGGTGGCGTGTTTCTGTCAGCCGTGGCCGCCACCACCGCGCTGGTGCGCCACAACGTGCAGCCAGCGCTGTGGCCCACCGGCATTGCCGCCTTCACGATCATGTTTGCCGCCGGGCAGATCGTCGGCCCGGGGCTGGCGGGTGCCATTGCAGACCGCGCGGGGGGCCTGCATCTGGCGCTGGCCTGCAGTGCGGCTGCATTGTTGCTGGGCAGCTTGCTGGCGGCGATGCAGCGGCCCTGGGCGCAGGCAAGAACGGGTTGAGATGCCGTGGCTTTCAGCGCAGGCTCAGAAACAAGGCCACACGCTGCAACTCTTCGTCCAATGCCAGCTTGAAGTCCCGCTCTCTGGGTGCCTGGCCCGCGACATAGCCCAAGCCTGGCACCAGCCGGCCGGCCTGCATCGCCAGGTTGCACCAGCCGATGACCTGATCGCGCCACAACAGCGGCAGCGCGTAGTAACCGCGCACGCGTTTGGGTGCAGGGGTGTAGGCCTCGAAGCGGTAGGCCCAGCCCCAGAACAACTCGAAACGTCGACGATCCCAGACCACCGGGTCAAAAGGCGCCAGCAGATGCACCCCTTCAGGCGTGACCCATCGGCGGCTGGCAGGGTTCTCGCCTTCTGGCCAGTACCAGGTGATGCCATCGACTTCGGCTTGCGGCAAGCGTTGCAGCGTGCGCGCCAGCGTGGCACTGCGCTGCTGGCGCCATTGCGGTGCACCCAGTGCCAGGTGGCTGATCAGCTCGCTGAGTGAGCGCTTGGGCAGCGGCGCGTATTTGGCTACCGCCACATCCACCAGGCAATCGAGCACGGCGGCTGGGTCGCAGGCAGGCGCGGCCGGCTCAACCGGGGTTTCGCGCACGGCGTACAGGCGCGTACCCCCTTCGCGCCTGGCCACCCGCAGCAGGCCGCGGTAGTGCATGCCGTCCAGCAACTGCGTGCTGGCATTGCTGCTGCCACCAAACCAGTTCTTGCTCTTGCCGTGGTCAAAGGCGGCGTCCACCTCACGCGGGTGCACAACACCCTGGATGCGGATGAAATCGAGCACCGCTTGGGCTTGTGCCCAGCGTGTCTGGGGCCATTCGATGCGCGCGCTGCGCGGGTGCATCAGTTGCTGCGTGGCGCGTGGCAAGAAGCCGTAGTTGATGAAGAAGTCTTCTTCAATGGGCAGTTTGGCGTAGTGTTTTTCCAGATCGCCGGCACGGTAGTCCTTGACGCGGTGGCGCAACGTCAAATCCTGCGCGCGCGCCGGTGCACGAATCGGGTCAGCCTGCACAAAGCCGAGCCTGTGGATGGCGCGGCTCAGCGTGGTGGGCGCAAACAGCGAGCGCGCTGTGGCGTAGGTGCGCAGTTGCTGCTGGGTGGGGCGACTGGCAAGCTTGGGGATGGGCATGGCAAGGGGCCTGGGTCGGTCCTGCATTTGGCTGTGCAGCGCTGCAGTCTGGCCTAGACTGAGAATGCAGCTTGACGGGGTCGGTGCGACAGGTCGACAAGGCGTTGGCCAGGTTGAGCCACCTGCTGAGCCAACCGACACCCGAGGACTGGAATTTTCATGAGGAGCGATCGACATGGGCCTACCCGCTGAAGACCTGCCGATGAGCGCTGCAGACTTCCTGGCCTGGGATGCCACGCAGACCGTGCGCCACGAGTTTGTTGCAGGCGAGGTTTTTGCGATGGCCGCGGCTGGCGAAGCGCACGTGACGCTGGCATTGAATATAGCGATGCAACTGCGCCAACACCTGGCCGGCTCACCTTGCCGCACTTTCATCACCGACATGAAGCTGCGCGTCGAAGCTTGCGATGCGTACTATTACCCCGACGTGATGGTCACCTGCAGCAAGTCCGACACGGCAGATCCGATGGTCAAGCGAGAACCTGTGTTGTTGGTGGAGGTGCTGTCACCCAGCACCGCTGCGCATGACCGTGGCGAGAAGTTTGTGGCCTACCGCTTGCTGCCCTCGTTGCAGGAATATCTGCTGGTAGACCCGGTGACCCGGCGTTGTGACGTCTACCGCAAAGGCGCGGATGGTTTGTGGGTTTTGCATCCCTTTGAGCCAGGGCAGGACCTGCGCCTGGCTTGTGTAGAGCTCACGATCACCCCAGCCCAACTGTGGGCTGAAGTGCCGCTGCAGGCTTGACGTTCAGTCGACCCATTCAGTGCGTCAGGCCATTCAGGTGCCCAGCCGCCCCTTTGATGTCCGTCTGAGCCGAAGCCTGACCCCGCAGGTTTGTAAATCAGCAACGCACAGGCCGCAATGCGCAGCCTGTCCAGGAAATACATACGCGGAACAGCGGGAGCGTTCATCTGGACGGCGCTGTCGGTTGTGTCAAATCAGCTGTTGGCGCAACGCGGCATCCTGAATCGCACCGTTGCGGTGTGTCACGTGCAACTCGGCCAAAGCGCCGTTGATCAACAGCATCTGCGGCGGCACGTGGCCGATGTCCAAATCGACCAACACGGGGCAGGGCAGGGCGGCCAGCGTGGATGTCAGGGCCTGTGCGTAACTCAGTTGCGACGCTTTGTCGGTATCGGGCGCGGCCGAGCGGCCGATCAGCACACCCGACAGGCCGTCCAACCAGCCATGCCAGCGCAGCGCATGCAGCGCCCGCACCCATGCCGTGGGGGACATCTCTGCGTTTTCCAGATACAGCAGCGTGCCCTGGGAGCCGCAGCGCCGCAAAAAGCCGGGCACATCACCAAAGGGCGTGCCTGCCAGGTGCATCAGAGTGTCAAGACAGCCGCCGATCAGGCGCCCGCTCAATTTCAAAGTTGGCAAGGGCGACAAGGGCGACAAGGGCGGCAACGGCGACAAGGGCAGCACAGCACTTGCATCTGCAACCTCATGCCCAAGCCCAAGCCCA
>Ga0105046_10017708_pt1 | contig 10882 bp, 7 predicted proteins | sample MAT03_FD_78385 | JGI IMG/M metagenome (GOLD analysis project Ga0105046, IMG submission 78385) | Freshwater microbial communities from Lake Fryxell liftoff mats and glacier meltwater in Antarctica - MAT-03 (megahit assembly) | ecosystem: Environmental > Aquatic > Freshwater > Ice > Liftoff...
CGAATCTGCGAATGGTTCTAGTCGTTGATACCAGCGGCTCGATGGATTTTGGGTCGGTGGGTGTAACCAAGTTGCAGTATGCTCGGCAGGTTGCCGCAACGCTTGGCTACTTGGCTATCCAACAGGGCGATGCAGTTGGATTGGCTTGCGTTGCCGGCGACATTGTGCAGAACATCCCTCCCAAACGCAGCCCGGCTCACTTGTCGACGCTCTTTGATTGTTTAGAAAAGGCTGTCCCACGCGGCGAGACTGAACTGCCTAAGTTACTCCATGAGTTGGCGGAACGCGTTAGGCAGCGAGCTCTGGTCGTGATACTCTCCGATTTGTTTGTTGATCCTGAATTGCTTCGAGATTGTTTTGAGCACCTCCGATTTCGCAAGCATGATGTATCGGTTTTTCATCTGCTCGATCCAGAAGAACTTGGATTCGCGTTCCAGCGTCCAACTCGTTTCCTGGATATGGAAGGCGGCACTGCGATTTTCGCTGAACCAGTAGAGATCGCGGACCGATATCATCAAGCGCTGAAAGCATACTTGGAAGAAGTCCGCAAAGTTGTTTTGGCCACGTCGGTAGACTATCGTCGCGTGTCGATCGATCGACCTTATGAGCAAGAGTTGACTGATTTCTTGATCAATCGAGCGAGAGGACGAAGTTCACGATGAGTTTTCTGCAACCGTGGCTTTTGCTCGCGCTGCCTTTGATCGCATTGCCGATCATTATTCACTTGATTAACCAGTGGCGTTACCAAACCAAACGTTGGGGCGCGATGATGTTCTTGCTCGCCGCGAATCGCATGAATCGGGGCTACGCAAAACTACGACAGTACTTGATTCTAGCGATGCGAGTGCTTGCGATAGCCGGATTGATTTTTGCAATTAGCCGCCCTTTGGCGAGCGGCCTATTGGGGCTCGGCGCGGGTGGAAAAACCGATACCAGTATTGTATTGCTCGATCGTTCGCCAAGCATGCAGGAGCAAGGCGTCGGTGGCCAGTCAAAACTCGATACCGGCCGTCGGCAGATTGCTCAAGCTCTACAAACACTCGGTGCGTCAAAGTGGGTGCTCATTGAAAGCAACCTAATCGAACCGCAGTCTTTTGAGACACTGGATGCGCTGGTCGATTCACCTGGCACAAAAGCTTCCAGCGCTACCGCAAGTTTGCCCGCCATGTTGCAATCCGCTGTCGACTACTTAAATGCCAACAAACCAGGGCCGACAGAGCTGTGGATTTGCTCGGACTTGCGGACTGCTGATTGGAGCGTAGAAAGCGGCAATTGGAACGCAGTCCGCGATGCACTTCAGAGTTTTCCTCAGTCGGTACGAATTCACCTATTGGCTTACGCCGAACCAGCCGAGAAAAACTTGTCGCTACGGGTTACGGATGTGCGGCGCGAGTCGACTGACGCGGGCAATGAAGTAGTCATGTCGCTGCAAATTTCTCAGACCGCTTCCGAAGATTCTACTTCGGCAAAACGTGTTGTTCCCATCCAGCTCGAAATCGATGGAGCTCGCAGTGAACTGAGCGTTGAACTTACTGGCAACCAAGCGGAGGTTCGCAATCATCGAGTTTCACTTTCGGGCAATCAAAGGCGAGGCTGGGGAAAAGTTTCCATTCCTGCCGACCAGAATAATGCCGATAACGAGTTTTACTTGGTCTTCGATGAGCCTCCGGTGCGACGCATTGTTTTGGTAAGTGAAGATCGCAATGCGACGCGTCCGCTTGAAATCGCTGCTGCGGTTGCGCCGGATGCTCAAGCTCCATCGATGGTTGATGTTGTCGCTCCTGATCAACTTGATTCGCTCGTCTTGGATGGGGCCTCGCTTGTCATTTGGCAGACGACATTGCCTCAAGGAGATTTAGCGGGCGCAATGCGGGATTACATCGGCGGCGGCGGTCAAGCAATTTTCTTCCCACCTGCGGGAGTGCATTCAGGAGTTGGCGGGAGTGGCGCCGAGTTCATGGGAGTTCGCTGGGGCGAGTGGGTGGCTCGTGATGAAAATTCAAAAGTTATGGTTGAGAACTGGCGCGGCGATCAGGATTTGTTGGCTGCGACGCGCAGTGGGGCCGGCTTGCCAGTTGGACAATTGGAAGTTCGCGGATATGCAAGGCTTACTGGAGAAGGTTCAAAGTTAGCTACGCTAACTGGCGGCGACTCACTTTTATTGAAAGTACCGACTGAGAAAGGTGGCATTTATTTCTGCTCGGCTTCCCCGAGTGGCGATTCGTCCACCTTGGCCGCCAATGGGATTGTGCTCTACGCTGTGATTCAACGCGCCATTGATCAGGGCCTGAGTTCGCTGGGAAACAACACTGCCCGAATAGCGGGACCTGCGGATGAACCGACCGAGTCATGGAAACGCGTGAGAACAACAATTGGTGGCGATGAACAATTGCTATCGACAGAAATGCCTTGGCAAGCTGGTGTTTACCAGAACGAAGATCGTATGTTCGCCATCAATCGATCGCTTCCCGAAGATCAACGAGACTTGGTCAGTGAAAAGGAGCTCGAGCGACTGTTCGATGGACTCGATTTTTCCCGAGTCAACGATTCAGCCGGTAGCCTTGCTGGAATTGTTCGCGAGATTTGGCGATTGTTTGTGTTTTCGATGATAGTTGCCATGCTAATCGAAGCCGTGCTTTGCATGCCTCGCAAACAGCCTGCCAAAATATTGGCAACACCGCAGTTGCAAAGAGCAGCGTGAATGTTTTCTAAGTGAGCCCATTCCCGGAGGGAAGACACAGCCCTAGCCGGTGGTGAAACCACCGGGGGATGTGGAGGAGGCTACCCCCTAGACCCGAAGGGTCGGCAGAAGCGTTGCAAATCAAACTTTGGAGTTCGACTTGCGTTGAAGGTCTTGTGAGCCGACGGCGCTAGCCGCGGGCAACGGAGGATAGCGGTGTTGAGCAACCGCAAGCGTTCCAAGGCCAATCGTTGCGAACCAGCCGTGGCCCGGTCGCCCGTGGCCCGAAGTCGGCCCCATTCATTGACATTGGTTTAAATAACTTCCCTTGAACGAACGACGCTTCGATGCCCGCAGCTAGCGCTGTCGGCTCACAAAACTTGAAAGATCAGCGACTCAGTGCTTTGGCTGCTGCGTTTACTGATTGTATTTCAACAGTTGGCAACGATTTCGTTGGATTGAAGATGCGGAAAACAAGGCGGGACTGGGCGGTCACATAGTCGAACTGAAGATCAAGAGATGATGGTGACATCTTTGCGACCAGGGCTTGCCTTAGAGGTCCAAACATTAAATCTGGGAGTGCAACTGGGATATCTTCCATCGTCGAGTTAAACTCCGCCTCGGTTTCGTCGTTGAATGTCTCCTCATAGAGAATTCCGTCGTTGCTGGCTTGCGTGTCGCTGAAGTCGAGATAGCTGCCTACAACATCGGTCGGATCCGTCTTAGAGCCGGTGGCTTGAATATCCACGACCATACGAATTGTCGTAACGATGGCGACGTCGCGATCAGGCCAATTGTTTAGACTTGCGCGGCATGAGATTGCATTGTTTGGCAATGTCCAAGTTAAACGCATCTTGTGCTTGTCGGGCCAAACGTAGACTCGTTTTGTGGCTGTCGTGAATGGCGCTATCGAGATTTGTATGTTGTAGAAACCTTCCAGATCGGGACCGGTCTTTTCGCGTCTGGCATTGGCCAATTTGTCGTGGATGCCGTTTCGGACTTCGTTTTCAATCCACAGCCATGTCTCGTCGAGCATAGAGCACAGGTTTGCAGATCCAACTTGTTGAAACATCCCAAAACGGTTTTGCGAGAGTATTGCGGACGGGCAGGGTAGGGCACCGCTGGTTCCTACAGGACCTCCACCGCCGCCTCCTCCGCCGCCGCCTCCACCACCACTTCCTCCTCCGCCATCAGTTGGATCTTGGTCGATCGAAACTCGCATGGCGGTTGAAGGCGGATTGATTTCATTTGACCCTAACCCCAGGCCATTTATCAGGTCCGATTCGATCGCATGGTCCATCCAACTATTACCGGTTTCCATGACAATCGCCTTCGCGCTAATCACAGTTTTGGCAACCTTAGCTCTGTCTTGCGCATTTAGCGACGACACGAGTGTCAGTACTTGAAGCAACCCGAGCGAAGCCCAATGTCTCGATTTCATGACTTTTCTCCCGTAAAGAATGGTTGTTAGGCGAGCGGCAGATTGAAAACTACCAGTGTGATGCAAACCCTCTCCGGCCTTTCAGGCCGACTCTCCCAGGGGGAAAGTGACTTCACCCTCCCTCGGGGAGGGTCGAGCGAAGCGAGGGGCGGGTAGGACTCATTCTGCCGCTCGCCTTAGAGCATCAATTCGGATGCTCTATGTTTCGTGAATTCACAGCGAACCCACTGTCAACCTAAGCGGAAGGAGAAAAGAAATGTTACAGCTCAATCATCTTCAAATTCATTCAATTCGTCGTCGTTATCGAAATCGTTGTCATCAAATTCACTTCCATTGAAACCTTCGCTATCTTCGTCGCCGGGGAACATACGCTGCCCCTGCCAGACGATTCCCGGGCTTTCGCTGAACGAATCGTCGTTACCTGAGATCTCGACTATTTCTGCTTCGAGGGGATAACATCGGCGTTGCCATTCGAGCGCCAAACGCTGCGCCGCATCTTCATCTTCCGCGAGCACTCCCCAACTGCCCAAATAGGAATCGGCTTCATCTTCATGCGCCAATCGTCCTGCAAACGTCATCCAATTCTCATCTAGCGGCTGGCGAATCAGTACCTGATAGAACGTGACATTTAAGGGTAGTTGGCGTTCACGTATAGCCTGAAAGAACTCCTCGGGTGCCAAGTAGGATTCGAGCAAGCGATCTTCGAATCGAGTCTCAAGCGTTTTGTCCGAGAGGTATTTCTGGCACGCTTCAAGTGCCCGGACCAATAGCGATGTGATGCCAGGCGCCGAAAGATAGTCAACTGTTGTAAGCGGCGTAGCGAGCGCGGCTTCGAATTCTTGCTGCGCGGACTCGATTTTATTGAGAGCCGCAAGTGCGCATCCGCGAATGACTGACAAGTGGAGCGCGGCCTCGCCTACCAATTCTTGTTCATGGTTAATTGCTTCCAGTGCCGCGGCTGGTTCACCACGTTCGAGCAATCCAGTAGCACGATAGTAGTCAATCCACAGTTGGTCACCGACGGCTGTTTTGTAACGATCTAAATAGGTTAGCATGATTTCGTAGCGCTTTAGCGTGAAAGCGGTCAGGCCAGCTTCCCAGGCGACTTGCGGAATGTCTGCTCCCTCGCGTAAGCAAACGTCTAGCACATGCAAAGCATCACGCAAGCGATCCGTTTCTCGATAAAGTGACGCAAGCTTTATAGCCACTTCGCCCAAATTGCGTTTCAATCGAAAACTACGCGCGTAACATCGTTCCGCTTCGCCAAGATTCTGTTCGGACATATAGTGATCGCCCGCACGCATGAATGTTCCGGACTTGGCATCTTTCAACTGAATCGCTTTTCGGAACAACGGCTCTAGTCGGTCTGAGGTGATCGTCGCACCAAATTCTTCGTTTGGTCCAAATCGCAAGCGATTGCCAAGGTCTCCTAACATCGAGAGAACGGCGGGATTCTCTTGAAAATTCTTTGATAACTGGTTTGCCCAAGCCCAAATTTCGGGGGCATCTTCGCCTTCACCCATCGCATACCCCATCATGTGCAATAGCGCACAAGCATCGGTGTCATGGTCGACACTGCTGGTAGCGATCAAGCGGATAGCGTCTCGTATACGAGCGAGATCTTCGCTGACGGTCTCTTCGTTGAGTGCTTCGAACATGGCACCAATCTCAAGTAACCGTTCGCGGTGTGGTGTCACAAGCGATTCGTCTTCCACCGATTCCTCTTCAGTTTTGATGTACGAAAAAGTCGCAACACCGTCACTGGTCGTTGGTGTAGCCAGGATTTCCCTCGCATAGGGTGCCAAAGGAGAAGTTGGCAAGTCAGGATCTTGAAGAGCCGTTAAGCGACGCAGGGTCAACCAATCACTGGCTGTACTAGCACGCTGCTGCAATTGCTCGGCCAGTCGATCGGCTTGACGCTTCTCACCCGCTAGCAACTTGATCGCAATCAATCGCAATCGGACTTCAAACCATAAATGGGTCCCCTTGCGTTCTTGCAGTAGTCGATCCCAAACTAGCAAGGGTTCTCCGGCGGAAGCCCAATCTTGCTTCATGGCGGCACGAAGTGACTGATTCAAGTCTTGGTCCATGTCAAACGCTGGGCATTCACCTTTGGACGGTTGCATTGAAAAGACCGCACTCAGCGGCAATTGTTCGGGCTGGCCATTCAAAATCAGCAGCGAGTCGAGTTCATAAAGTGTTCGCAACTGCGCCTCGAGCTTCAATGTAACTTCCTCTCGCTCTGTGAGTATTAGCGCTTCGCGATACATTTCAATCGCCGTTTGCGTGCGTCCTTCGAGGAACGTCATCCAGGCGATCTTCTTCCGCGCCAGCCAGCGACGGTCACCGCGACTAGAGAGAGGCGTCGCATCATCTAAGACTAAGTTGCATTGATGCTGCGCAATTTCGGAATCGTCCGCAGCCATGTAAACGTCGCATGAGTACTCTCGAAAACAGCCCACGCAGCTTAGCTTACCCGTCTGACGACAAATCTGAAGTCCGTCGGTGATGCAAGCTTGAAGTCCCTCCGAGTTGTAACCCTCCATTTGACCGGTCGCTTCAGCCAAGTTTTCGTAAGCGCACGAACTGAATTGATAGGCGAGACCTTCGAACAATGGCAGAGGCATGTCAGGTTGAATCTTGCGGCATTGCTCTTCACTTTCGAGCAAAGCAATCAGTTCGATTGCGCGTTCTCGCATCGTCTGGAACTCGTACAGATACTGCGCTTGATCCATTTGATGAAAGGTGCCGAGAACGTAGTGGTAGAGTCGTCGTTCTCGCTTGGCCCGTTGACGCAACTCGCCGAACAATCTGTAGGAACTCAGGTACTTGGCCTGGTCGATCATCCTGCCGGCTTCGTCTGAGAGCTTTTCAAGTTGCTCGTCGATCTGAGATTCGTCGTTCTGGTCGCTCATTGGTTCCGTCGTCGCAAGGTAGAATGGTCAGAGTCGGCATGGGAATTGACACGTTAGCTCATCCGCTCCATCGTTACAATGAGTGCTAAAGAAGCATGCTGAATGCACCTCCAACTGCGGGTTGGGTAAGCAGTCGTCAATGGATTACCTTTAGCCTGCTAATGTTTTGGCAAACAGGAAAACGTTAATCTGTTATTTATTAACCCGACGCGTCGGCGAGGAGAACCCGCTCGCTATTCGGCAAGATCCAGTTGAAGCCGCTTTGCTGAGGTTGACGCTACGTCAACCCAAAAGCCAAATTGCGGCTTCCAGGCACGTACGCTAAAATCCAATATCCGCAAAACCAGTTCGAATGGTCAGACGTGAAATGGTATGTGGGGTAAGCTGATTTAAAACTCCTACGCCACGACTCCAAAAAAGCTTGGTAGCAATATGTACGTTCAGTATGCCGTTGCAATCATACCGGTTGCAATCTATTTCATCTTGATTGGAGTCCTACGTTTGCGGACTTGCCCCATGGTTACCAGCGGTTGGCGTGATACGTTGACTTTGGGGATAGCATCAGCCGGCTTAGTTGCCGTCGGACCGATGCAATTGTTCACGCCGCCACAAGCCGTCGAACGATGGCATTCATGGGTGTGGTTGGCTTTACTTTGCCTCTACGTACTTGGCTTGACCCTGATATTACTAAGTGGCAAGCCGCGTTTGATTGCGTACGGTTTGGACCATATTCAGTTTCGTGATGTACTGCTTCAGTCCGCTAAATTGGTTGACGACCAGTCGCATTGGTCAGCGGACGTGCTATCGATGCCACTCAGCGGAATGCAGTTAGCGCTCGCAGGCACGGGATCGTCACGTGTGCAACAAGCCACCCATGTTGGTATGCTACAGAACTTAGACCATTGGATGAAACTCGAACAAGAGTTCGTGCGGACGGGCGGAAAGACAACGTGCCCCAGATCGATAGCTGGCTGGCCTCTACTGATTGTTGGTTCTGGTTTGCTGCTGTCGAGTATCATTCCGCTGATTCGCGATCCGGCAGCTGCGTTGGCTCAGCTGCAGTACTTTCTTGACAAATAATCCGCGAGGAAAATTGCTGGCGATCTACTTTGGTGATCTACTTTGGCGAAGCGGCGCGAGTCAATCGATCATTTAGCGCAGCACCAATACCGCGAGCACTAGGACGCTGACAGTAGAGGAATTGGATGCCAAGTCGATCGACGGATCGCATGAATTCGTAGAGCGCGTGGGCATATTCCTCTACACTTTCAAAACGCCGTGACGCACCCAGATAACTGGCCAGCTTTGATTCATCGAGTCCGCAGTAAGCACAGTTGGCCAGATGCTGCTCGAGTTTCGCGGCACTCTTAGGTTGCGATTTCATCATTCGGTCGGCTTGACTTGCGCCTTCGACCGAATGAACGACTGCGCTGGGTTTATAGTGTGGATGACGTAAGCCAGGTGAATTTGCTGTCGCATCTCGGTCATCGGTTGGCGCGTAAACGCGTAGCTCAGGTGCAATGGATTGTAGTTCGGCGAGACTGATCGCGCCTGGGCGCAGCAATCGCGGCGGTTTACTAACGCAGTCTACAACTGTGGATTCGATACCAATAGCGCACGTTGATCCTCTCAGCACAGCGTCGATTCGTCCATCGAGATCTTCAAGTACAGTTTGCCAAGTCGTGCCGCTTGGCAAGCCAGACCGATTCGCGCTCGGTGCGGCAATCGGTACACCCGCGGCGGCAATTAACGATCGAGCTTGCGAGTGATTTGGAATGCGCAGTCCGACGGTATCCAATCCCGCCGTAACAGAGTCGCATATCGATGAATGCTTGGGGAGCACTACAGTTAGCGGACCAGGCGCGAACTTCGCCAACAAACGCTCGGCCACTTCTGGCATTGTTCGAGCAACTATGGGCCATTGATCCACTTCAGCAACGTGAACAATCAGTGGGTTGTCGCTCGGACGGCCTTTCGCGGCGAACAATTTTGCAAGGGCACTGATGTTGGTTGCGTCAGCACCCAGACCAAAAACAGTCTCAGTTGAGAATGCGACCAATCCGCCGCGTCGAAGAATTTCTGCCGCTTGTGAAATGTCGTCAAGTACAATCGTGTTTAATAGCGTCATGGGTTGTCCGAAGCGATTGCAAGTAGTTCGTCGGTCAGTTGCTCGGGAGTAATGCTCAATTCCGCGACACAATCTGGGCAAACGAATACTCGCACTCGTTTGACAAAGTTATCGAACTGGTTTGTAGCGAGCGAACTTACAACGGGCGAGAGGTTTCCAAGTTGGAAGAAACGATCACTGCCGACTTCGGCCGTAGCGTTTCGCTGACGGACGTCCAATTGGAACTGTACTTCCAGCTTGACCGGAGGCGCGTCAATAAGCACGTCGGTCGGTTCGAGTCTGCGTAAACTGAAACAACTGAGCCTTTCGCTCAAACGCTCGGCACATGTGACTAGGTTAATATAAGGTCGTCTAGCCAAGGCACTATGCACGGCTGAATTCTCCGTGAAGTTGAATTGCGCAAGTCGCTTGTATAAGCGGCGTTGGCGTCCGAAAAGCCCCGCGGCCAGCGAGTGCAGTGGAGCACGGTTCGCCGTCTTCTCAAGTATTTCGTTTGCGAATTCCGCTTCCGATTGCATGAGCCAGTGAGAGGGTTCCGACAGTCTCGATGCGACTCCGGGTTCAGAACGAAAAATCTCGTAAACAATACGTTGCAACATTGCCGTAGCGCAGCGCACAGCATGATGCCAATACACTTCACTGAACATCACGTACCGCGCGAAAACCATCATCTCAGCCGCGGTCTTACCTTTCTCAGTAATGGCAATGCGGCCATCTGGGCCAGCGCAAAGACTATTAATCAAGCGACCGACGTCAAAGTTACGCCCATACGGCACGCCAGCATGAAGGCTATCTCGCTGCAGATAATCCATTTTGTCGACGTCGATCGGACCATTCAGTAAGCTGCGCAGAAGTGACGGTTTCGAACTCGTTTCGGGAGCCAGAAACTCTGCGACTTGTTCAGGTTCGACTTGCCATTCGTCTCGAATAATTTTGCCAAGTTCTTCATCGCAAATCAATTCTTTTGCGAGTTGCTCGTGACGAGGTATCCAATCGAGCCGCATGTCTTCTAGCGGATGGCAGTATGGCCAGTGACCAACGTCATGCACTAAGGCTGCGATCAAAAATAGTTTTGCAGATTCATCATCGAGAGCGCCTGCGAAGTCCGCAGAACGACTTATTTGAGCCAGCACTTGCACAGCGAGGCGATAAACGCCCAAACTGTGTTCGAGCCGCGAGTGGGTAGCGCCTGGATATACCTGGCTAACCAATCCAAGCTGGGATATCCGCGACAGTCGTCGCATCGCCGAAGAATCAAGAATCGATTTGACGCGCGGCGTTACCGGCACGTCCAGCTCCGAAGGGATGCGAATCCATTGCACTCCATGTTGCAAGTTCAGCTCGGGTAAATCCAACATCGTGCATTCTCTCAATGGGCTCGATACATGCGATCAAAGTGTTCGAAGACGGCATCGAGGTCGTTTTGCTTCAGACAGGGCAACCAAAGTGTCGGAACGATAGGGATACCCTGAGCCTCCAGCTCCCTTAGGTACACTTTATCGAGATTCCAGCGCACGATGTTGAGTGGATTGGCTAGAGGCGCACTCGAACGATCGATTTGTTCGAGCACTCATGAATGCGCGCGGGTGGTTTGAGTAGTCCCAAGGCGAGCATATTACCACCAGATCAAAATCATCCAAATTTACGTCTTGGCGCATCCAGGAAACTTCGTCCATTTCCCAGCCAAGTTTCGCAAGCGGTTCATAGGTCAAATGATC
>Ga0105046_10017709_pt1 | contig 10882 bp, 10 predicted proteins | sample MAT03_FD_78385 | JGI IMG/M metagenome (GOLD analysis project Ga0105046, IMG submission 78385) | Freshwater microbial communities from Lake Fryxell liftoff mats and glacier meltwater in Antarctica - MAT-03 (megahit assembly) | ecosystem: Environmental > Aquatic > Freshwater > Ice > Liftoff...
TGTGACCGACGGCTCGCTCTTAGCCAATCTCGCCCCCGCCTAAAAAAAGCGAATCCAAGACATGCCTATCTCGGACGCTTACAAGATTGCCACGGACGCGAAGTCGGGTTCGATCACGGTGCGACCGATCACGGTGCGACCGATAACGGTGCGACCGATCACTGAAGGAAATGGAATGATTCGCGTGGTCGTGAAAGATGGCGACAAGTTGGTTGCCGAAGGAACCGGCTCGGAGAACATCGACTTAAAAATCCCTGAAGCCAAGCTCTGGTCCCCTTCGTCGCCGCATTTGTACAACGTCGAAGTAACCTTGTTGGATAGCGCCGGCAAAGTTCTCGATAGCGTTCAATCATATGCTGGCATCCGTTCGGTTGGCAAAGTAAAGGACGCCAACGGGAACTGGCGTTTTACGCTCAACGGCGAAGTCCTCTTTCATTGGGGACCGCTTGATCAAGGTTGGTGGCCAGATGGATTGCTGACTCCACCATCGGACGAAGCGATGTTGTTCGACATCGAGTGGCTAAAATCTGCGGGCTTCAACATGATTCGCAAACACATCAAAGTCGAACCGCGACGGTATTACTATCATTGCGATCGACTGGGGATGTTGGTTTGGCAAGATCAGGTCAGTGGCGGAACAGGCCGCAATAACGGTTGGCCCGAGTGGACTCGATTGAAGCCCAATCCTGTCGATGCCCAGTGGCCGCCGAAACAGCACCAACAATTTATGGTGGAACTCGAAGCTATGCTGTCTTCACTAGAGAATCATCCATCCATCGTCTGCTGGGTCCCGTTCAACGAAGCCTGGGGACAGCATCAAACAGTTGAAGTCGGCAAGTGGACATCGAAGCGTGATCCGAGTCGAATTGTTAACGTCGCCAGCGGTGGCAACTTTTGGCCCGCCGGTGATATTGTCGACGAGCATCGCTATCCGCATCCCGGATTTCCTTTTGAACTCAACACCAACGGACGCTTCGACGACTTCATCAAAGTCGTGGGCGAATTCGGCGGCCATGGATTTCCGATGAAAGATCATCTGTGGGATGCCAATCGCAAGAACTGGGGCTACGGCGACATTCCTAAAACGCAAGAAGAGTACAAGGAACGCTACGTTACTTCGATCAAGATGCTGAACGACTTGCGGGGCCAAGGCATCGCGGCAGGAGTCTACACGCAAACCACCGACGTCGAAGGCGAAATCAATGGCTTGATGACGTACGATCGCAAGGTCATCAAGATACCCGCGCAGGAATTGGCAAAGTTGCATGAGAAGCTATTCCAGAATGCCCGATAGGTTGAGTCTGCTGCGAAAGCAGCCAAAGCAGAGAAGTTCACCCTTGAAGCGTTTCAACAAGTCAAAACAGGTTGCAAGCCCGGTTAGTCCACGGGCGGAAAGAGTCGTTTCAGCAGTTCCATCCAATCAGTTCGCAGCGCAATCATTTGATCGTTGCTCAACTGCTGACCGACATAGCTTGCTAGATAGATCAATGCAATTCCTGCAATTGCTAGCGGTGGAATGATTCCGACCCACGTCGACTGCTCTCAAATGTTGGCCTGAGTGAAAACAAAGACATTTCAAGTGATCCGTGTTAGGCGACGCGAAAGCCGCAATTGGCCGCAAGGCGTTAGCTGAGGTTTCCGTCGATGATTAGGAACTTAGGAGAACCGGGGCCTAACGCTGGGCTGTCGAAAATTTGCTATTGCGATTAAATCTAAGAAGAATTTTTACTTCCTTTTTTGTTCCTTGCATATTTGGTAAATCCATAGTCGGCATAGGTTTGGCTACCGTCGGTTTTCAACCGGCGGAGCCCAATCTGACAGCTACTGAATGCCCGATATTCGTTTTATGTTTGCATCGCTGACCGCTCTCCGGCCGATTTGTTCGGGCGGGAGCAACGTTTAAAGGACGTTGCTTCCGCCGTACGAATCCGACGGAGAGCGATTTATCCACACACTTCTCGCGTTGGAAGCTGACAGATGCTGCCCCGCCGGTTAAAAACCGACGGAAGCAATATGAAACGGTTTACCGTTCTGTTCGATCAGGCGAAGAGGAAGAAAAGATGCGCAATCCAATTGCTACTGCAATCGCAGATTTTTAACAGCCCAGGCTAATTTTCCTGAAACACTCGTGCACATGGGCTTAGCAACCCTTCAGTATGCAAACAACCGGTGACGTCATCAACTCACGCGGGTTCATCTGCTTTCTGGTCATGATGATAGCTGGTGTAAAGATAAATAGGGATCTCTAAATCACCGAGATTTGTTTCGACCAGCGGTTTGATATCTTTCCACGCTAGGCCTCCGACGCCGGTTGCGAGAGCTGGCAACGCTAGATTTGCGATGTTCTCTTTTTCAGCAGCATGCCGCAATCGTCGGAGCGCATGATTGACGTTTGCGAGGGTCGCTCTACCTGGTTTGGAACCGTGAGTATGCTCGCCTTCTTGTGTCATGAGGTTAAAAATGCGAACTCCGCCCACCCCGCCCCACATCCAGATCTCTCCTGGCTTCGGATGCGACTGATGAGCATAGTGTCTGAAGTCTTTCGCCATCGCGGGCCATTTTTCCCTAAGCGACAATGCCAGCCCCGAATCAAAGTGTTCGTTCGGCGCGATGCCGTGAGCAATGGCCTGAGCTTGTGACAATAATATGTCGCCAGATACCTCATAAATCATTCGATCGTCTTTCATCTTGAAGTTGTTTTGCCAAATCCAGTTCGCTGCGTTGCAAAAACTCTGTTGGCTCCAAATCTTCTCTCTAGCGAAGCACATGCCATTGCGATCACAAGAAGAGAAATGCAAGTGAGACGCATCGAATTGTCGTATCGATTTGCCGGACAGCGTTATGTGCTATCGCCTCAACTGTGCCAAACATGCGCACCCTGTCTTGGCATGAGTGACTTAACGTGCGAACGAGCACAGGAGATGCATTGGATGTTGAATTCAGTAATTTGGCATGTTAGATGGCCGAGCTTCCAAGCGGTTCCGCCCCTCTCCCCCTCATCCCCCTCTCCCCGAAGAAGGCATTGGTATCTACACAATTCCTAGAACCAATCGGGAGCAAGTGTTGCGTGCCAACGGCACAACAGTATCGGAGCCCAGGCCAAGGAAATATAAGCGCAGCGAACATTTCCGCAGCCCTGGGTAACTCAGAAAAATGAACGTTAGCCACAACGTGGCGGCCCTAAATGATAGATGTCACGAGTCATTAGCGCCGTCCCGTTGGGACTTTGGTCGAACGGAGCCACTTACCGAGGGCAGCGCCGAGATTCGCTTCGCTCATCTCGTATCGCCCTGGGCTTCGATACTTTTGTGCCGTTGGTACGTCAATACCATCGTATACTCAAAACTTTGAAAAATCGAACACAGATGATTTCTCAGTTTCGACCGCTGACTGCCATCGCCTATGATGGCTCAACTTATTCCAAGGCCGCGATTGATCAATTCCGCCAGTTTAATTGGGTCTGGGATTCCTAAGTGGATGTGATGTCGGTTGTTCCCTTACATCGGATCGTTAGAAGTTCTTGATAGCGGTCAGTGCGCGTTTCATTGAGATCAAAAGAGCGTTACACTTGGGTGATGGAACACAATACCGACTCAGATAGTTCGCTCTTGGAAGCTGTCTTACGAACGGCGATCGACGCGATTGTCACCATTGATGAACGTGGAATCATTCAGAACGGAAATTACGCGATTGAGAAACTATTCGGGTATACCGTTGACGAAGTCGTTGGGCAGAACATCTCGATGCTGATGCCTGAGCCAGATCATTCGCGGCACGACCAGTATTTGTCGCGATATATGCAAACAAGAAAACCCGCAATTATTGGCATCGGCCGCGAAGTTCTTGGAAAAAGAAAAGATGGCTCTTTAATTCCCTTGGATCTTGCGATTAGCGAGCTTGCAATCGGAGGTCGCGTTCTCTTCACGGGAATCATGCGAGACATGACACAACGCAATCTTACGGAAGCGGACTTGCGTCATGCTCAACAACGAATTATCCAGAGCGAGCGTCTGGCTGCAATTGGTCAAATGATGACGGGTCTGGCGCACGAAAGTCGAAATGCCCTGCAACGTTCAAGAGCCTGCTTGGATATGCTCGAGATGGATTTGGATGGTCAATCCGAACAAATGGATTTGGTACAACGAACTCGTTCTGCCCTACTGGAATTACAGACCCTTTACGAAGAAGTGCGAGGTTACGCGTCGCCTATTATTTTGGATCGATCACTGCAACAATTGAGAAATGTTTGTAGGGAAGCTTGGGAGCACTTGATCGAAGAGCATTCGGCAAAAGCGATCGAACTCGAAATTCTCTCAGACGTCTGTCTGTCGTGTCAGATCGATAAGTATCGCATCGGCCAAGTCTTTCGAAATATCTTCGAGAACTCGATCGCGGTTTCGCCATCCCGCAGTAGAATCCAAGTTGTTTTTGAAGCAATCACGATTGTTGAGCCACCGATCATTCGAATCCAGATATCCGATCAAGGGCCAGGACTTGATGCCGTCCAACGTGAAAGAATATTTGAGCCGTTCTATACGACCAAAACCAAAGGGACGGGACTCGGAATGGCGATTTGTAAACGCATCGTTGAAGCCCATGGCGGCCGGATTTTCTTGGGGAATCCATCGAACGGTGCTGAGATAGTGATCGAGCTTCCGATTGAGTAGAGCTAGTCGTCGGCCTTAGCGTCGCCTTCAAATCTTTCCAGCAGACGATAAAGGCTTCGGCGAGCGATCCCAAGCGCTCGAGCCGCTTTCGCTTTGTTACCCTGAGTCCTCCGCAAAACTTCCAAGACGTGGAGCTTGGAAAGCGAACTCAGTTCGATTTCGGAGCCGATTATCGGTGATTCACTCGCCGATTCCGTTTCGGTGCTTGGAGTAGCCTTCATTTCTTTCTTGCGCTGTGCATTACGCAAATCGGCAGGCAGATTTTCAAGAAGGATCACATTGTCATCCGCCAAGATCTTGGCGCGCTCGATTGCGTTAATCAGTTGTCGCACGTTACCTGGCCAGGAGGAAGCCAAGAAAAGTTCCATCACGCCTGGTCCTAGTTTCCATTGCTTGTCGATAAAACGATTTACGAGCGCTGGAATATCTTCGATTCGGTCTCTTAGCGGTGGAAGGTGAATCGAAAGAACATTCACACGATAGAACAGATCTTCGCGAAACCGTCCGTTGGCGATCTCGACAGCCAAATCGCGATTTGTGGCTGCAATCAATCGGACCTTGACTTTGCGTTCTCGAATCGAACCAATGCGTCGCATTGATCCATCTTCCAAAACGCGCAAGAGCTTTGCTTGAAGTCCACCTGCGAGTTCGCCAAATTCGTCAATAAAGAGCGTGCCGCCGTCGGCAATCTCGAATAGTCCTGGTTTCGAATCGCTGGCCCCCGTAAAGGCTCCTTTTTCGTATCCAAATAGCTCGCTCTCAAGCAGAGTTTCAGGGAGCGCCGCGCAATTAATCACGACCAATGGACGTTTGGCAAGCGGACTCTTTGCATGAATGGCGCGGGCTACCAACTCTTTGCCGGTGCCGCTTTCGCCCTGTATCAAGGCAGGTTTGTCGCTCGCTGCAATGCGTTCTATCAAGCGTTTAACCTCAACCATTCCGGACGACTCGCCGATTAAATCACTCTTCTCGAATTCTTGAAGTTCGAGTCGTCGACGTAGGTGTTGGTTTTCTCTTTCTAACCGTCCTGCTTGCGAAACCTTGCGGATAACCGAGTCAAGCTCACTCAAGCCAAACGGTTTCATAAGATAGTCGGAGGCACCTCGTTTCATCGCTTCTACTGCCGATAATATGCTGCCGTTACCTGTGAGCATTACAATTTTGAGCTCAGGGTCATCCGCGTTCAATCGTCGCAGTAACTCCAAACCATCCATCTGAGGCATATTTTGGTCGATCACGGCGACTTGGAAATGTTGAGTTGCCTGGACAGCCAACGCTTGCTCGGCGTTTGCGGCTGCAACGACGCGATATCCCTGACGCTGAAAAAAGCGAGATGCCGGTTCAAGAAAATCCGTCTCATCGTCGACCAGTAACAGATCGATTGGTTCTGCGAGCGGCGTTAGGGCCATCAACTTCGGCATTGCGGTTTTTTCCATGGTTTCTTACCTAGCATAGGTGCTAACTCAAGTATAGCTGCAAAACGTCATCCATATTGATCTTGGCTAACCGCGGGAAGAATGGTAATGGAAACAAGGGCTAGACCTGCAAAGATTTGGCTTTCCATAACTTGTTCCTTTTGGGAGGAATGAAAATTGACTATTCGTGTAGGAAATAGTTGGAAACGGAACGTCCTATAACTTAAGTCTTAGAGCCGCGATGTCTTGCTATCCAAACGGACATTGGCGCATGTCGCAAAACAAAGCGAGACGTGCTTCCAAGCAACATTCTATCAACGGCGCTAAGTCCTGTATCGCCCATCATTACAATGTCACTGTTTGAACGCGAAGCAAAATCGATGATCGATTGCCCGATATGATCGGCTTCAAACAGATGGACTTGCGGGTCTGGGTCGGTGAATGGAAGTTGCTTGGCAACCAATTTCAATTGCTCCAGCGTCGTAGATTGCCGATGGTGACTATCCGCTTCGGACGCCGGCTTCAATCGTTCACGATAGGCGTAAAGATTCAGTGCCGAGTGAATAAGATGGATCTCCATCTTCGCTCCCCAGTTAAACCGAGAAAATTCATCGACAGCCGCTTTTGATTGCCGCGAACCGTCATAGGCGATCGCGACATTCATATTCTTCGGTCTTCCATCGGCTTCTTTGGCTTGTCGAACGATTAAAACCGAGCAATGCGCGTGAGTGGCGACATAGTCACTTACACTTCCCAATAGAATTCGACTCAACATCGAATGGCCGGTCGCTCCGAGTACGATCAGGTCGAAGCCATTCTTTTTTGCAAAGTCGACTGCTTCGTATCCAGCATGGCCTTCCTTGGTGACAAAATTCAATTGGACGTTGGTGTCCTTAAGAATTTCCTTCGTTTTTGTTTGGATGTCTTTCGCTCCTGAATCCGCGATCTCTCGAAACTCGACGATCCAGTCCGCCGATGTTTCGTTGATGGCATAGGCTGGGATCGCAAAGCAATTCAATACCGTAATTTCTAGGTTTTCGATGTGCGGGAAGCGACGAAGAAATCGAGTCGCTTGTTCCGCCTGCTCTGAACCATCGCTCGCCAATAACACTTTCATTGTCTAGTCCTTGTCGTTGGTATTCGCTGTGAGAAAATCGTACTTAACCGTCAGTCTCAGTTCGTCAGTCGTCAGTGGTTCTTGTTCGATCAATTGCCGTTCAAGGATTGACAGGTCAGCATCGGAGGCATCGTTGCGAGCCAGACTTCGATCTGTGATGCGTCGTCGAAGAATTGCGTCATCGGCGTAGAAGTTCACAATCTGAAAAGAAGCATTCTCTTCTTGTGCCATCGCTTGAAACCGTTGGCGATCAGCATGTTTTAAAAATGTTGCATCGACCACAACGGAGAAACCTGCTTGAAGGATTTCACGCGATCTCCGCATCAATACTTGATACGTCGCTTCGGATGCTGTTGCCGAGTACATGCCTTGCCCGAAGCCAACCCGCGGTTGGTTGGTTTGGGAGGTTCTAAAAAGTCGTTTTCGCTCTATATCCGAGCGTAAGCGGATCGCTCCATGTGCTTTCACAAGCTGCAGGCTTCCAGTCGTCTTTCCGCTGCCACTGACCCCGTGCGTGATCCAAAGATGCCTTGAATTTGGCTTGGTAAGCTGAGAAGCGAGCAACAGTAAGTCCCTAGCTGCCGTGGTGTGCTTCGCATTTTGCTGTGGACCGCCAGCCGTTTGCTTTCCTCGCATCAATGCAACTTTGGCTCGGACGAGCGCCCGATACACCATGTACCATCTCAGTAGCGGCAATGCTTCGTAGTCGCCCGATAGTTCAAGATAAGCGTTGAGAAAACATGCAGCGAGATCGTGTCGACTTCGGTATTGGAGATCCATTACAAGGAAGCTGACGTCGCTTAAAACGTCAATCCATGAATACTTTGGATTGAATTCGATTCCGTCAAATGGAACCCAATGATCGTGCCAGTAGACAATGTTATCGCAATGGAGATCGCCATGGCATTCTCTAATAAAACCCTCATGAACGCGACGTCGCAAGAGTCCTTGTTGTTCTGTAAAAATTGTTTCCGTCCACACCTGGAGTTGGGATACAGTTACATTTAGATCTTCAATGGCTTTATCGATTAAGCATTGGAAATTCGCCGTCGCTTGAGCGTGAATTTCAGCTAACAAGCGATCTTCAGCTTCATGAGAAACCGGGGCGTGGCGATGGAAGTTCGCGATGTTCGTGCCCAATTGGATCATGTCATTGGTACTGACCTGGTCGGCATCGATCCGTTCGCTTAGAAGAGTACCGTTCTCGAATCGCCGCATTCGAACGGCGAACTCAATCGGCTGAGCATCGCCGTCCATACGTATCTGGCCGTCCTCGAAGGTGACGGGCACGACTTCAAGGTACATACCCTCTGCATAGCGTGAGTCGAGTCTCAATTCCTCACAGCAAGCGTGATGTCGCTTCGCAAGTGATCCATAGTCAAGAAAATCGGTCGTGATCGGTTTCTTAATTTTATATGCAAAATGGCCAGCCAAAAAAACCCAGGAAATATGTGTCTCATGAACGACTACCGGTCCATGTACGGAATGTGGATAAGCTTCGGCTTTACTCAGATGTTCGACAAGCGATTCATTGGACAGCTCTAATGGCTCAATGGTGCTATTCATCAACCGTACCTGCATAGCGATACTGACTTTCATAAAAACTGCTTGGTTGTGCTAGAACTGTCGAAGGTAGGTGCAATGCAGATCGTATACCAATCGTTCTCATCTGCAGTGAAGAGGAAGCATGAGCGCAATGGTCGAACCTTTGTCTTTCACGCTGTTCGCGACGATTCTTCCTCCGTGGGATTCAATAATTCGTTTGCAAATAGCCATTCCCAATCCCGTGCCAGACTGCTTTGTCGTGTAAAAAGGTTCAAAGAGTTGGGATAAAGTCGATTCATCCATGCCTTCGCCGGAATCTTGGAAGACGATTTCTTGAAAGTTCCGCCCGTCGATCACTCGGTTGCGAAAGTAGGCTTCAATAGCACTATCGTTATTGGAAGCTACCATCGCGTTCTCTAAGATATTTCGAAATACTTGTAGTAACCGAAATTCGTCGGCCTGCATCAAAACAGGCGTCGACGAATTGTGAACGACCAATCGATGTTGCGAACTTGGAAACTCTTCCTTCAGATCTTGAAATGCCCGTTGTAAAATTTGTACGCAGTCGACTGGCTTTAACTGAAGCACGATCGGTGCGGCGTAATTGCGAACTTCTTCATAGTTTCGCTGCAACTCACCCAGCGCCTCGCGAATACGTTGCGTCATATCCAGTTGCTCTGACTGACCTTGCAAATCGAGCTCGAGAAGATCAAGACAACTTCGAGCTCTTTGTAGGGCGTTTCGGCTCTCGTGTGCCAGTCCAGTAACCATCTGCCCAATCGCGGCAAGCCGTTCCGACTGAACCAGCCTTTGTTGCGTAATTCGTATTTGGCGTTTGACTCGATAAAACTCGGCGAGCGACGTTAATCGCGAGCGAAGCGTCTCAGGTTCTACCGGTTTGACGAGATAGTCATCGATCCCTTGCCGAATGGCGGCAAGCGTATGATTCATATCGGCATAGGCGGTAACAATAAGGATTGCAACCGAGGGAGCTCGCTGTCGAAGTTCGCCCACGACTTCGCTTGCATCCATATCATTCCGAATTACACTTAGCGGAGTTCGGATTTCGTGGGCAACGCCACCTGACAATTGGCCAACCAGCATCAACCGTTCAATCGCAGACTGATTAGCTCGAGCCAGCTCCGCTCTTTGCCGTTCCGTTGCATCTATAATATTCTCCAGAACCAGTTCGTCTTGCTCGGATTCGATGCGATGCAGACTGATGTCGATTGGAAACTCAGTACTATCCTTGCGTCGACCGGTTAAATGCTGCTCGATCGTGGTTTGTTTCCCGGCTAGCTCTATGCGACTTTGTTCGCTGAAGAAGGGATCCTCGATTTGACTCGATGACGCGAGAAGGTTTTCGAACGGCTGACCGAGAAGCTCTTCCGCGTCGTAGCCAAACATGCGTTCAGCAGCTTGATTCACCAACATAACTCGTCGCTTCTCATCTGCGATTATCAAACCGACTGGAGATCCATCGACGGCCAACCGCAATAGACTTTCTTTCGAGTGAATTGCAGAGAGAGAAGACATCGTTTTTGACTTGGCTTGGTGACAGAATGAGGTCCTCAACGGTCGGACGGCTTTTTTCCTGAACCGCTGCAACAACCAACCGCATCACTTACGCAACGATTGGTGACACTGGACGCAGCGAAGCGTCATTTGAACGTAAGCTAGCGTTGCTCCATCGATATTTTTTGCATCGGCTGCGACACGAAGCTGGTCTACAACTTTGCGGAATTCGTCGCTCTGTCGTCGATAGTCTTCCGTTTGTTTAACCATCCAACCTTCATCTAACATAAGATTTCGTATCGTACCAGCGTTCTTCGTAATCATCGCAAAATCAGCCAAGGCGATCCCTTCCAAGACACCTTTCATTGGCTCCAATTTCAGTCGCATAAAAGTCGACGTTTTCGCAGCCCCTGGTTCTTGGCAAATCGCCACATAGCGGCTTGAAACAGCAATCGCCAACGCGGTGATCGTGAATGCCAAACAGAATCGCCATATTTTACTCATCGAATTATTCTACTTTCAAAAAAGAGCAACCATCTCCTTGCCCAGCTCAAGAACAAGAGAAACGAAAACTGCAAAGACCACGGTGTTAGGGAAAGACCCAAGAGGATTCGCTATGCAAA
>Ga0105046_10017710_pt1 | contig 10882 bp, 8 predicted proteins | sample MAT03_FD_78385 | JGI IMG/M metagenome (GOLD analysis project Ga0105046, IMG submission 78385) | Freshwater microbial communities from Lake Fryxell liftoff mats and glacier meltwater in Antarctica - MAT-03 (megahit assembly) | ecosystem: Environmental > Aquatic > Freshwater > Ice > Liftoff...
GATGCCATGGGAGTGCGCCAGGCGGTTATCGCGCATTGCAACAGCATCATTGAAGGTGCCGACGCAAAAGACTGGCGCCGCGTGCGTAGTGAGCTCGACAAGGCCCAACAAAATGTCCGCCAAGCCATGCTTGAACTCCGCGATGGCGAACGCGCTCAACTGGTCAGTCTCGGCGGCTGGCTTCGCGGCACGGAAGTCCTCACCGCAATCGTCATGGCGAATTACACCGAGGACGGCGCGGAACTCCTTCATCAACCCATGCTGGTGGAATATTTCATCAATCAGTTGGATAGCATGTCCCCCAAAATTGTGCGCAACCCCATCGTCCCTTCAATTAGCACCGTCCTGAAAGAAATCCTGCCGCTCGTAAAAAACGAAGGTGCGGTGATAAAAGACGACGTCATTAAGATTAACGGGCTTGTCACTGGCATCGTCAAAAGTATCGTCGACCCGGGTAACTAATTTTTCTCCGCATAACATGAACGCTCGCGCTTCCTTACGCTCTCTCCCGCTGGCCGTGGTGCTGGTGTTTAGTTTACTCTCCAATTCTGTAGCAAGGGTGGACGACGCATTGTCGTTTGCCTACGAATGCGCGGATCCCTATGTGAAAGAAGGGTTCACCGTGCGCGAAGACACCTGGGCCGGGGATCTCGGAGAAGGAGATGCCAAAGCCGTGCTGCATCAGCTTTTCAAAGGAAATGATTACTGGTTCTGGATGGGCACCGACACTGAGAAAGCGTCGATTTCCGTGCACGTTTACGACACCAACGGAAAGCTGGTCGAAACCGAGAGCTGGCAGCGCCGCAATTTCGCTGCCGCACGCATCTCCCCGCCGCGCACCGGCAGCTACTATGTCGTGGTGAAAATCGAAAAATCTCCTGCCGACCGTACGCACTGGGGTTTGGTTTACGGTTACAAATAGGCAGCCCCGATTTCTGCGCATCGCATGCACCACGCATCGGACTGGCTGGACCTCGCGCATCAACCTGCCGTTGCGGGGATTCAACCGGACGAAGCACCTTGGGCGGTGTTGAGCCGCCTCTCCTCGCTCATGTGGGATCCTGCTGTCATAGGTACAGTGGATCCACGAGCGTGCCTCGGTGCATGCGTTCACATCGGCGCGGGCACCATCGTGGAGCCGGGTGCAGTCATCAAGGGACCCGCCTGGATTGGCGAGAATTGCGTGATTCGCAGCGGCGCTTACCTGCGCGAAAATGTCGTGGTTGGAAATGATGCCGTCCTTGGCAACAGCTCCGAATTTAAAAATTGCGTGATTTTTGATCGAGCGGAGATTCCGCATTTCAATTACGTCGGAGATTCGGTCGTCGGCCATCGTGGCCATCTCGCAGCCGGCGTGATTTTATCCAACGTGCGCCTGGATCGCGGGGAGGTCACCATCCGCCTCAACGACGGCTCACGCATCGCCACCGGTTTGAAAAAATTCGGGGCGATCATCGGCGACGAAGCGGAAATCGGGTGCAACTCCGTCATCAGCCCCGGCAGCCTCATTGGACGAGGAGCGCTCATTTATCCATGCACCCACTGGAACGGTGTTTTGGAAAGCCGACACATGGTGCAGAACACCCAGTCGCTCCGCGTCCGCCCTCGCAAAACCGACTGATTTGGCGCGGGTAACGAATTCTCAACCCAAACCAAATCGCGTGCGCAAAACGTGGGCAGCATCGAAGATTTCCACTGCACAGGCACGAGCCTCTGCCGAATAACGCTCCCAATTGCCCAAAACCTCCTCGACTGCGGCTTTAGCCGATTCCGAATCGTGCACCCAAAGACAACCGGAGCGTTCGCTGAGATAGGCACCGGCCCCCGTGTCCTCCGTCAGCACGGGTCGGCCACTCGCCAGAAAAGCCGCCGTCCGGTCGCTCACCCAGCCGGTTTGCCAAAGACAATCGACTCCTTTGATCGATGTGAATTCCCCGGTGGCATTGGCCAAATAGCGACGATACACACCGGGATTTGCCGCCACTCGATGAGGATCGACCAGTTCCCATCCCAAACCACGCAATCGATCCGCCTCTTCATTGGCTTCGCCTAGATTCACTGCCAACTCGAAATGCACCTCAGGCAGTAGTTCGGAAATGGGAAGGAATTTTTCAAACGCCACGCCTTTGGAAAGATAGGGGTATTCACCATCCACCTCAATGCACCCGTCCCAGTACCATTGCCCGATCGTGGTAAAACGATCCAGCGCCGGGCGCGGGCTTGGACGATACCATTCCGTATCCGCCAGCGGGGCAAAGGTTTCCCAATTCAATCCGTTGCGCGGTGTTTTGCAATTCTCCGCATGTATGTTCAGGCCGATCGTGAAAAAGCGCTGATGTTGGGTCTGACCCATTTCCATCTGGGTCATCCAATACCCGATTTCGCCTGGGTCCAGATCGCAAAACCAACGTTCGCTAAACTCGAATAAAAACGGTGCACGAATGGAATAGCTGAGATTCAGCAAAACATGCGGGCCGGCGAGTCGATCCCGAAAATCCTGTGTGCTCATCCCGTCCAGGCTGGCTTCCGCGCGCTCCTGATACTCTGCTTGTTCCATGGTGAAGAGCGCTGTCTTCAAATCCAGCGCCCGCATGCGGGCAAGAAACAAACGGCGCAAGCGCCCATCCTTCAGCGGATCACCCGTGCTCTGCAAAACCTCCACCCAGACCGCATCCACACCAAGACGTTTCAGCCCCAGCATCCACTGCAAAGGCACGCTGAAGTTCCCGCCGCCGCGGGCATATTTGGCGGCAAATCCGCATCCAAGAAAAACGGTCATAGGACCCTCATCTCAAGCGGGAATTTCCCGAAAAGGCCAGCATCAAGCGCACGGCCTGCCTGCGAAGGGCTCTATTATTTTTGCGTCGCAGCGTAACGTTTGGCGACGTCATCCCAATTCACCACATTCCACCAGGCGGTCACGTAATCCGCGCGCTTATTTTGATACTTGAGATAATAAGCGTGTTCCCAAACATCGAGCGCCAAGAGCGGGATGAATCCTTGCACTGTGAGGTTCTGGTGTTTTTCCGCCTGCAAGACCTGCAATTTGCCACTCACGGGTTCATAGCCGAGCAAAGCCCAGCCGCTAGCTTCCACGCCGCCAGCGGACGCAGAGAAGAGACGCTTGAAATTTTCAAAACTGCCGAAATCACGCGTGATCGCCTCGAGTAGCTCGCCTTTGGGTTCGCCGCCCGCTTTCGGGGCCATGTTGTTCCAAAAAAGAACGTGCAGGGTGTGACCCGAACCTTGGAAGGCAAGTTCGCGCTCCCAATTTTTTGTGAGTGCGGCATCGCCCGATCCATCGGCAATCGCAGCCAAGGCTTCGAGCGCTTTGTTGGCGCCGTTCACGTAGCCGAGATGGTGTTTGTCGTGGTGCAAACGCATCGTCGCTTCGTCAATGTGCGGCTCAAGCGCGTTGTATTCGTAGGGCAAGGGCGGCAGCACGTATTTGCCATCTTTCCAAGCGACTTCACTCGGTGGAAGTTCGGTCGCAGCACTTGCGCTGGCCGGAGCCAAAACGGAAGCGACCGCCCCAGTTGCAGTGAGAAAACCTAAGCCGCGGAGGGCAGAACGACGGGAAATAACAGAGTTTTGCATACTCTAGGCATTCGCAACTGCGGCCCTGTATGGCCTGATAATTTTGGCGGCAAACGCGAATTTACCGCTTTTTCTTCAATGCCGACCCGGCCAGCGGCGGATCATGCGCACCGCGATGGCGAGTGTCACCAAACCAAAAATCCCGAAGACCGCCAGACTCAGCCATAGGCCAGGCACATGCATCACGCCCGAATCGCCCGGATACAAAACACGCCGAACCAAGGCCACGGCATACGTCACCGGGTTCAGCGCCATGGCCCATGAAACCCATGATTGCGGACCGGTTGCGGGAAAAAGCGCGCCGGACAAAAGCCACATCGGCATCAATAAGACATTCATGATGGCGTGAAATCCGGCTGTGGAATCCATCGGCCACGCGACCAGAAATCCCAAGCCAGTCAGCCCAAGGCCCACGATGAAAAACACCGCCAGAAGCAGTGGCCATTGCGCGATACCAATTGATATACCGGCAAAAGGTGCAAGCAAACAAAAGAGCAAGCCTTGCAACATCGCCAGCGTGGCCCCCCCAAGACATTTACCCAGCGCGATGGCGATCGGCGAAACCGGTGCCACCAGCACCCCTTGCAAATACCCTTCCCTTCGATCTTCAATCACCGAAATGGTCGAAAAAATCGCGGTAAACAACATAATCAACACGAGTGTACCTGGAAAAAAATACTCGAGATAATTCATCTCCGTATTCGGCAGACGAAAGGCGCCGCCCAAGCCCGAGCCGATCAAAAACCAGAACACCAGCGGCGTGGCCAACGCCCCGATTATCCGGTTGCGTTGACGATAAAACCGCACAATCTCCCGCTGCCACATCGCCATGACCGGCTGAACAAAATTACCTGCCATCAGTGGCCTCCCTTTTTGGTTTCCACAGGTGCCGTGACGTCTGCCATTAAGCGGCCTGTCTTCGCAAAAAAGACGTCTTCGAGTGTGGGACGTCCCACCGTGATTTCATAAAAATCTCCGCCCAAGAGCGGGAGAAGGCGGCTTACCGTGGCAGCCGTTTCCGTGCTTTGCAGCCGCACGCCATCACTGAAAGGTTTTGTTTCCAAGCCAAGCGCATTTTTTATCGCGGCTGCAGCCGTTTCCGGATGGCGGGCATGCAGCGTGATAACATCGCCGCCGACCGATCCCCGCAGTTCCTGTGGATCGCCCTCGGCCATGAGACGGCCTTCATGCAAAATCAGCACGCGATCCGCAAAATCTGCTTCCTCAATCAGATGTGTCGTGAGAAGCACGGTGACCCCATCACGGTCACGGAGTTCCTCCAAAGTCGCACGCAGATCCGCGCGTGCGCCAGGATCGAGGCCGGTCGAAGGCTCGTCGAGCAACAAAATACGTGGACGATGCAAAAGCGCTTTGGCCAGCTCGGCCCGGCGTTGAAGCCCTCCCGAAAGACTCTCAACCCGCTCGTTCAGACGGTCGGCAACGCCAAAACGTGCGGCCAATGTCGCAATCCGTTCCCGCGCTTCGGCGGGCGGAATGCCATACATGGCGGTGTGTTGCAGAAGATTTTCCCGAACGCTCAGCTTTTTATCGAGGCTCGGGGCTTGAAACACGACCCCGATCAAGCGGCGCACTCCATCCCGCTGCGTTGCCACGTCCAGATTACCTATCGTGGCGCTTCCCTCTTGGATCATGCTCAACGTCGAGAGCAGCCGGAAAAGCGTGGATTTCCCGCTGCCATTCGGTCCGAGCACCGCGGTGATCCCGGCGGGAGCCACGGAAAAAGTGAGATCGTCCAAGGCAACTCGATCTTTATAACGATACCGCACCCCGCGTACAGAAACAGCTGCGGCGCTTGTACTGTTTGAAGAATTTTTTTGGGCGAGCGCGTTCAAGGAGCAGGTGGAAAATCCGTCGCTTCGAGGAACCGCCCCGGAGCGACAGGAACGAAGTATTGTCCAGTCCCGTCTTCACGCAACCGATTTTCCTGAGCACGGGATTGATAAACCAGAATCGATGCATTGTCCAGACGACCAACCGGCATCAAATCGCGGTCCGAACCCGGCACAAGCGCGAGGGAGTTGGCATAAAGCGGTGATTCCATGAATTTCCCAATTTCATATCCACGGGCTTTTTTTGCGTCGTGAACAAAAAAAGCGGGAAGCTCCACGGTGAAGGTAAATTCGTCCAACTCAGCACGGCGCGAACGATCCCACGCGACCAAGGCCGCCATTCCGCCAATCAAGAGGACTGAACCAATACCGAGCAAAGCAAAAAAACGCCGCTGCGCCGCCTGCCATTGGGCGTCGTCCATCGCGGGTTTTGATCGTTGCATCCCGCCAATCTTGCGTGATGCACGCGCGCGAGCGAGTCTTTTTTGCATACAGTCTTTTTTACATCAGCAGACAGGTATCCGTGCCAGTCACCCTCCATGCGACGTCGATCCGGAGGAACTCCGAGACCGCCGATCTTTCTCTTCGGAGGCCTCGGCGAGGCGTCCCTACCATCTTTTGGAAACGCATCGCGCCTGGCGGCGGTCCGCTCCCACCCGGTAAGGCGCGGTTTGCCAAACCCGCCAACCTTCCTCTCGTGCGACGGAGGCCGGCCTTTTGAGTTCCGCCTACCCCGGCATATCTTCCTTCGGTCGGTTCTAGCTACTCGACTGGCGTATTAGAATCGAGGCCTACGTCGTGTTGGGTTTCGACGAAACGTGCCCATAACCAACAGAGGTCGGAGAGGCGGTTCAGGTAGCGGAGGATTTCAGGATTCACTTCGCTTTGTGTGATGTGCGCGACACGACGCTCCGACCGACGGCAGACCACGCGCGCGTGATCCAGAAAGGCGGAGAGGGGTGTGGCCCCCGGGGTGGCCCAATGTTTGAAACTGATCTTGTGATTCTTTTCCAGGTTGTCCACATGCGCGGTGAGTCCATCGACCATGGTGGCGTTTACAAACTGATAGCCATCCTTCACGTAACGCTCGCGGTCCTGCGGTGCGACAGCGAGTTCGCCCATTAATATCACCAATTCCTTTTGGATGGCGAAGATGGCAGTGGCTACTTCATTCAATGGACAATGCGCACGGACCAAGCCAAGTGCCGCATTCAATTCATCCACGGTGCCGTAAGCATCGACGCGATCATCGGTTTTTGGCACGCGGCGGCCATACATGAGGCCTGTGGTTCCCTGGTCTCCGGTCTTGGTGGCGATGGACATGGTAGAAATGGAAAAGGCGGCCCAAGCCGGACCGCCTTTTCGTGTGGAATATTCGAATTAGCCTACGGCTGGAGCGTCCGGAACATCAGGAAGCGGAGTCAGTTCGTTGGCGAGTTTAACGAGTTTGAAGTTGCGATGCTGCATAAAGCCGGTTCCGGCCGGGATGAGGTGACCCATGATAACGTTTTCCTTAAATCCACGCAGGATGTCGATTTTGCCCAAGGTCGCAGCTTCAGTCAGCACACGGGTCGTGTCCTGGAAAGAAGCAGCCGAGATGAAGCTGTCGGTCTCCAGCGAGGCCTTGGTGATGCCGAGCAACACCGGAGAAGCTTCGGCAGGTTTACCGCCTTTTTCGCTGACCGCCTGGTTTTCGCGATCAAACTCAATGCGATCCACCTGATCGCCCCAGAGAAGCGAGGTGTCGCCGGGTTCGGTTACCTTTACCTTACGCAACATTTGCCGAACAATGATCTCGATGTGTTTATCGTTAATTTCCACCCCTTGCAGGCGGTAAACTTCCTGCACTTCGTTGACCAAATGTTCCTGCAACTCGTGTTGACCGCAGATTTCAAGGATCTCGTGTGGCACCACCGGACCTTCGGTCAGTTGGGAACCCTTTTTCACGAAGTCACCTTTGAAGACCACGATGTGTTTGTTAAGCGGAATGAGGTGTTCTTCCTCGGCGCCGGTATCGACGTCGCGAAGGATGAGGCGGCGTTTGCCACGCACTGAACCACCAATTTCCACGATCCCATCGATCTTCGCGATTTCCGCAGCGTCTTTCGGACGGCGGGCTTCGAAGAGTTCGGCCACACGCGGCAGACCGCCGGTGATGTCCTTGGTTTTGGAAATCTTACGTGGGGTTTTAGCGAGCAAAGTGCCTGGACGCACTGAGCGGCCTTCTTCGACGCTAATATGTGCGCCGGCAGGAATCGAGTAGCTGGACGCCACATCGCCATTATCATCCACAATCACGACCTGCGGATGCAGATCTTCTTTGTGTTCGATAACAACCGTGCCCATGAGGCCGGTGGCTTGGTCGAGTTCCTTCTTCACGGTAACGCCGCTGATCATATCGCGGAATTCGATCTTCCCGCCCTTTTCGGTGAGGATCGGCACGTTGTAAGGATCCCATTGCACGAAAGTCTCGCCTTTCTTAACGTGTCCGCCATCCGGTACTGAGACGACCGAGCCGATGACGATGTTGTAACGTTCGATCTCGCGGCCGTCTTTGCCGTGAATGCAAATGTACCCGTTCTTATTGAGAATGATGAAATTGCCATCCAAAGATTGGACCGCCTTGATTTCGTTGTAACGGACATCCCCGTCGCTTTTCGCTTTAATGATCGGTTGTTTGAAGGTCTGGCTGGCAGTTCCGCCGACGTGGAAGGTACGCATCGTCAACTGTGTGCCGGGTTCGCCGATGGATTGGGCAGCGATAATGCCGACCGCTTCACCTAGCTTCACAGCACCGCCGGTGGCCAGGTTGCGACCATAACATTTCACGCAAGCACCGCGCTTGGATTCGCAGGTCAACACCGAACGAATCTTGAGCTGTTCCACCCCGATTTTCATCAACGCGTTGGCGGTGACTTCATCAATGATCTGATTGCGCTCAAGCAACTTGCTTTTGGTGACCGGATCAACAATCGATTCACAACTGGCGCGTCCGATGATGCGGGTGGCGAGGTCGACGACCTCTTCATCCCCTTCATAAATCGGGCGGACCACGATGCCATTGGCCGTGCCGCAATCATCTTGGGTAATGATCACATCTTGCGCCGCATCTACAAGTTTGCGGGTGAGGTAACCGGAATCCGCCGTTTTAAGTGCGGTATCCGCGAGACCTTTACGAGCGCCGTGGGTCGAGATGAAATATTCGAGCACGGTGAGACCTTCACGGAAGTTCGAAGTGATCGGACGTTCAATGATGTCGCCGGATGGTTTGGCCATGAGGCCGCGCATGCCCGCGAGTTGTTTGACCTGTGTGCGGTTACCACGAGCGCCGGAATCCACCATGAGGTAAACCGGGTTCATATCCGGTTTGCCGTCGTTGTGCTGGAGCGTGCGATAGAGCGCGCCGGTGACTTCTTCCCCGGCGTGGGTCCAAATATCGATGATCCGGTTGTGGCGTTCGCCATCGGTGATAATCCCGCGGCGATATTGTTTTTCGACTTCTTCGATCTGCTTGTAAGCGCGATCAAGTTCCGTCTTTTTCTCCGGCGGAATGATCATGTCCACGATCCCGACCGAAACACCGGCGCGGGTTGCGTATTTGAATCCGAGATCTTTCAAACGATCCAAGGTCTCGACCGTCGATTCACGGCCCGCCACCTGATAGCAGCGGAAAATGATGTCGGAGAGCGCTTTTTTGTTTGCGACCTTGTTGAAAAATCCAACGCCTGCGGGCCAGATTTCGTTGAAAATGACACGCCCGACCGTAGTTTCGATAATCCGTTTTTCAGGATCGCCGAAAACCGTGTTCTCACCGTGATCCGGATTTTTATACCGAATGGCGGTGTGCATTTTTACAGCGTTTTCCAGCAGTGCGAGTTCGACTTCCGCCACATCAGCGAAGAGCGAAATGCGTTCGGGCTGTTTCGCATTGCCGACATAACGCGTGTTTTGCGTTAGGTAATAGCACCCGAGGGTGATGTCCTGCGACGGCGTCGTGATTGGTTTTCCGCTCGAAGGCGAGAAGATGTTGTTGGGCGCCAGCATGAGCATGCGGGCTTCCAACTGCGCTTCAATCGAGAGCGGAACGTGCACGGCCATTTGGTCACCGTCGAAATCCGCATTGTAAGCGGTGCAAACGAGCGGGTGCACACGAATGGCTTCGCCTTCAATCAACACTGGCTCGAAAGCCTGAATGGAAAGACGATGCAAAGTCGGTGCGCGATTCAGCAACACAGGATGGCCCTTGGTCACTTCATCGAGAATATCCCAAACTTCAGGCGATTGACGTTCGATGAATTTTTTCGCGCTGCGCACGGTGTGTGCCAGGCCGCGTTCCTTGAGCTGACGGATGATGAATGGTTCGAAAAGGACGAGGGCCATTTTCTTCGGCAAACCGCATTGGCTCAGCTTGAGTTCAGGACCGATGACGATGACCGAACGCCCGGAATAATCGACGCGTTTGCCGAGCAGGTTCTGGCGGAAACGTCCACCTTTGCCCTTGAGCATGTCGCTGAGCGATTTCAACGGGCGATTGCCGGCACCAGTGACGGCGCGACCATGGCGTCCATTGTCAAACAAGGCATCGACAGCCTCCTGCAGCATGCGTTTTTCGTTCCGAATGATGACATCCGGAGTTTTCAACAAGAGCAGGTTGCGGAGACGATTGTTGCGGTTGATGACGCGACGATAGAGATCGTTGAGATCGGAAGTCGCAAAACGACCACCTTCAAGCGGAACCAAGGGACGCAGATCCGGCGGAATGACCGGGAGCACTTCGAGGATCATCCATTCCGGACGGGATTTCGAAGAAATAAAACCTTGAACCAGCTTGAGACGCTTGGCCAGTTTTTTGCGGATTTGCTTGCTGCGGGTCGTGGTCATTGCCTCGGCAAGTTCCACTTCCAGTTTCGGCAGATCGCTTTGTGCGAGGAGCGTTTTGATGGCTTCCGCGCCCATGCCGGCGGTGAAGTTTTCGCCGTATTGTTCGATGGCCTCGCGGTTTTCGGTTTCCGTCAGCAACTGGCAGCGGGTCAGCGGAGTGTTGCCTGGATCGATCACGATATAATCTTCGTAATAAATGACGCGCTCAAGATGGCGGGCGCTCATGTCCAGCATCAGACCGATACGGGAAGGCATGCATTTGTAGAACCAAATATGCGAAACCGGCACCGCCAGTTCAATGTGGCCCATGCGCTCGCGGCGCACGCGGGAGAGCGTCACTTCGACGCCGCAACGATCGCAGATAACGCCGCGATGTTTGACCCGTTTGTATTTTCCGCAGGCGCATTCCCAATCCCGTGTAGGACCGAAAATCCGCTCGCAGAATAGACCGCCTTTTTCCGGTTTAAACGTGCGGTAGTTGATGGTTTCCGGATTTTTGACCTCTCCGTGGCTCCATTTCCGGATACTGTCCGGGGACGCCACCGAAATGGCGA
>Ga0105046_10017712_pt1 | contig 10882 bp, 11 predicted proteins | sample MAT03_FD_78385 | JGI IMG/M metagenome (GOLD analysis project Ga0105046, IMG submission 78385) | Freshwater microbial communities from Lake Fryxell liftoff mats and glacier meltwater in Antarctica - MAT-03 (megahit assembly) | ecosystem: Environmental > Aquatic > Freshwater > Ice > Liftoff...
CCGGTCTTTGTGTCGAACGCGATCACTTCAGCAAGATCATCTTGATCGACATTCAGATAGACCAGATTGCCAAGAATCATGGGCGACAGGCCCGGACCATGCTGGCTCTTGAACTTGCCGAGTTCTTTTCGCCAGAGCATTTTGCCTGCATAATCCCAGCCAGTGAAGCTGATCTCGTCACCATCCCAGAACACGATGTACACGCGTTCGCCATCGGCCGCGGCGGAGCACGAAGCCATGGAGTTCTTGCGGTGGATCGTGCCGCTGGCTCCCTTTACATCCCGCGTCCAGTCGATCTTGCCGCTCGCGGCATCCACGCAGAAGAACATTCGCTTGGTGCGATCTTCCGAGGCAGATTGCAGAAAGATCTTTCCCTTGGAAACGATCGGCGACGAGTTTCCTTTTCCGGGAAGCGTCGTCTTCCACAGTGCCGTGGCCGGGCTGAAATCGACAGGGACGTTCTTATCGGTGGCCGTTCCGAGCCCTTCGGGGCCGCGAAAGCGATCCCAATCCGCAGCGGTCAGGAGCGGCGTTAATAGGAAGAGGCCTAGGAAGGCGAAGCGAAGGGTGTGCATGGCGGGTGAAGATTCGGGTTGGGAGGCGACAAATATTCGACGAGGGAATTATGGCACTTCTCATTCACCGCGACAAGCGTGGGCCTCTTTGCCGCGAAGGACAACGCCGTGAAGGATTATGGGATGGCATTCCTGGGTCGCCGCGTCCCCTGGCGGGTGGTAGCTCAGGTTTCCAAACTGAGCCACGAATGAATAAAGCTCGTGCGATTTCTTCGTATTGTGGCTCTCGGGCTCGCCGTTCGACGTCGCTCAGGTTGGAAACCTGAGCTACCGCCCTCTACGTCCGGCGTTCTCATTCGAGTGCCGGTTGTTCCATGGTCCCCATCGCCTCGACCGCGTGCGGACTTTTCATCGGCAAGCGCATGATGAACTTGCTTCCTTTACCGAGCTTGCTTTCGACCTGCACGTCGCCGCCATGCTCGCGGAAAAGCTTTCTGCTGACCGGCAACCCAAGGCCCGTTCCACGCGACCCTTTCGTGCTCACGAACGGTTTGAAAATATCGTTCAAGGTCTCTGGATCAATTCCCGCCCCATGATCGAGCACGACGATTCGAACCCATTTCCCGCCCGGTTCTAGCAGCGTTTGTACGCCGACATACGGATCGTCTCGATCGTCCACGGCATCGAGTGCATTGCTTAGGATGTTCAAGAGCGCCTTGTGAACCCCATCCGGATCCGCGGGTACGAGCGGCAAGCTTGGCGAAAGCCGAACATCGAGCGTCACGTTCTTGTCCTCCGCGCGACCGCGAACGACATCGACAACGTCATCCACCACTTTGTTCAAGTCGATCATCTCGATGAGTGGTTCCCGTTCCTTCGAGAACGACAGCATGTCTAAAACGAGATCGTGAATCTTAGCCTGATTCTTTTCGACCAGCCTCCAGCCCTTCTGCATCATGTTGTCGTCGCCGTCCGTCATGGCGGACCGCACCATGTCGCTGCCGAAAACAACGCCCTGCATGATATTTTTGATGTGGTGCGAGAGGGCCGCAATAGTTTGGCCGATGGCGGCCAGTCGTTCGCCTTGCACCATCGCGTGGTGGTAGCGAGTCTCCTCAACGGCCAGGGCTGCCTGATGGGCGATTGCGATGGCGAGAGTCAAATGTTCTTCGGTGAGTCGGTCGAGAGGTTCCTCTTGTCCCTCGGCGACCATCCGCTTGGTGTTGGTCACCGTGTCCAGAAATAGCACGCCATGCGTTTCGTGCCGGCCTTTCATCGGCACGCAGATCACCTCGGAGATGTTGAATCGAGTGATGCTGTTCCCGGTCGCGAAACGGGCATCGCGAGCCGCGTCTGAAATCAGCACGCCTTGTTTCTGATCGAGAACCCATTCCATGATCGTCCGGCTGACCGTCATTTTCTCTTGGCCCTGGGCCGATTCTCGAAACCGCACTGCCTTCGGTTCAAACTCGCCGGTATCCTGGTTTTTCAGCATCATGCAGCCGTGATCGGCCGGGATGGAATTGAAGATCAATTCCAGGATTCGATCGAGCAGTTGATCGAGATCGAGAATGTGGCTTATGGCTTGCGTCGTCTCGTACATCACGCTCAAGCTGACCAGGCGAGCTTTCAGCCATTGCGTCCCGGCCTGGTCCGGGCGGGCCATAATTCGGCTGCCCTCATCCTCGGCGACGGTCTTGACGATGGCCGAGGGGACTTCATCGTCTTTGCGTGTAATCAGTCGAATCTGGCTGGCAATATCCGAAGAGGCCGTGGCCCGTTCCGGTCGGGCAGAACTGTAAACCAGAATGGTTTGCCCGAGCGTTATATGATCGCCGGCTTGGAGGACGGATTCGCGAATCGGCTTCGTGTTGAGCAGGCAGCCGTTGGCACTACCGAGATCCTTCAACCAAAACGCTCCATCGACGGAGTGGATCTCGGCATGTTTTCGAGAGATCTCCGTATCGTGCAACACTAGGCGATTGTTGCGATCCCGGCCGATCGAGATCGAATCGCCGGGCGGCAGTTCGTACTGCCGACCTTCGTCGGGGCCTTTGATCACAATCAGGCGTGCCACGCGTGAAACCTCCTTTCAACACCGTAGTCAATATAGCCGGGGATCGTCAAGCACGGTGCCGACTTATTCGTGTGTCTCCTTCACAAGCCAAGGATCTTTCGTGGCCGTCTGCCACGCAAGAAGCTTCGTTCGCAACTCTTTCAACGTATCCGCGTGTTTCGGGCTTTCGGCCAGGTTCGTCAACTCGTTCGGATCTTTTTCCAAATCGTAAAGCTCTTCCTTCGGTCGATGCTCATACGCCTTGCGCGAGCGTCGGCCGAGCATCGTGTCCTTCCGTTCTAGCACGCCTTGCCACATCTCGGACCCGTATAAATCACTCGCGAACGGAAAGGGCAATGGATGAGCGAGGTTGCGAATCAGCTTGTGCGTCCGCGTGCGAATCATTCGCATCGGATAATACATCGTGATTTCGTGGAACTGGTGTGAACCGAATACAGTCCCACGTTCCAGAACATCCTCTGCCCCCAAGATCGGAAGCAGAGATTTGCCTGACATTGCTGGTGTCGGCTTGACCCCAGCCCAGTCGAGTACGGTCGGTGCGATGTCCGTCCAGCTCACCATTGCCTGGTTCGTGATCCCTTTCGCTCTTCCAGTTGGAGCGTGAACGATCAACGGCAGACGAACGCCGGAATCATAAAGCGTGGTCTTAGCTCCTGGAAACGGGATGCCGTTATCGCTCAGGAAAATCACGAGTGTGCTGTCCGCGAGTTTCGAGTCATCGAGAGCCTTCAGGACCGCTCCCACACCAAAATCGAGCCGGGCTGTTGCACTGTAGAAATCAGCCAACTCCGCACGCACCTCGGGCTTGTCCGACAGGTGATACGGGATCGGGACATCTTTCGCATCGATCTTTTCGTGAGGCACTCCCTTGTAAGGCGTTTCGGAATCGAACCCTTTCTTGGCTCGATGCGGGTCGGTGAAGCCGACCAACAAAAAGAATGGCTTCTCGCCGCTATCCGCGAAGAATTTCTTGGCGGCCTCCGCGATCTGAGCCCCGTTGCGACCGTTATTCCGAATCTCGGCATCCCACGGATAAACCTCGGCCGGCTGCACGTGCAGCTTTGCAATCACGCCCGTTCGGTAGCCTGCCGTCTTCAGCAACTTGGGTACACTTTGCACGTCGCGAAACGTATGGGCATTGTGCGTGGCGTGTGCCAGTCCATATTGACCACACTGATGTGTCGGCAGGCCGGTCAGAATCGTCGCCCGGCTCGGCGAGCAACTGGCAACGCTCGCAAACGCATGAGTGAATCGGGTTCCATTCGCAGCCAGCTTGTCGATGTTCGGCGTCTTGGCGGCCTTGTCGCCGTAACAACCGACCTGAAAGCCCAGATCGTCGGCGACGAGCAAAAGAATATTTCGACGAGAAGGCTCGGCCGCGACAACGGGAACAGCGAGAAGGCAGACAAAGAAGGTGAGTTGGAGTCGCATGATGTTTTCCCTCAAATGGATGAAAGGTGTTAGTCGAAGTGCCATTCCGAATCGACCTTGCGATCTGAAGGCTATTTTCGCAAGGTGCCAAACCGCGTCCAATCGTCTCAGCTCATTACAAAGGAGAGAGTTTGGGTCTCTCAGGTTCGATGCTTGCCTGTGGACATTTCCACATAAGACCTGTATTGCGGAGCACCCCAAAAGTGAACCTGACTTTGATAATTCCGACGACTTTTTTTGTGCCGGACAGACAGGGAATGCACGGAAACTTTCACCGCGACAACGCAAATGGTACGCAGCAATCCACTAGCCTGGGAGTCAGTCAGCAGGAAGGACTTAGATCCAATTGGTCCTGCTGATCCCGACCATTCTTCCGTCTTCTCTGTTCGCATCGTGTCTTCGTGGTGAATCCACTTTGGCTAGGCCGAGATTATTTTCGCTTCGCCATCGCCGCCTTTACAGCTGTCCCCAAGTCCGCCGGCGTGGGCGCAACCTCGATGCCAGCTTTCTGAAGGGCCGCGATCTTATCCTGAGCCGAGCCGCTGCCACCCGAGATGATGGCACCGGCGTGGCCCATGCGGCGGCCTGGCGGGGCAGTTTGTCCAGCGATAAATGCGGCCACCGGCTTTTTAACGTTCTTGGCGATAAACTCGGCTGCACGTTCCTCGGCTGTGCCGCCAATCTCGCCGATCATCAGGATCGCCTCGGTCCCTGGATCGTCCTGGAAAAGCTGGAGCAAATCGATCTGGTTGGTGCCGATGATCGGATCGCCGCCGATGCCGACACAGGTCGATTGGCCCAGTCCAAGAGCCGAGAGTTGAAACACGGCCTCGTAGGTCAAGGTGCCCGATCGGCTAATGACGCCAACGGTGCCGGGCTTGTGGATGTAGCCTGGCATAATTCCGATCTTGCACTGGCCAGGTGTGATGATGCCTGGACAGTTTGGCCCGATCAAGCGAACGCCAGGCTTGGTGTCCAGGAACCGCTTGACTTTGGCCATATCGAGGACGGGGATACCCTCGGTGATGGCGACGATGACCTTGATGCCTGCGTCGGCCGCTTCCATGATCGCGTCGGCTGCGGCAGGGGGTGGAACGAACACCATGCTGGCATTGGCCCCGGTTTTGGCAACCGCCTCCGCCACGGTGTTGAAGAGCGGGAAACCCTCCTTGACGGTCCCACCTTTGCCTGGCGAGATGCCCCCGACCATCTGGGTGCCATATTCTCGGCACTGAATGGCGTGAAAAGTCCCGGCCTTGCCAAGGCCCTGACAGATGACCTTCGTATTGCGATCGACAAGAATGCTCATGGGGAGAATCTAGTTTGTGGTTGAGTGGCGACAGGCCTCCAGGCCTGTCGCGGGTTTCTTTGTACAAGCCTGGAGGCCTATTGCTTTGCAAACTCGTCAATCAGCCATTGGCCATCAAGCTTCTTGGCTCTCAGCATGTATGAGGTTTTTTGAGAACCACTGTCCATTTCGGCAATCCAGGTTGCTCCGTCTTTCGTGCCGTTTAGCTCTGGTTTGGAGAGGGAGTAGCCACTGAAATCCCTCTTCCAGGTCCGCATGGTGCCAGTTAAAAATCCCGGCTCGTAATCGAAGCCGTCCTTCGGTTGAACCCCGGGCGGCAGTTGCGACACGGATTTTTTCCACGCCACGGTCATCAAGGCTTGTGCTTGGCGAACGTCTCCACCTAGAAGAATGTCGAGAAAATTTCGAGCAGTATCCTGGGCGGCCGCCAGGTCCATGTCGGACGGAGCGGGAATTCCACTACTCATGCGGCTGGATCGATGAAGCCAATCGACTTTGTAGGCGTCGCCTTCTTTGGTCATTCGGAGAGCGAACGAATCTTTGGCGGGCTCGGCACGACCACGAAGGACAATGCTGTTGCCGAACTTGGTTTCCTCGCCACCAATGAAATTCGATCCTTTGAACCCTGCTAGCCAATCTTCTGCTTCGACGAGGGCAATCGGCTTGGAAGATTGTTTTTTGAACCAGGCCGTAAATTGATCGGGCGAAGCCTTACCTTCACTCAGGCTTTTCAGAAAGGCATCGGCAGCTTGGCGAGCACCGGGACTGGATAAAACGGCAAGCCCGGCCGCTGTGGTTTCGCTACCGGTGCCTTTGCCTTTGGCCTTCGGTTTGTTGTCGCAACCGCTTACTGCGAATGCGGCGAGTAATGTGAGCGCCGCTGCCGACAAACGTTTTTCCGTCTTTAGCCGCATGGTATTCCTCATGTTGTCGATCGTGGACGCGGGGAGACGGTCCGATTCAGGTTCGTTTAGGGATCGTGAAGAACGTCGAAACCGAACATCGAAATTCAGGCAGTATGCCATTGCCGCTCAATTCATCCATCTCATCTAACACTTTTGGAAATTCCTGTGGCCGATACACTTGAACCGCCCGGACTTTCGGTTCGACAACCCAAACTAAAGGAACACCCAACGCGAGGTACTGTTCAACTCGACGAAGCGTGGCCCCCATGGAATCTCGAGGGGAGAGTACTTCGACAACGAGCGTGGGAATATCTTCGGCATGTTTCGGTGTGATCTGATCGAGTGCAGTGTGTTCCAGGAACAACATGAGGTCGGGGCCTCGAACCGTGTCCGGACTCCGTGTCACGATCAATCCGGTGTCATTGGTGCAGATATATCCTTCGCCACGAATCGTGAGATACTCCGTCAGCTTTTTCACAACGAGCCAACAGATCGTGCCAGGTTGTTTTCCTGGCGACGACATCGCGGTCGGCCTCCCGGCTTCCAGTTCGTAGAGAGTTCCGTCGTTCTCCGGCAGGTTAGCCCACTCGAAGAACTCATCCGCCGTTATCGATTGCGTTGCAGTAACCATTGACATTTCGCAAGTCTCAAGCTCTCACGCCTTCGCCGCCGCGACGACCATCTTCGCCGCCTCCGTCAATCCAGCGGCAGACTGAATCATCGGTAGTTCTTGTTTCACGCCGTTCAGGATTTCGCGGGCTTTGTCAACATTCGTGCCTTCAAGCCGCACGACCACGGGAACTTTGAAACCGACCTCTCGCCCCGCCTTCACCAGTGCTTCCGCGATGAGATCGCACTTAGCAATGCCGCCGAAGATGTTGACGAGAATGCCCTTCACCTTCGGATCAGAGAGAATGATTCGGAAGGCTTCAATAGCAGCCTCGGGGGTCACACCTCCGCCAACGTCGAGAAAATTGGCCGGTTCGCCGCCATGATACTTGATGATGTCCATCGTCCCCATGGCCAATCCTGCACCATTGACGAGGCAGCCGATGTTGCCATCGAGCTGGATAAAATTCAGGTTCGCCTTGGCTGCTCGCACTTCGACGGGGTTTTCTTCGCCAAGATCGCGGAGAGCTTCAATGTCCTTGTGCCGGAAGAGTGCATTGTCGTCGAAGTCGATCTTGGCATCGAGAACGACGACGTCCCCTTTTTTCGTGATAGCGAGTGGATTGATCTCGGCGAGACTCGCATCCTTCTCCAAGAAGACTTTCGAAAGCGCCAGCATGATCTTTTCGACTTTTTCGACCTGATCGCCCGTGAAACCAAGGTCGAACGCGAGTCGTCGGGCCTGGTAAGGCTGCAAGCCGGTCTCCGGGCTAACGGGCACGCGCAGGATTTTCTCAGGCGTGTCGTGGGCAACTTTCTCGATATCCATGCCGCCTGCCGTGCTGGCCATGATGACCGGCACGCCGAGAGCACGATCGAGAACCATCGCCAGGTAATACTCTTTGTCCGGCTCGGCGTCCGCCTGAAGAATCAACGTCTTGATCGGCTGGCCTTCCGGCCCGGTCTGAATGGTGACCAGCGAGTGCGCGAGCATGGCGGCCGCGATGCTCTTGGCTTTCTCCCGCGACGAAACGAATTTCACGCCACCCAGTTTGTCGGCATAACCCTTGAGTTGCCCGGCCCCGCGGCCACCGGCGTGGATTTGGGCCTTGACCATCGCGCCAGAGCCGCCGAGTTGATCGAACGCAGCGGCGGCTTCATCGGGTGTTTTGACGACGATGTGTTTGGGCGTGTTCGCGCCGGCGGCCGCAAACAATTCTTTGGCCTGATACTCGTGAATCTTCATCGGAGGCGATTCTCGCGGAAGGAAGCAACGTCGTGCAGGGCGTTATATGGCTTGTCATCAATCGTGTATCGCCTGAAAGGGCATTTCGTCAGGGCAGTGTTAGCACATTCGAGACGCGCTTCGTGTTTCCAAAACCTTTCGCGATATACACGCTTGTGCCACGAGCAAAATTCGCGATGCCACCGAACTGGTTTAATGCGACTTTGTTTTTTGCTTCCATGAAGCCGACGAGATTGACTTGTGATGCCTGCTTGCCCGGTTCGGTCACGACAGCGATGTATCGGTCGCCACCAAAGGGTCGCCCGCCGGGAAACTCGTACTCAAAGGTCAGCGCTTGCCGACCGCCAAGCCCAACTCCTTCGACTCGCAAATTCGAGATCGTGCATTCGAGAGCCACTTCGTCCGGAATCACGCCTTGCGGCACACCAGGTGGAACAAAGACTGGTTGTGGCCCAGCTGGTTGGGGAACGGCAGCAAATTGTGGTGGAGCAGGTGGAGGCGCGACTGGCCCCACTCGAAAGGCAAATATTCCGCCTACCGCCAGTGCGACGAGCAAGAGAAACCCGCCACCCACCAGTCCGAGAATCAATGGCAAGCCGTTGGAGTTCGAAGAAGGCCTGCGCCGACGAGGCTCGTCGTCGTAGTCGTCATCTTCATCCTCGTAACGTGAACGCCGAGATGGTCGGCGAGGGCGATCATCATCGTCGTCTTCATCGAAGTCGCGGCGAGGCATTACAAATTCCGATCATGGCTATATCCGGTCCCTTGTAGACAGAGTAGCCCGTGTCATCCTCTCGTCCAGCCAAGTCATTGATGGGCCGAGGAGCTTCGTTACACTCCTTGGCAAAACAGATTTCTCCCACGTGGACTTGTGGCCTCGATAGAGTATTCCGCAGTCGGAACGCTTCGTGCCGACTTTCCTTCTCACTCGTGGGTATTCTCATGAAACGGCGTATTCTCGTGCTGCTTCTATTGAGTGGCATGGTTGGCGTGACATTGCACGACTCGTTTGCACAAGCTCCGAAAAAAGACGCCAAGGCTGGCACGGCTGTGGGCAATGTCATTGTCGCAGCCGGTAAGGATGGCAAATACCGATTCCAAGTTCGGACGGCAGAGGACAAGTACGTCTGCGGTTCCGGTGCCTATGCGACGGAGAAGGATGCCGTGGCAGCCGTTGAAGACTTGAAGAAAATTCTGGCCACCGCGAAAATCACGGTGGATAAAGCAGATCCGAAGGCGAAATAACATTGATCCGGGAACGCCATTCTCCCGAATGGCGTGTCTTAAATTGCGAGCCCGGAGTTTGGCGTTCCTGGGATAGGACCGATTTCCATGCCAACCGTTGCCGACATATCTGCCTTCCTTGAATGCTTTGCTCCTTCCAACCTGGCTTCCGGCTGGGATAACGTCGGCCTGCTTTTAGGCGATACGAGCAGCGAGGTGCATCGAGTTCTGACTTGTCTGACCGTCACACCGCCTGTCGTTGCGGAAGCCTTGGCCGAATCGGTCGATCTCATTGTCTCTCACCACCCGATCTTCTTTCGCGGAACCAAAAGGCTATCGACGGCGACCAGCGAAGGCCGACTTCTCTGGCCGTTGGCGAGAGCGGGCATCGCCGTCTATTCGCCGCACACTTCCTTCGACAACACGGTTGGCGGCATCAACGATTCCTTATGCGAGATGCTCGGCCTGACGGACGTGGTTCCCTTGCGAAAAGGTGAGGGCGAGAACACTTGCAAGATCGTCGTCTTTGTTCCCGATGGCGACCTTTCGAAGGTTTCCGATGCCATGTTTTCAGCCGGGGCCGGAAGAATCGGCCAGTACGAACAGTGTTCTTTTCGCCTGCCCGGCATGGGAACTTTTTTCGGCACGGACAACACGAATCCAACCGTTGGCGAAAAAGGCCGCCGCGAGGAAGTAGCCGAATGGCGGCTGGAAGTCGTCTGCCGGGAGCCGAAATTGAACTCGGTGCTTTCAGCGATGCGAAAAGCCCACTCCTACGAAGAGCCGGCCTTCGATGTCTATTCGTTGAAGGCGATTCCCAAATCACAGGGGGAAGGTCGGGTTGGCAACTTATCCGAAGCGGTTCCACTTCGAGCCCTGGCCGAGCGAGCGAAACATGAACTTTCGGCGGGTACAACACAAATTGTGGGTGATCTTGATCGCCCGGTGACGCGAGTTGCGGTCGCTTGCGGTGCAGCCGGCGAGTTTCTGTCCGACGCGGTTCGTGCAAAAGCCGACGTGTTCCTGACCGGCGAGATGAGATTCCACGATTATTTGAGTGCGGAATCACAAGGAATCGCCCTCATACTTCCCGGCCACTATGCGACCGAACGCCCGGCCGTGGAACAACTCGCCGGGCGAATTTCTGCTAGCTTTTCGAGCCTAAGTGTCTGGGCTAGCCGAAGCGAGTCCGACCCGGTGAGGTGGGTTTGAGGTTAAGAAGTGGCTTGGGGAACGGTAAACAGAATGCCCCCGTCAATAGTGTTTTCGGCCCATTGTTCGATCTTTCGAAGGTTGTGAGAGACGAGGTTGCGAACTTGGCTGGGAGTCCGATGTCGTGAAAACGTCGAATAGGACTGATGGTGGCGCGTGCCTGGATCGCCGCACTCCAGATATCTTGCGACTCTCGACGCCATCCAGAGCGACGAGTAGAGCTTCCAAGTTTCTGAATGATCCAATCGAAGTCGCTGATTGCGATCCCAATGATCCGTGGAGTCGCTTCCATCTTCATGTTTGAAGACGGCCTCCGCGATATGGACGGCCTTGTAAAAGGCGACGGTTGTCACC
>Ga0105046_10017714_pt1 | contig 10881 bp, 10 predicted proteins | sample MAT03_FD_78385 | JGI IMG/M metagenome (GOLD analysis project Ga0105046, IMG submission 78385) | Freshwater microbial communities from Lake Fryxell liftoff mats and glacier meltwater in Antarctica - MAT-03 (megahit assembly) | ecosystem: Environmental > Aquatic > Freshwater > Ice > Liftoff...
AATTCAGAATATCTTGCATAAATATGGCTGGAAAACAGAAATTATAAAATATGGAAGCTATGACCCAGAAGAGTATAAAGAATTATTAGATAGAAGCCATTTTGCAGTCTTTATCAGTCGTTCCGAATCACAAGGGTTAGCATTAGCAGAGGCATGGTCGATGGATGTTCCTGTTTTGGCATGGAACCCACAGTTATGGCAAGCGAAAGGAAGAGAATCATCGCTTATTTCATCATGTCCCTATATGAATGAGGCTGTTGGAAAGCCATTCAAAACGGTCAGTGACTTCGAGCATTTGTTACAAAATATAACAACTACACTTTCTTATTGTCAGCCACGACAATGGATTTTAGATTATATGACTAACGTCATTAGTTCAAAATTAGCGGTAGATTTGATTAATTCTTTGTATAAATAAGTTTATTTCTAAGCCACAAAGTTTTTTTGGATTTTTTCTAAAATAGTTACCATCTTTTGCAATGGACAGTGCACAAACTTATCTGAAAGATTAAATGTTTCAAATATTGGCCAATAATTTAAATCTGAGGCACAAGCTAGCCACCAACACCATTCTCGACCATGATTCCAAATTTCTCCCTTAGGTAACTGCCAATTAGGGCGAATATCAATAATATGAGTTTTTGGATTACAATATAAAATATTAGATTGACCTGAAGCTAAAACACCGATTACAACTCTAGTATCATTAAATATTTGAATTTGATCAGCAACAGGCATGCTTGCATCAAATAGTAAAATTTCATGTTTTACGTCTCTGAATATATTATGTATTAGTGCTATTAACTGATTAATATTTTGAATTTTTCGATCATTTTCACGTCTTTGGATTATCACAATCAGATTGCTATTTTTCTTCTTATAAGCTGAGCGCTTGATAGATGCTTTAATTAGAACTTCTCTAAATTTATTAAGTAATTTCTTTGGAATAGGTTCCATAAGAAATGGCGTAGCAAAATAAAGCTTATCTACATGATATACCGTTTTTCCTGTTGATATTTCTAATTGTTCTTTTTCAATGCCAAGCAATGAAAGATATTCAAGTAAATAACCCGGTGGAGTGCTCGTTGAATTTATAAGTAGTTTTATGCTGGGATCTTGTAATACTGACTCTTTTAAAAGTAATACTGAGGGCAATCTATCTATTATCGAATGATAAAAAAGTGTGGGTCCTTGTACGGTGGCTAATGCCGTTTTATGAATGATTGGATATTTTGAAATGTGACTATCTATAGGCCAATAGATGGGAGCATTTGGATTACATAAAAAACTGAAAAGCAATTGTTGTTTTTTGCTAAAAATAGTCCCTAAATGTTCTGGCGAAATATATACATCAGGCAATGCTGCAACATACAATTTTTTTGGATTTAATAGCATAAAACTATGAGAATTATTCCAATTAACCAAGGGATTTAATAAAAGCAGATCGGAGGTGGTTACGCCGATAGGGATGGCTCCATACTGTTCTGTATCTTCGTATTGATAAAAAAGGTAATCAAATGATATGTTGTTCATTCGATTAACATCGTATACTTTTTCAAGTTGAGAAAGATCAAATTGAGCAATTGTTAGTCTGAAAAAACATAAAATTAATAATATAATTTTTTTGTGCATTAGTTTATCCTTCCTATATTTATAACATAGTACTAATAAAAACTTAGTCTATACTTTGTAAAGAATAAAAAATTAACAGTGTCGCGTTATTGTTTAACTCGTTGATCTTGACATTGGAACAGCTTTGTCATTAGGATTAAGCCGTTATTCAATTGAATGTTTGTTTCAAAAATGTTGAGAAGTCATGAATAAATTATTATTGATTCTTTGCATACTGCTTGTCCATACAAAAAGTTATAATTTCAATGTACATATATTTGGTGATAGCCACGCATTCTTTTGTTTTAATAACACTTTGTCGGGTATAACTGCTGATGAAAAATCGACCTTTTTTTATGAAAAAAATTATGTATCGCTTGCAGTACCATTTAATATCTACTGGCTTGGCTCTCGCACTATGTTTCGAGTTGGGAGAGATGGCATGGCGGGGTTGGCTATTAAAAAGTATGGCGTGAAAGCTGGTGATGTTGCGGTATTTTTTTTTGGAGAAATTGATGTGCGATGTCACATCGGTAAACAACGAGATGAACAACATAGGAATCTGAACGTAATTATTGAGGAATTAGTACGTAAGTATATACAAACTCTTGTTGCAAATAGGCAAGAATGTCTAAATATAAAAGTAGTGGTAGTATCGGTAGCGCCGCCGTCGCAACATCAGTCTAACCCTCAATATCCATGGCATGGTTCATTAGAAGATCGTGTAGCAATAACCAAGCTTCTTAATAGAACCCTTGAACTATATGCATTACAAAATAACTTGTTATTTCTTGATATATATTCTCAATTTTCTATGGAAGATGGGTCATTAAATATGGCTCTGAGCGATGGGATTGTGCATATACATCCACGACATAATGCAATTATCAAAGAAAAACTAATTGAGTTAATTCAACTTACCAATCAACCCATAGGTCTGTATTGATAGATCCAAGGCTGCTGCCATATAAATTGGCGTGAAAATGTAGACGATCAATATACATAACCTTAATGTGATGAGTAAGTTTTTTTTGCTTAACATAATTTCCCGCTGTAATCTCAACGTTTATTATATTGCGCTCCATTGAAGCATAATCCATGCCTGCGTACATTTCTTTCATGTATTTGCATCGCATTGCAAACGCTAATGTAAAAATATATCCTTCTTTATTTACCTTTATAAAAACATCTATGTGAGGATTTTGTTCAATTATTTTAAAAAAAGTATCATTTATCGGTTGATATCGTCCGGTCATTTTAATAATCATGTCCTCATCATTAAAATTAAAATATTGCAATCCTTCAAGCATTGTTCGTGCTTCATTAATGCCATAGTTTTTCAGACCAAGGATATTGGTAGATGCATAGAAGGCATTATTGGTATAATCATCTAAAAAAGTAGGCCCTTGTTTTTTAACCGCCTCTACAACGTATGGATTTGTATAGCCAAAACTTGAAAGAATACCAAATGTTTGTTGATATTGTTGCTTGCGGAATTCATAATAATTTTCATTTAATGCTGCTGATAATACTAAACGAATTTGAGAAAAACTTTTGGTACTAATTAAAAGCACCATTAATAATAGTGAAGTTTTGTAGCTCATAGAGATAAAACTTATAATAATGTTTGTGTAGTTAATTTTTTTTCTGCAGCTTGAGAAGCAATTTTTTTTAATAATGCCTCAAGAGAATTATGTGCTGATGGAATATTAGGATAGAGTGAAAGTAATTTGTTCGCACTTAACTCAGCATTTGCGCGGCGTGCAATTAAAATTTTAGCTTGTTCTTCGAGCGTAAAGTTTTCATAAGTAAATTGTGGGTTGATATATTTTTTATACAAATCAAGCACTTGATTATGTGATAATGTTCCCGGATTAACCATGTTAAAAATGCCGGTTAACTCACGCAAACTCATATCAACTACTAATGGAAGTATATCTTCTAAGATAGACATTGAGTTAGGAATATTTACTAATTTTTTATATTTAGTTATTTTTCCTATAAATCCTTTGTCTAATTCTTTAGAAATGGGCATTTTAATACGTAAATTCAGGATGTTGGGATATGAAGTCTGAAATTTTTCCAGCGCAATTTTCCCTTGTGAATAAAATGATCCGTTAAAGTTAGGTGCTTCTTCTTCAGTAAATCCTATACCGCCTGCCATAGGGTGCTTCTCATCATATTCATATATACAACCGGTACCAATATAGGTAAGATGAATGTTGTAAACATATGCAAAATCTGCAAGATTAAGTGCGCCCAAAATATTCGCACGAATAGTTTCTTGTTTGTGAGTTTCGCACCAATCAATATTAGGGCGCCCCGTAATGCCGGCAGCGTTAATAATGCGGTCAGGTTGGGTTGCCAAAATCTCTAGGTTTACTTCTTCTCTATTTTCTAATCTCGAGGTTGCGCACACGACGTTATGCCCTTGTTCGCTAAACAGATGCGCTAATTTTTGGCCGATATAACCGGTTTTGCCACCAAAAATAAGAATTGTTTTGGCGGTCTGTGCCTCGAGAATTCCTGCTACAAGTGCTAATGCTACTATTATTTTTTTCATCACATCCTCAATTTAGATAATATGTAATCTTTCAAATAGCCTTGCCAGCTGATCTTTTGTTAATATCCGCTGATCAGAACTATAGTGTGTTTCAGAATTCAATTTGAAGCGAGAGCCTAAACGCATATAAATAGGTAATACTTGTGCCTGGTCATCTAAGTCAGTGTCGTAATTGGTTGGTTGGATGATAAATAAATCTTTGAATTCAAATGCGCAAGCCATTTCTTGTCTGTTTAAAAGAGCTTCATGCATTTTTTCTCCTGGTCTTATCCCGACAATTTTAAAGGTATTTTGTTTATGGAAATGTGCATTAACAACTTCAACTAAATCAATTATGCGCATTGCGGCAAGTCGTTTACTGAAAATTTCTCCGCCTACACCGTATCGCAAAGCATCAAAAATAATTTCTACCGCTTCAGTCTTATCCACAATGAAACGTGTCATAGATTCGTCAGTTAATGTAATATTTTCGCCACGTTGTATTTTATCTATAAAAATAGGAATTACTGAACCGGTGCTTTGTAAAATGTTTCCAAAGCGAGTTACCATAAATTTTGTTTTTATTTCGTGCCTATTATAATTAGTAAATATTTTTTCACTGGCCAATTTACATGCTCCATAAATATTGACGGGTGAACAAGCTTTATCCGTTGAAATGAAAAGCACTTGGGAAACATTATTTTCAATGCAAGCGTGAAAAACGTTAAGCGATCCTACAATATTAGTTTTTATTGCCTCTTCAACGTTATATTCTAAAATGTCCATTCGTTTTAATGCCGCACAATGAAATACAATGTCTATATTCTTAGCAGCTGCAACTAAAGCATAGCGATCTCGAATGTCACCTATAACACATTTTAATAAAGGGCTTTTGAAAGTATTAAGCACGTTAAAATGTTTAACTTCATCTCTGCTGAATATAGTAACACTTTTAGGGTTGTATTTAAGAACTTCCTCAATAATTGCTCGTCCTAAATAACCTGTTCCACCAAGAATTAAAATATTTTTTTTCTCAAACAATGCATAATTGGTTGGCGCATTAGAAAAGCAATTGAACACGAAAAGTAATATACCGTAAAGATATTTTTTCCTGTGCTGAAACATAATACTCCTTTTTGTGTTGCCACTTCTTTACTATCAATATATATGGTCTTTGACTAACATAAAAACAAATTATAATATTCACAAAATAAATACCACACAAATTTTGATAGTTATAAAAAGCACAGTTAAAAAGGAGCCAATATATGATTAAAAAAATATTCTTACTTTTTCTTGTTGCCATACCGTCACCAGCTATTGCCAAAGTTCTTATTTTTACTCATAGCCATAGCAGACCGGATTTTATTGAATTACAAGATAAAACGTTTAAGGCTTTTCTCAAAGATGATTATGATTTTGTAATATTTAATGATGCTCCTAATAATAATATGCGCATTGCTATTGAGCAAACATGCGAAAATTTGAATCTTTGCTGCATACGTGTTCCACAGGAACTTCACCAACAAAGAAATGATCCCGGATCTCGCCACATTCATGGAATTCAATATGCTCTAGCAACTATAGGATTCAATCATGATGATATCGCTTTTTTAATTGACTCTGATATGTTTCTTTTCAAACCATTTTGCATACGTGATTTTATCGGAAGCAATCACATTGCTGGACAAAAAGATGTGCGGCCTCACCAAGGTGATATATCTGTAACGTATATGACGCCACTTCTGGTTTTTATGAATATGAAAACTATGCCTAACAAGACAACCTTGAATTTTGATGGAGGCTGCATTAATGGGCATGCTTGTGATGTTGGAGGCCACCTGCACTATTATTTTAAAAATAATCCTACTCTCAACATAAAATTTACTCCCGGAGTGTGTGTGACAGCATTAGCTGAAAACAACTCTCAAGAACAACTTTTAGGGTTAGGCTACAATAATGTCACTGTTGCATGGGTCTCATCATTAAAAAATTATTTTGATCCCTCTGATCCTCATCGTTTACAATTTCATGGGGACAATCACTTTCTTCACTATGTAGCAGGAGGGAGTAATTGGAATGGTCGCTCCGAAGAATATCATGCAAAAAAAACACGTATCATTAATCAATTTATAGATAAAATGATAGAAGAATATGCGCGTTGAGAGAAAAAAAATTATTTTACATGGTTATGGATATACGAGTATGAAAAAATAAAAGGCGAAGCTTATCAGATTAAATTTTTAAAAAATGAGATTGTAACATGAAAATTTTAATATTCTCCTTTTTATTAACATGGTGTCTATATTCTATTGCTGATCTTTCTCAGTCTTCCATAGCTCAAGTCTTACCTGTTTCAGAACAAGTAGCATCAGATATGATTAAAAGAATTACATATCTTGATCAAATTAACACAAACCATGCACCGTATTATCCTATTTTAACGCATGAATTTTTAAATAAACGTGATTATAAAATTGGCTGTGAAGTAGGTGTGTTTACTGGTGGTCATGCAGAATTTATTTTAGCTCATAGCACCATAGAAAAATTATACTGCGTGGACCAATACATGGCAATACCCACACTTCCTATTGTGGTTGAAGGGTTTGCAAGAAACTACTGGCAGGCATGTTGGGATACTATGTACTATTATGCTGTAGAGAAACTTTCTATATTTGGGAATCGCGCACAATTTATTCGAATGACTGCAACGCAAGCAGCTGCTATGATTTCTGATAATAGCCTGGATTTTGTATTTATAGATGGAGATCATTCATATGCTGCAGTTCTTGAAGACTGTGCCAGCTATTACAATAAAGTCCGCTCGGGTGGTATAATTTCAGGTGATGATTATCAAATTGATAATGTTTGTCGTGCCTTACATTATTTCTTTGAACAAAAAAAGCTTTCTATCAATATTTATGAAGGCCAAAATAGATTTTGGTGGGTAGAAAAACCATAATAAGCGTGATAATAATATTCTCAAACTCTCGAGCTTACAAGTCACGGTATTTTTACTCATATTTGAAGGAAGATTATGAAAATAAATATAGTTATTTTGCTCTCAATAATAACTGCTCCTGCATTATATTCACTTGGTTTTGGATTACAAACTCCAAATCCACAAGCTCCCAAGCCAAACGTTTCTCAACCAAAATTTTATAGACAAGACGATGCGTTACGACCTCATTTAGAGAATAATAAAACGATCACTATCGGTTGTTGGCAAGCCGGCTTATTATCAGGGTTTTTGGGAGTTGTAGGAAATCTTAAATGGTGCGACAGAAAAAATGTGACTCCAATTGTATATTGGGAAGATCATAGCTATTACTATCAGCCTGAAGGCTATAATGGCTCCACCAATGTATGGGAATATTACTTTGAACCGGTTTCTTCTGAACTATGGGCTGGGCAACAGCCTGATACTCGTAATTATAGAGCACCAGATGGAACTGGTGTTAAATTTCTTTGTAAACATACCTACGAATATCGAGTAAAAACAAATAACATAATCGAGAAATATATTCGTATTAAGCAGCCAATTATTGATAAAGTTGAGCAATTTTATCAAACCAATATGGCAGGTAAAACAACTATTGCTATTCATTTACGTGGTACAGATAAACCCACCGAAATTACGATGCCCACTGCTGAAGTTTTGTTGTATGAGGCTAATAGACAAGCAGAAAAATTTGAATCGGTGCAATTTTTAGTGGCTACCGATGAGGCTAAATTATTACAATTAGCGCAAAAGATGCTCAAAGGACCGGTAATAAATTATAATTCATACAAGGCTACTGATGGCAGAGCATTACATACTAATGCTGCTATTGCTAACCGAGCGCAATTAGGCGAGGAAGTGCTCATTGAATGTTTGTTACTTTCACGTTCACAATTACTGATTCACTCTCATTCAAATGTTGCTTATTGTGCCTATTTTTTTAACCCTGAGTTAAAAACTATTTTAATAGATGGTAGAGTGCTAGAAGCTATGCATGAGAAGTCTTAATCCATACTTGGTTACCATAAAACCAGTCAGTTGTGTTTTTAAAGTCTTGCGCGACCAAAGTGAAGCCTTGTGCGGTTAACCAGGTAACAACATCGTCTAAAATATATTGGTTTGCATATGCCTGAATAAACTCTACTTCAGTATAAATTACTTTTAGAGTTGCAAGCATGTTAGGCGATGCTTTAAGAACGTTAAGCTCAGTACCTTGCATATCAAGCCAAGCAAAGTCGATATAAGTAATATTGTTTTGCTCAGCCCAATCATCAAGTGTTATAGTTCGCACAGTGATTGTTTTGGGATATACAACCGGAGATAATTCAAGCCGCTTGGTAGGTTTTAATAATGAACCTGCTTGAAACGGCTTTTCAGGTTTTTTAGGGTGCATTGAAACATGAAATTCTGCGTGGCCCGTATCTTCAAACAAAGCAATATTCTGTGGATGGATTGATGGAATGTGTTTTACGTTGTCTTGTAATAATGTAAAAATTTCAGGGACCGGTTCAAAAGCATATATAGTTGCTGCTGGCCAAAAGGCGGCTATTTTTTTGGTATCAGAACCATTAAATGAACCAGCTTCAATAATGACTGGATTTTCTGGTAGATATTCTTTTACCAATGGTAACACTTCATGTTTTAGTATAATCTTAACGTCCATTTAACAGCCCTACAATGTCTTCTAATACATAATATATTGTTTTTTATACTGCCGCCTGTGTTACATAATTACTAACAAGGAGGGGATAATGTATATGTATAATTATTTTTAGTTTATTCTTACCTACTATGGTACACGCAAGCGAACAAAATAGAAAATGGTGGCAACGAATTTTATGCTGCTGTAATATAACTAAACCTAAGCGATCTACAACAATTGTAGCAAAACAATTGGAACTTTAACACTAGCATTTTGCATAGCGGTTGAATTAAAAAATGGTTATTAGGAGGGCGCTTTGAGAAGTTCAATAAAATGAACTCGTCTATGCACTCAATTACTCAGACAATTAGAGCAGGATTTAGATAATAACAACGAAGAAGAAGTTGAGAAAAAAACAAGAAATTAATCAAGTTATAGAACAAATAATTGAGTAAAAAGTGCGTTTTGTAAATTATGCTGAGCAATTAAAAGAAATATTTAAACAACAACAAGCGCACAAAACAGAAAGGTTTTCATGAAATTAAGTATCATTATACCGGCATATAATGAAGAGAATCGCATTAGTCGTACGCTCGATTATTACGCGCGCTATTATAGTGAGCTGCAGCAGCAACATGCATTAATAGTAGAAATTATTGTTGTGCTTAATGGCTGTAAAGATAACACTGCGGGCGTAGTGCAAGAATGCCAAAAAAAATATCCAATGATTCGCATGCTAGAAATACAGCATGCAGGCAAAGGTCTTGCAATTGCAGCCGGTTTTAAACATGCACTCACGCGAACAAATGATATTATTGGATTTGTTGATGCAGATATGGCGACTTCGCCTGGTCAATTTAATAATTTAGTAGATGCGCTAAAAGCCACTCATTATGACGGTGCAATTGCCAGCAGATATATGCCGGGTAGCAAAGTATTTCCTGCGCGTCCGCGTATAAAGCGTTGGGGCAGTAAAATTGTTTATGAAAACATGATCAGATTGTTATTTCGTATGAATTATTATGATTATCAATGTGGGGCAAAATTATTCAAACGAGCAGTTATTCAAGCTATTGCTCCACAGTTGACTATTGCACAATGGGCGTTTGATGTTGAAGTTTTATATTTATGCAAAAAAAATGGTTTTAAAATTTTAGAAGTAGCAACTATTTGGCATGACCAGGCTGATAGCAAATTAAAAATCATGCGTTCAGGGTTGCGAATGTTGAGTGCATTGGTGCGTTTGCGCATAAATCATTCTCGATTTAGTAAAGTCAATCATCGATCTGTGTAACAACAGATTATACATCTGCATGCAAATTCTTGACATGACGCTCGTTGTATAGGTACTTCTAATAAATGAATAAAGTATTGTAGGCAATTGTCAAAAAAAGGAGATTTACCCATGAGACATGCCAGATTATTAGGGTTAATTGGGCTATTTGCAAGCAGTTTATTGTTTGCAGATAGTGCGACTGTACCATATTTTTTTAATCGTTCACAAAGTGAAGATTCTGCACGCGAACTTGCAGGTTGGGCACATCGTGTGAATTTATACGATAAAGATACTTGTGGCGGTGGATGTGACTTTTTTGATTATGGTGTAGTAGCTATAACTCCTGAATACACACGTACATTCCGTAGTTGTAATATTGCTCAATTATTATTTGGTAATGATTATGATTGCGCATGCGATACACAAGGAATAACTGTTTCGGGTAGTCGTGTAGCAAATCGTGGAGCGGGTGATTGGTTAGCAGATTATTTTGGTTTACCAACTGATTATCAATCAAGTTTTACCGTGAGCCCACGTATCAAAAACTATTTAGTAGATTTTGATTTCTATTTTGGCTTAGGTAAATACGTTCATGGTCTTTATTTCCGTATTCATGCACCGGTTGTATATACTAAATGGAATCTTAATTTTGAAGAGCAAATTTCCAGCGATGGTTTTAATGCATATGTTCCCGGTTACTTTAATATTGCAGGGGTAACTCGCGTAAACTTAGTTACCAGTTTTGCAGATGCAGTAGGTGCAGAGGCAATACCTAATTTAGGACTTGATTCTCGTATTAAACCCGTTTC
>Ga0105046_10017715_pt1 | contig 10881 bp, 9 predicted proteins | sample MAT03_FD_78385 | JGI IMG/M metagenome (GOLD analysis project Ga0105046, IMG submission 78385) | Freshwater microbial communities from Lake Fryxell liftoff mats and glacier meltwater in Antarctica - MAT-03 (megahit assembly) | ecosystem: Environmental > Aquatic > Freshwater > Ice > Liftoff...
AAAGTTGAAAGTTGAAAGTTGAAAAAATAATGAATGAAATAAATTCCAGAGATAAAACATGAAATTTAAATTAGTATCAAATTACAAACCAGCGGGAGATCAGCCAAGGGCAATAAAGGAGCTAACTGAGGGAATTTTACGCGGAGATAAACATCAGACATTTCTAGGAGTGACGGGTTCGGGAAAAACATTTTCTATATCGAATGTGATAGAAAACATTGGTAAGCCTGTTTTAATAATGTCACATAATAAAACACTTGCTGCACAGCTTTACGGGGAATTCAAAAATTTTTTTCCGGAAAACAGAGTAGAGTTTTTTATTTCGTATTACGATTATTACCAGCCGGAGGCATACATTCCTTCTTCAGATACTTACATTCAGAAAGATCTGTCTATTAATGAGGAGATTGACAGATTAAGATTGAGAGCGACTGCTTCGATATTAGAAGGAAGGAAAGACGTGATAGTAGTTTCTTCAATAAGTTGTATATACGGAATTGGTGCACCGGATGAATATGCACAGCAGGTAATGGTAGTAAAAGTCGGTGAAAAAATTACGAGAAAAAAGTTATTGTCAAAATTAATTGACATACATTATGTAAGAAATGATATAGAGTTCAAGAGAGGAAATTTCAGAGTAAGAGGAGATACAGTGGAGGTAATTCCGGCTTATGAAAATGATACAGGAATAAGAATAGAATTTTTTGATGATGTAATAGAAAAAATATCATACATTAACAGGGAAGACGGGAAAGTAATAGGTAAAGATATAAGTGTAGTATTGTATCCGGCGAAATATTTTTTAACGAGTAAGGACAGAGTTGATACAGCAATCGTGCAGATAAGGGAAGAGCTTGAGCAGCGAGTTGAATATTTTAAGTCTGAAGGTAAGTTTATTGAAGCACAAAGAATTGAGCAGAGAACAAATTTTGATATTGAGATGATACAGGAAGTCGGATATTGCAGTGGAATAGAAAATTATTCACGATATATGGATGGCAGGGCACCGGGGACAAGACCGTCATGTTTGTTTGATTATTTTCCGAAAGATTATATATTGGTAGTGGATGAATCACATGTATCAGTTCCGCAAATCGGAGGAATGTATAACGGCGACAGAATGCGGAAGAAGACTTTAGTTGAATACGGATTCAGACTTCCGTCAGCATTAGATAACAGACCAATGATGTTTGAAGAATGGGAATCTATGGTGAAGCAGGCAATTTATGTTAGTGCTACACCCGGGAAATATGAACTTGAAAAGACTGAAGGAGTAGTTGTCGAACAGGTGATAAGACCGACCGGGCTACTCGATCCGGAGATTCAGGTCAGACCTGTTAAAAATCAGATTGATGATTTGATAAATGAAATTAAAATAAGAAAAGAAAGAAACGAGAGAGTTTTGGTGACGACATTGACAAAAAGAATGAGTGAAGATCTGACAGATTATTTACACGGAATCGGAATTAAAATAAAGTATATGCATTCGGAGGTTATTTCACTTGACAGAGTTGAGATATTAAGGGGTCTGAGACTTGGAGATTTTGATGTTTTAGTCGGCGTGAATTTACTTAGGGAGGGATTGGATTTACCGGAGGTTTCATTAGTTGCAATATTAGATGCAGACAAGGAAGGATTTCTGAGATCAGAGAAATCACTTTTACAGACAGCAGGAAGGACAGCCAGAAATGTAAACGGCTTGGTGATAATGTATGCAGACAAAGTAACGGAATCCATGCGAAAGGTAATAAGTGAAACTACACGGCGTCGGGGAATACAGGAAGAATATAACAGAGTACACAACATTGAGCCGAAGACAATTTATAAAACTTTTGAAGAAATAATGTCGTCGACGATAGTTGCGGATTCGAAAGTGAGGAATGACAGCGAAAAAGAAAAGTCGGCAAATGCGAAATCGAAAGAGAAGAAGTCTGCATTGAGTATATTAACGGATCCGGTTAAGAATAAAATAAATTCAGAGCAGAGAAAAGATTTACTGGAGCAACTCAGAAAAGAAATGATAAATGCAGCAAAGGATTTGGAGTTTGAAAGAGCAGCTGAGCTGAGGGATGAGATTGATCGGTTGAATAAATAAATTTTAATTTTATAAAGAATAATATTTAGAAGATAATTCTGATTTATTTTCCGGAAAAAACAAATAAGAATAAAGATAATTCAATTATAAAAAACAAAATAAATTTTCATCTTAGACAGTAAATTGTAGTTTAAGAAAGTTAAAAGCAGTTTATGTTGAGACAGGTAAAATTTTAAACTTATAGAAATTATGGAAATTGGTATGAATAAAATGTATTTGTTAATTCAGCTTTGGACTTTTGTATTTGTTGAAGGAAAGGTTATTTTTTTGCCAACAAATATAATTTTTTTTGAAAAAAATTTATCAAATTTGCGAAGAATTTCAAAAAATACTTGTGCCACATTTATTAGATGTGGCACACCTGTATTGTTGATAATAAATATTTTTAAAAAATTCAAATAAAATGAAGTTAATATTAAAAAATTAAATACATTTTTAGATTTCTTATAAATTTATGGTTTGTTAATATTGCAGAGATAAATAAAAACTTTTCTAACAATTCTAAAAATTCAAACTATTCAAATAATAATGAAAGGGAATAATGTCTAAAAACACACCAATAACAGTAGCATATGGAGACGGTATCGGTCCTGAAATAATGGAAGCAACGATAAATATAATCACTGCAGCCGGAGCAAAAATAGATATAGAAACAATAGAAACAGGGGAGCAGGTATATTTAAAGGGAAATTCTACAGGAATAGAGCCAACGTCATGGGATTCATTAAGACGAACTAAAGTTTTTCTTAAAGCCCCGATAACAACTCCTCAAGGAGGCGGATATAAAAGTCTGAATGTAACGATTCGTAAAAATTTAGGCTTGTATGCAAATGTAAGACCATGTGTTTCATATTCACCTTATGTTGCCACTAAGCATCCTGTTATGGATATAGTTATAGTAAGAGAAAACGAAGAGGATTTATATGCGGGAATTGAACACAGGCAAACAGAGCAGGTATATCAGTGTTTGAAACTGATTTCTCGTCCCGGTTCGGAAAAAATAGTTCGATATGCTTTTGAATATGCACTTGCCAATAACAGAAAAAAAGTTACATGTTTTGTAAAAGATAATATTATGAAACTCACAGACGGTCTGTTTCACAAGGTGTTTGATGAGATTGCTGTTGAATATCCGGAGATTGAAAATGAAACCTGGATTGTAGATATTGGTGCGGCGAAAATGGCTAACACTCCGGAAGATTTTGATGTATTAGTAATGGAAAATTTATACGGAGACATTTTATCAGATGTAGCTGCAATGATCACAGGTTCAGTAGGGATAGCCGGCTCAGCGAATATTGGTGAAAATTTTGCAATGTTTGAGGCGATACATGGTTCAGCTCCAAGAAGAGCTGGTCTGAATCTGGCGAATCCATCAGGACTTTTACTTGGCGCAGTTATGATGTTGAATCATATTGGTCAAAATGAAGTAGCTACTAAAGTTCATAACGCATGGTTAAAAACACTTGAAGACGGAATACATACATATGATATTTTTAAAGAAAACATAAGTAAAGAAAAAGTTGGTACTAAGGAATTTGCTAATGCAGTGATAGAAAGATTAGGTCAAAAACCTGTAAAATTAAAAACAGTTGACTATAAAAAGACTGTTCAAATAGAAGCCAGGAAATCTGATAAGAAAAAAGCTCCAAAAGAAAGAAAGGATTTAGTAGGAGTAGATATTTTTCTTGACTGGAGCAATGGAAGTGCGGATGACCTTGGAGGAATGATGAAAAAAATTCATTCAGAATCCTTAAAACTATACATTATAAGTAACAGAGGTACTAAGGTATGGCCTGACGGATTTCCGGAAACATTCTGTACGGATCACTGGAGATGCAGATTTGTACCATCACATGAAAATGAATCTGTTAAAAATTCTGATATAATTGAACTTCTCGGTAAAATAAATGATGCGGGATTTGATTTTATAAAGACGGAACATTTGTATAACTTTGAAGGTAAACCCGGGTATTCTGCTGCCGTAGGAGCATAAGAGTTTTAATTTTTTCGATTTATTCCCGTTAGGAAAAATTTTTCTTAACGGGATTTTTATTTTATGCTTGACAAATATAAATAATTGTTGTAAGTTTGTAAAGTCCTTTATAATACAAAGTACTTTAAACTAAACTTATATCAAACCGGCGATGGAAACTAAACAAGCAGAATCAGAACTGTCAGTAATTAAGAAAATTATGGAAGACAGTCGCAGAATAAATATTGACAACGGTATTCATTACATTTTTTGGGGAATTTTAGTTACAGTTGCACTATTAATAAATTATATAATGATTCTGACAAAAACTTCAATGAATTATATCGGGCTAATGTGGCTTATACTAATGGTTACCGGAATGTTTATAGATATATTTATCGGAAGAAACCAGGAAAGGAAAAGCCGTGTAAAAACATTTACAGGTAAATTACTCGGTTCGTTATGGTTTGCAACCAGTATTTCAATGTTTATGTTTGGCTTTGTAGGATCGGTTTTAAAAGCATACAATCCGGTTTTCATTTGTCCGATAATATCAACTGTACTGGGGATTTCATACTTTACGAGTGGAGCAATACAACAATTAAAATGGCTTCAGAATATTTCACTTGGCTGGTGGGCAGGAGCGGTTATTTTGTTTATTTTTCCAAGTGTACATACTTTATTAATTTTTGGAATAATGATGATTTGTTTTCAGATAATTCCGGGAATTATTTTATATAAAAAATCAAATGAGGAAACGGTTGTATCGGAATTATGAATTTTGATTATCAGGAAATTGACGATGTAATACATTCAAGAATCCGGACTTCAATAATGGCATTACTTGTAAGTTTAGAAGAAGCTGAATTCAATTTTATAAAAGAAAAAGTAAATGCAACAGATGGAAACTTAAGTGTGCATTTAAAGAAACTTGAAGAAGCCGGATACGTATCAGTCAAGAAATTATTTGTTGACAGAAAGCCTGTTTCAAAATACAAAGTTTCAAACAAAGGATATAAAGCATTTGAAAATTATATAAAGCAATTAGAAAGTATTGTTAAAAAAAATAATTAAAAATAAAAAACATTATGAAAAAATTAACGGACACACAAATTAAAGAAGCATTAAAAACTCTTACAAACTGGAAATACAGAAATAACAAAATTCAAAAAACATTTACAACCACTGCTTTTCCGCAAACAATGGGTTTGGTTACGGCTATCGGAGCATTTTGTCAGCAGCATGATCATCATCCCGATTATTTAACAATGAAATATTCTTCGGTTGAAGTTTCATTTTCAACACATACAGCAAAAGGAATTACCAAAAAAGATATAGACATTGCAAAAGATATTGATACATTAAATTTCTAAAAAAATAAAACCACATAAATGAAATATTTTTTAATACTTGCAATAATAATTTTATATGCATTAAAATCATTTTCGCAGGGAACAGATTCTACACAATCTAAAACATCAACTGATTCTTCAGAGTCAAATGCAATCATAAATGTTATTTCCGGATTTGTCAAAGGAGATAAAGAAAAAGTTTTGAAAGGAGCTAACGTAGTCATTAAAGGCACAATAGATGGAGCAACAACAGATGAGAAAGGATATTATGAATTTGAAACAGAAGAGAAAGGTAATGTGACATTAATATTCACGCTGTCTGATTATAAAGACAAATCTGTTCAGATTGAAATTATACCTGATAAGAACATGAATATTGATGTTCAGTTGATAAAAAAAGAAGTAAGTACAGATGAAATACTTGTAACTGCAAGTTCCTTTACATCCGGCTCGAACACTGCAGTGACGCTTACTCCGCTTGAGATAGTGAGAATTCCCGGAGCTGATGCAGATTTATACAGAGCATTGACAACATTCCCGGGATCGAATCAGGTAAGTGAAGGAAGCAGAATTACTGTGAGAGGCGGAAATCCGAATGAAGTATTGACAATTCTCGATCAGGCATCTTTATACAATCCGTTTTTATTTGATGAAACATTTAATGTGTCATCATACTCAACTGTAAATCCATGGGGTTTAAAAGGAATTAATTTTACAAGCGGAGGATTTTCCGCAAAGTTTGGTAATGTATTGTCAGCAGTTTTGGATTTAAAGTCATATGATATGCCACAGGCAACAGGAATGTTTGCATGGCTTGGACTTGCAAATGCTTCACTTGACGGAACATACATTTCAAAAGACAGAAAATACGGTGGATCATTTTCATTAGGTAAATTATTTTTAGAACCTTACTTTGCTGTGAATGGAAAAAATTCAGAATACTCACCGATTCCGCAGTCAAATCAAGTGGGCGGAACGCTTGCACATAAAATCGGTTCGACAGGAAATATAAAATTTTATGCAAATTACAGTGATGACAAAGTTGGAATTTACAATGCAGGACCGACTTATGAAGGATTTTTTAACTCAAATTCAAAAAATATCTTTACAAATATGAAGGTGATGGTTGCACCGAGTTCATCAACTTTACTGAATGCAGGTGTAAGTTTCAGTTCATATGAGAGAGGTACAGGTTATGGAATATTAAATACAAAAACCACTGAGTTATATTCAAAGGGAAGAGTTGATTTTACAAAGAATGTTACAAGTAAAATTGACATAAATACCGGAATAGAATATGAATACAACGGATATAAATTTGACGGAACCGTTCCGGAGTTTTCATATAATTTAAATTTGGATGCACCGGCATTTGAGATTAGTTCAGATGAAAGTTCTGGCAGAGCCGGAGTTTATATAGAGTCTCAGATTAAATTTTCAAAAAAAATATTTGTGATTCCCGGTATAAGATCTGATTATCAGACGCTTTCTGAAAATGTAAGTTTCGATCCGAGATTATCTTTTGGATATATGCCTGCACGAAATAATTCTATCAGAGGTGCAGTCGGAATTTACCATCAGAATCCAAAGATTGATTATTTTTTAAGAACACCGGATAATGATTTGAAACCGGAGAATGCGGTTCATTACATTTTAGGATATGAATATAATAATGACAATAAATTAATTTTCAGAGTCGAAGGATTTTATAAAGACTATTCCGATTTAGTTTTGTTTAACAGGAGAGATTTATATTACAGATCGGAAGGTAAAGGCTTTGCAAAAGGAGTTGATGTATTTTTTAAAACTAAAATCGCGAATAAATTCACAGGATGGATTTCATATTCTTATTTAGATTCAAAGAGAAAACAGTATGAAGCACAGAATTTATTTCCTTCAAGTTATGATATCACAAATACAATGAGTCTTGTTGGAAGTTATAATTTATCGGATCAGATAGTTTTCGGTGCTACTTTAAAATTTTCTACAGGAAAGCCGTACACCCCCGTTGTATCCAGTGTTTTTAACAGTAAGCAGGGAGTTTACATTCCAATTTATGCAGAAACGAACAGCGGACGTTTTCCTAATTACTCGAGAGTTGATATAAATGCACAGTATATTTTTGCATTATTCGGAAGATTTGCAGTTGCGGTAGTTGCATTAAATAATTTACTTAATCAGAATAATATTTATGATTATACTTACAATGCAGATTATTCCAAGAGAAGTGAAATTGTAACAAATAATAAACGAACAATATATATGGGACTGGGTTTACAATTTTAAATTTAAACTAACTAAACTTTAAATAAAAAAACAAAATTTATTAACTAAAAAAAGGAAATGAAATGAAAACAAAAAACTTAATAATGTTCACAGTAATATTATTTTTAGCAATGATGCTAAATGTAAAAAGCTATGCTGACAGCGACTTTGACAAAGCAATGCTGAAGGCAAAAAAGAATCTGAAAGAAGGAATGGATAAATCAGATGAAACAAAAATCACTAAAGCCAGAGGACAGTTTGAAAGAATACTTCAGTTAAAAAAAGATGTCTGGCTTGTAAACTATTACATTGCTTTATCAGATTACGGACTTTCTTCTAATGCTATGGTGAAAAAGAATAATGATAATGTTAAAAAATACACTCAGTCAGGAATTGATATGATAAATAAATCAATAGATGAGAATTCTGAATTTGCGGATTCATATGTGTTATTACAAACGTTAAATTTCAACAGATGGCAGTATGAACAGGATAAAATGCAGGAGATAATTGCAGCTACACAATCTGCTGATGAATCTGCAACAAAACTTGACCCGAATAATCCGCGATTATTTCTCATAAACGGAATTGCAAGTTTTTTTACACCTGAAGCATTTGGTGGTGGAGTTAAAGTAGCAATTCCGAAACTTGAAAAATCTTTGGATGCATTCAAAACACGAAAAGAGAAAAAAGAAATTTATCCTGACTGGGGATATGAAATGGCAATGGGCTATATGGCGATGAGTCTTATGAAGAGAGATGATGAAGGTGATATGACAAAGGCAAAACAATACATTGATGATGCAATAAAAATGAATCCTAATTCCGAATTTTTAACTGAATATGTAATGAAGGAATATAAAGACGCCAGTAAATAAGATTTAAATATTTTTTTAAAATTAAACTACAAAGGTGATAATGCTTTTGTAGTTTTTTTAATTAATACTTTTTGAAGATTAGAATTTTTATTTTAAAATAATTAAATGTAAATATATGAAAGGTATTAGTAATACTTCCAGTCAAGCTTTTCGTGAATTAATGGGAAATGGTTTGATATATGAAATTCCAAAGTTCCAAAGAGATTATTCATGGAATACAGAGCAGTGGGATGATTTATGGCAAGATATAATTTCTTTAAAAGATGGTGAAGAAAGTGAACACTATATGGGTTATTTAGTTATTCAGAGTAATGATAATAAGAACTTTCAGGTAATTGATGGCCAACAGAGGTTAACAACATTAAGTATTTTAATTCTAACAGTTTTAAAATGCATACAGGATTTAATAAACAAGAAAGAAGAAGTAAAAGATAATGAACAACGCATTGCATCTTTAAGAAATAGTTACATAGGATATATTGATCCCGTTACATTGGTGCCAAGAAACAAACTAAAATTAAATCGAAATAATGATGACTATTACAGAAATTATATAATTAGTTTGAGTGATTTACCAAATAGAAAAATTAATTTATCAGAAAGATTAATGCGAAATTGTTTTGAGTGGTTTTATGATAAATTAAAAAATCAATATAGTACAGGTGAAGAGTTCGCAAAATTTGTAGAAATAGTTGCAGAAAAATTATTTTTTACAGAAATAAAAGTTAGTGATGAATTAAATGCATTCAAAGTTTTTGAAACTCTTAATGCACGTGGAGTTCAACTTTCATCTTCGGATTTACTCAAAAACTATTTATTTTCTGTAGTTGATTCTTCAAAACCTCACATCAATGAAATAAATGAAATAGAATCTTTTTGGACTAAAATTTTAAATAATCTTGGAAACGAAAAATTTCAAGAGTTTTTAAGATTTTATTGGAACAGTAAAAATAAAACAGTTCGAAAAAACGATTTGTTTAAAGCAATCAGGAAAAACATTAAAAATAAAAATGAAGTTTTCGATCTAATAAGAGATTTAGACAGGTATAGCAATATATATATTGCTCTGCAAAATCCTGAAGATGAAACATGGAAAGAAAGTAGAGAAATTCAGAAACATCTTAAAGAATTAAAGATCTTTGGTGTAAAACAACCATATTCATTATTATTATCTGCATATTTTAATTTGAAAGAAGAAGAGTTCTTGAAAGTTTTGAAATCAAGCAGTATTGTTTCGTTTCGATATAATACAATAGGGGGTTTGAATCCAAATGAACAGGAAACTACATATAATTCAATAGCTTTAAGCATATTAAATAATAAAAAATTTAATAAAACTGATTTTAAAGATGTTTATCCAAATGATGAAAATTTTGAAACAGATTTTTCAAATGTTTCTTTTAAAAATACTAGCAGAAATAATAAGATCATTAAATATATTTTAACAAAAACTGAAAGGTATGAATATCAAACAGATTTAGATTTAAATTCAGATCTTTATACTATTGAGCATATTTTGCCTGAAAATATTTTAGATTGGGACAATTTAACTGAAGATGAAATTGAAAGATGTATATATAGATTAGGAAATTTGACACTTTTGGAAGCCAGTTTAAATAAAGAAGCTGCACAAAAGAGTTATGAAGAAAAGAAAGAAATTTTCAAAAAAAGCAAAGTAAATATCACAAACCAAATCCCCATAGACTATAACCATTGGAATGAGGAGTCTATATCAAAGAGGCAAAGAAAATTAGCAAAAAATGCAAAATCAATTTGGTCAATTCAATTTTAAATTTATTAAATAAATATGTCACGAATTATAAAAGCACCAACCGGAACAAAACTTTCCTGTAAAAACTGGATCACAGAAGCTGCAATGAGAATGTTGATGAACAATCTTGACTCTGAAGTTGCGGAAAGACCTGAAGAGTTAATTGTTTACGGAGGCAGCGGTAAAGCTGCTCGCAACTGGGAATGTTACGATAAAATTATTGAGTCTTTGAAAAATCTGAACGAAGATGAAACGCTTCTTGTGCAGTCGGGAAAACCTGTTGCAGTTTTTAAAACACATACAAATGCACCGCGAGTAATGATTTCAAATTCACAGATTGTTCCGGCATGGGCGAACTGGGATGAATTCAGGCGGCTTGAAGCGCTCGGACTTACGATGTATGGTCAAATGACTGCGGGTTCATGGATTTACATCGGTACTCAGGGAATTTTGCAGGGAACTTATGAAACTTTTGCATCATGTGCTGATAAACATTTCGACGGAACGCTTGCGGGAAAATTTGTACTTACCTGCGGTCTCGGCGG
>Ga0105046_10017717_pt1 | contig 10879 bp, 4 predicted proteins | sample MAT03_FD_78385 | JGI IMG/M metagenome (GOLD analysis project Ga0105046, IMG submission 78385) | Freshwater microbial communities from Lake Fryxell liftoff mats and glacier meltwater in Antarctica - MAT-03 (megahit assembly) | ecosystem: Environmental > Aquatic > Freshwater > Ice > Liftoff...
TGCGAATCGGGCGGCATCGTGTCCGGCAGTTCCGGGTTCGGCGGTCGGTCCGGCCTGGGCACGGTGTCGGGGAGATCGTCGTCTGGTTCGTTGACGCGCACGCGGTCGGGTTCGCGAGGCCCGGCTGCTCCGCGTCCCTCGCGCACGGTGACGGGCTCGAAGCTGTCGCCCGCGCTGTAGCCAGGGAATTCCTTCTCGTACCACTCGTGGTAGTCCTCCAACCCATTGCGCGTCACCGTGCTGCGCCCACCCTCCGGGTTCGGATAGTCGACCTCGATCCGTTTGGTCGCCGGGTCGTAACTGAAGGTGGTGTGTTGAGGGCCGTCCGGACCTTCGAAGTCGATGACCGACACTTGCTTCTCGTTGAAGCGCTCAGCGCGGCTTTTGAGCACGCTCAGGTCACCGCCATTGCCGCTCGGCAACATGTGTGCGGCAACGACGGACTCGCCCGGCTTGGAAGGATGCGAGTGGCGGATCATCTCCCATTGGTCGGGGTGTTCCGGGAACAACTCGCTGAAGTTGCGATGTGTGAGATCGACCTCGCTGGCGGAACCCTGGATGATGACGTACTCACCGGTGACGCGGTTTTTCATCAATGCGGTCTCGCGGGTGGGGCTCTCAGCGATGTTGTTGTCGTACATCGACTTCGCCTCCGGGAACTCGGCCCCCTCGAACATCATCGACGAGTCCTCGGGCAGCTCCTCAAGGAAAACTTCAGCTCGACCGTTGGCGAGCTCGGGCTTTGGCCCAGCCGTCTTGGGATCCGCTCCGCCTCCGTCGTGCGCACCGGCTTCCTGAGGCAGCTTCGCGCCGTCCGGTTCTGGGGCCACCTTCGGTTCAACCCCTGCGTAGGGGTCGGGGTGGGCACCAGCCTCGGCTCCCCCACCAGCTTTGGTGGACGGCTCACCACCGGATTTGGGCGGTCCCTCGCCGCCGGTAGCGGGTCCGGGTTGGGTGGCAGGCTCGTGCCACACCTGTTTCGGATCGCCATCACCGAATCGGATCAGTGGTTCCTTGCCCCCGGCGGAATGGTCGGCGACGAGCCGCTTGAACTCGGCCTGACCGGCCTCGGTGCCGAACGACAACGGGTTGTCGTGCTCCCAGCCGGTGACCGCACCGTGCATGACGTCGCAGTCCGCGTCCATCAACGCTTCCTTGACCTTGGTGTACTCCTCGGCCGACAGCTTGGTGCCGTCCGCCTTGCGGATGTCGAACACGTCGTGATCGCCCGTGAACGGCTTCTCACCGCCGGCGACCAGGCCGGTATTGGTGATCGTGCCATCGGGCTCGATCCGGATCTTGCCGTCGCTCTGCAGCTTGAGCATCTCCACGTTGTAGCTGTTCCACTCCTCCATCCGCTTCTGCAAGCGGGCGACCAACGCGTCCTGCTCGATGTGCGGCAACTCCATGAAGTTCTCGGGCATCTTCATCTGGTCGGGCTTGAAGATCGCGGCCTTGCCGAGGTTCTCCGGGCCCGTGAGACCGAGCTGCACATCCAACTCGTTGACGGTCTTGGCCTTGATCTTCTCCGGCTTGGGGAGCGCAGTTCCTTCGCGCAACATCGGCTCGGCGTGCGGCGTGGTGGGTCGGACATCGATCAGGACACCGTGTTCCTTGGCGATGTTCTTGATCGTTGCGACGTTGTCCGCCGGCATCCCGTAGAGCGTCGCCAACTCGTGGTCGCTGATCGGGATCGGCGCCTCAGACTTCGCAGCCGGAGTGGCCCCGGGCTCGGCGGTCGATCCAGCTTCCGGCTCGGCGACCTTGCCCGGCTCGGACCCGCCACCTTTCTTCTCGGGCGACTTCATCCGCTCGTCGGCGTCAGCCTTTGGTCCCCCTGATTCCGCAGCCTTGGCCTGGGCTGCGACCGGATCCGGTGAGTCCCCGAGCAACGCGCCCGGCTCGTCGACCCCACCCTCGTGCGCAGCCGCCTTGATCGCCGGATCGTCGAGGCGGACATCGGCCGGAGACGGATCGGGCAACGACCTGCCGGGCCCTGTCGAGTCGGGCGCCGTCGAGTCAGGAAGCGATGGTTCCGACTTTGCCGTCGAGTGCGGCTCTCCGCCGGCGTGCGCTCCGCTGCCGGTCTCGATCGTCGGCTCGTTCTTGAGGGCACCCTTGATGCCACTGTGCGCGGCTCCGGCGCCCTTCATCCCAACGTGCATGCCCATTCCCATGCCGGCGCCCTGCATGCCGGCCACGCCCGCGCCTTTGGCCGCCGCCACCGGGTCCTCGCCGTTGAGCACGCCGCCGACGAACGCCGACGGGATCGCCTGGACACCGTTCTCGATGCCCTCCTCGATCGCTTCTTTGATGAACGCCTTGACCGCGCTCTCGGTGACTTTCTCAGCGCCCTGCTTGGCTGCGAACTTGGCGACGTTGCTTATCACCGCTCGCTCCACCGAGGCCATCACCGCCTTGCCCATTCCGGCGGTTGCGTAGCTCATCACACCGTCGACGACGCCGGTCGCGATGTCGATGCCGAGGTCCTCCCACCCGTAGGCCGCGCCCTTCATGCTCATCTTCAATGCGATCGAGGTCGCGGCCGATGCAACCGCTGCATAGAGGGCGATGACAGCTGCGGTGGCAGTGCCGGCAGTCAGGATCGTCACCGCGATACCTGCGATCGCACCACCGATCTGCGCTGCGATGTCGGTGATCGCATCGATCTTCTCGCGCACTTCCTCCTGGGCCTGGACGGCACCTTGGAAGTTCATGTCGAAGTTGGCCTGGGCGGCCGCGAGGTCCGGATTGTCGCCCTTTTTGGTCGGGTCGTAGCCCGGCGTGTGTTCGGCCTTGGACAGCGCTTCGTCGTACTTCTTGGCGCGATCGATCGCATCCTTCAACTGATCGGCGCTGTTCATCCCGTCGCCGAAGGTGTCCATCATCGAGCCGACGCTGCCCGACTTCTCGAAGTCGCGGCGCTTGGTGAGGTACGCCTCGAAGTTGCGGAGCAACTCGGCCCGGTCCTCGGGCTTGGCCTCGTCGAGTTGGCGGGCGAACGTCGATGGATCGCCATACTTGAGGTTGAGACCGACGTCGAGATCCTCGCGACCGGAGAGGTCTCCGAGGATGTCGGATTCGAACGACCCCAATCCGTGCAGCAGTTCGTATTCGGCCTTCATCGCCTTGATCTCGGCGGGCGTCTTGTCCTTCAGCGTCTCTTTGATCTTGTCTTCGTCGGTGCCGACACCAGCGGTCGCGAAGTACATCTCCTGAGCGTCGGAGAGCTTGCCGCCGCTCTCCAGCAAGGCGTTGATCTCGGCCTTGGAGTAGCCGCTCGTGTTGTCATCGACCAAGGAGTCGAACGTGTTCTTGCCGTGCAGCGCAATGCTGACATCGGTGTTGGCCATGCCCTCGTACTGCGTCTTCAGCTGGGCGACGTTGGCCTTGCCCTTCGCTGCGATCTCCGCTTCACGACGGTCCTTGTTCTCCTTGTTGTTGAAGTCGAGCTTGCCGATGCCCGACTGATAGGCCTCCTTGGAGATGTCCTGCGACTGGTACTGCGCTTGCAGCTTCGCCTTCTCGGCCGCGTTCTCGAGGTTGACGTCGAACTCGGCCTTCTTGCGCTGGTTGCGGACGATCTTTTCGACCTCGTCGTCGCTGGTGTAGACGCCCTCTTTCTCCACCAGCGCCTTGGCCGCGTCGATGTTCTTCTCGTCCCCCGCCTCGAGGGCTGCGAACAGTTTGTTGTCGGCGTTGTTGGCCGACAGCGGGTCGCCGTCGGCCAGCTCGTCCTTGGCGTTGGCCTTGAGATCGCCGTAGCCCATGGCTGCGTATTTCGCGCCGACCCGGCCGTTGCGATCCTTGATCCGCTTGTCGACCTCGGCCTTGGTGAGGCCGCGGGCAAGGGCGTATTTCTCCTCTTCCTCGCGGATCCGCTCATAGACCTGCTTCATCTTGTCTTCGTCGGTGCCCGGTCCCGACATGGCGTCCTCGAGCTCGGCCGCGTCGGCACCATCGGTGTCGCCTGCGGCGAGCATCAACGCGTTGTCGAGCTCTGCCCCGCCCATGTCGTCGCGCAGATCGGCGACGAGATCGACCCCGTACTTCTCGCGGTAGATCTTCTTGATCTGGTCGAGTTCTTCGGGTGTCTTGCCCCGCAGTGCTTCGCGGATCGCCTTCTCGTCGGTGCCGAGCCCGTCGACCGCCTCCGCGATCGCGGCGGCGTCGGCCTTGGCCTGGTCGCCCTCGATGAGGGCCATGCCCCGATCGAGTTCCTCCGAGCTGAGGTCGTCTTTGACGTCGTCGGACATCGAGCTGCCGAACGTTGCGAGATAGCACTGCTCGAGCGCCTTGCGCTCGACGGGCGTGCGGGCGCCGCCGAGCCCCGCGAACACCTTGGCCTCGTTGGTACCCAGCCCGTCGACACCCCCGTGGACCTTGTTGGCCAACACTTTCGGTTGAAACCCGGGGTTGGTGGCGCGTGCGAGCTGGCCGAGCGACTCCCAATCCCACTCGGCCAGCGCTCGTTCCTCGAACGTCTTCGCCAGTTCCGGCTTGCGCCGCCCGGCAATGCGCATCATCGTCGATTCAGCGACGAAGCCGATCGAGTCGACTCCGCCGGCGAGGTACTTCTGGGCCAACTCCTGCTGTTCGGCGGTCAGCTTCGACATCGCCGCCGAGTAGCCCTCGTGGTTCTGATCGAGCTGCGCCTTCTTGAGCTCGGCGAGCACGTCGAGGTCCTTCGCCATCGAGTCACGCGAGTCGGCGTTGCGTTGCTTCTCCCAGGCCTCGTTGCTGGCCTTGGCCTGATGGCCCCAGTCGCGGAACATGTCGATCAACCGGTCCCACCACGAGCGCTCGGTTCCCTCCTGGTGAGCCGCCCAGTCGCGGATCTTTTCGCGGCCCGGCTGCAGCTGGTTGGTCACACCCGTGACGAACTGGGTGTTCTCGGTCGCCGCAGACTCCTTCATCCGCTTGAGCTCGCCGTCGACCTTCCCGACTTCACCAGCGGCCCACTCCGTGGTCGGGCGCGCCTCGACCATGCCCTTGTTGGGATCGGTGTCGTTGGCCCAGTGACGCCGGATTGCGGCGGCCTGGGTGTTGGCGACGCTGTTGATCTTCTGCTTCTTCTCGGCAGCGCCTGCATCGAGTTCGGTGTTGCGCTTGGTGAGCGACGAGCGCAGTGCGGCCTCGGCGGTGGCACCGGTGGATTCCAACGTCCCGAGCAACTCGTCCCGCTTGGCTTCGATCGCGGCAGTGTCGGGCGGACCGTTGACCGCCGCCTCCTTGTCCTCGATCTCCTGCTGTACGGCGACCTTCGCCCCCGCGATCGCCGATCCTTCGGTCGTGGTCTGCTCGGTCCGAGTCGTGACCGCTGCTGCCGACGACTGATGGAGCGCGTCTTCGGTCGCGACCTTCTGCGCATCGACGACCGCCTGCTGCTCGATCACCTTGGCATCGAGCTGTTCCTTGGTGATGCCTGATGCTGCGGCGATCCCGGTCAGTTCCGTCTTCAACTCGGTCTCGAGGGCCGGCCGCTCGGAGGTTCCCATCTCGAGCATCTTCGGCACCTTGTCGCCATGGGCCGCGGCAACGGCGCCCTTGACGATCGATTCTGATCTCGTCCCCACCGACTGCATCGCTCGCGCTATGGCGTCGCCGAGAACGTCGCCCATCGCCGGATCCGGTGGCGTGAGCTTGGACGCGCCTTGATCGACGATCGCCTTCGGCACATCCGGCGCTGCGCCCTTGCCTGCGCTCGCCTCGATGCCGGCGATCTGCTTTTTCACGCCATCGAGTTGTTTGGTCAGTGCCGCTCGTTTGGACTCGTCGGTGAGCCCGGCCAGTTGGGCCTCCAACTCAGCGGCCTTGGTGGTGAGGTTCTTGGGGACGTAGTCACTCGGCGTGAGCGGGGTTGCCTCGTACTTCGGCGGCGAGCCGACGGGTGCGAACGCTTGGTCGCTCAGCTTCTTCTCGCCCGCCTTGGCCAACCCTTGGATCGCTGCGTCTGCCTCAGCCGTGTTCAGCCGCGCCGCCTTCGGTTCTTCCTTCGGGATCGGCGGCTGCTGCGCCTTGGCATCGGCGACCGGCTCGGCGACCTGACCCTTGCGGGTCGAGGCGAGATCGGTCCCCTTCTTCTCCACCAGACTCGCGCCAGCCTTCGGGTCGCCGAGCTCGCCAGGGGTGACGCCAGCAATGGCGGGCGCCGTCGCAGCCTTCCACTTGTCGAGCGCCGGGTCGCCGAGGCTCGGCTTCGGCGCCGCTCGACCTCCGCCCTTCTTTGCTCCGCCCGCTGCATGGCCGCCCCCGCCACCACCTCCGCCGCCACCGCCGCCGCTGCGGGGTGCAGCGGCGGAGGCCGGTTTGCCCTTCATCGATGCGCCACGCTCGGCGAACCCGGGTGTCGTGGTCTCCTTGCCCGCCGCCTTGGCCGGCCCCTTGCCCGGCCCGGCCGGTGCGCCGCCGCCGGCCGCGGCCGGTGGACGACCGGTGATGGTCACCGGCTCCATGTCGATCACGCCGGGCCGTGGCTGGGCTTGCGGGTGAGGCTGGGCTTGCGACAGAGGCTGGGCTTGCGACAGAGGCTGGGCTTGCGACTGTGCCTGGGCTTGCGACAGTGGCTGGGCTTGCGACTGTGCCTGGGCTTGCGACTGTGGCTGGGCTTGCTGCGGCCGACCGGTGATCGTGATCGGCTCCATGTTGATCACCGTTGGCTCGGGACCCCTGCCGACGTAGACCGGATCCATCTCGATCTCGTCCGGTTCGGACTTCGGCGGGCTGGCCGTGATCACCAACGGCTCCATATCGATCACCGTCGGGGCCGGCGACGGTGCGCTTTGCCACGGTCCCGCAGCGCCGTGTTCCACATCTGGTTGGTCCTGACCGGACCCGTTCCAACCTTGCACAGCCCCGTGCTCCACCAGCGGCGCTGCCGGGCTCGTGTTCTGCAACGACTCGACCGGGCCGTGCTCGGACTTCGGCGGGCCGGACGTGATCAACTCCGGCTCCGAGTTGATCACCGCCGACGCCGGCCCAGCGGCCGCTGGGGCAGCGCTGGCAGCAGATGTTGCGCCTGGCACCTTGAGTGGGCCCGACGCTGGTGGGGCTGTGCCCGCTGCAGTTGGCGCCGCTTCTCCCGCCCCCGCACCCGCGGTTGGGGCTTCGGTGTCGGTGCCGCTCATCGCGCTCAGTTGGGCGACGCCGCGATTGCCGATCGTCTGCTGCCACTGGGCGACGATCGACGCCAGGGTCGGGCCGGATCGCCCAGAGCGCTTGGCGTTCTCGGCACCCTCTTGCACCTTCTCTCCGGCGCGGTCGGGCACCACGGACGCCTCAGCCATCCCGCGATTGTCATGCCGCACGGACGCGCGCTCAAGGGCCATTGCGTTTCCCGAACGAGCAACAGCGGGTGCCCTGATCGCTTGCCCCGCAGACGTACAGCGGTCCCCCTGCATCAGGCACGATCGCTCCAGCCGCTGAGCACCAAGGAGTTGTCCATGCCCCAGTACCTGTCACCCGGTGTATACGTCGAAGAGATCGAGGCCGGGTCGCGGCCGATCGAAGGCGTCGCCACATCGGTCGCCGCCTTCGTCGGTCTCGCCAAGAAGGGCCCGGTGAATCAAGCGACGCTCGTCAGCAACTGGACCCAGTACTCCCAGACCTTCGGGGACTTCATGGAGGACTCCTATCTCGCCCACTCCGTCTACGGATACTTCAACAACGGCGGCGGCTCGGCCTACATCGTTCGCGTCGGAGCACCGTCGGACGAGATGGCCGCAGCCCCGGCCGCGCTCGGCGAACTGCCGTCGGGCGGCGAGAAGCCGGCACCGGCATGGAAGGTCACCGCCAAGGAAGCCGGCGAGAGCGGCAACAGCTTGTCGGTCGAGGTGCAGAATGCGCCGGAGGGTTCGTCGGACGACATGTTCGTGCTGCAGGTCAAGCGCGGCGACAACGTCGAAGAGCAGCACGAGGTGTCCACCAAGCGCGGTGCCAAGAACGTCATCACCGTGGTGAACCAGGCGTCTCAGCTGATCCAGCTGGAGGATCTCGTCAAGGGTGGCCAGCTCGAGCGTCCACACCCCGGCACGCGTATCGGCCTCGGCGGCGGCGGACTGGCTCAGGCCAAGGAGATGCGAGTCTCGGCCGAGGACTACATCGGCGATGCCGCCGAGCGCACGGGCTTTGCCGGATTGGAGGCGATCGCGGACATCACGATGCTGTCGGTGCCCGATCTGATGTCGGCCTACCAGCGGGGTCTGATCGATCTCGAGGGCGTCCAGGCGGTGCAGTTGGCGATGATTTCGCACTGCGAGTTGATGGGCGACCGGCTTGCGATCCTGGATCCACCACCCGGCCTCAACGCCCAGCAGATCAAGGAGTGGCGGGTCGACAAGGTCGGCTACGACAGCAAGCAGGCCGCGCTGTACTGGCCGTGGGTCAAGGTCTTCGACCCGGTCAGCGGCAGCAATCAATTCGTTCCCCCGTCGGGCCACATGGCCGGCATCTGGGCTCGCAGCGACGCCACCCGCGGTGTGCACAAGGCACCCGCCAACGAAGTAGTCCGAGGCGCGATCACGCTGGAGATCAACATCACCAGTCGCGAGCACGACATGCTCAACCCGCACGGCATCAACGCGATCCGAGCCTTCCCGGGCCGCGGCATCCGAGTGTGGGGTGCCCGCACGCTCTCGTCCGATCCGGCCTGGCGCTACATCAATGTCCGCCGCCTGTTCAACTATCTCGAGGAGTCCATCCTCAACGGCACCCAGTGGGTGGTGTTCGAGCCCAACGACTTCGATCTGTGGCAGCGCATCCGGCGCACCATCTCGGCGTTCCTCGTCCGCCAGTGGCGCGACGGTGCATTGTTCGGCCAAACCGCCGACGAAGCGTTCTACGTGATGTGCAACAGCGAGACCAACCCGGCCGAGAACATCGATGCTGGCCTCGTCACCTGTGAGATCGGCATCGCCCCGGTGAAGCCGGCCGAGTTCGTCGTCTTCCGCCTCGCCCAGTATTCGGGCGGCGCAGCACTCACCGAATAGTCAACTCTCGACCAATTCACTGATCACCCACCCATCGGGCACCCACCCACCGAGTACACCCACCCACCAACCGAGTAGACCCACCCACCCACCGAGTACGAAGGACAAGTGAGGACATCATGGCCATCGGCGAAGACGGCATTGCCGGCTACACGTTCAAGATCGAGATCGACGATCATCAGGAGATCGCCCAGTTCAAGGAGGTGTCCGGACTCTCTTCAGAGGTGCAGGTGATCGAACACCGCGAGAACACCATCACCGGCAAGGAGATCGTCAAGAAGCTGCCCGGACAGAAGAAGTACGGCGACATCACACTGAAGCGCGGCAAGACCGACTCCAAGAAGCTGTGGGAGTGGCACAAGAAGATCCAGGACGGCAAGATCGACGAGGCTCGCAAGAATGCCTCGATCGTGCTGTTCGACTACGCCGGCGGCGAGATCGCCCGCTACAACCTCACCAACTGCTGGCCGAGCAAGGTATCGATTGGTTCGTTGCAGGCCGGCAGCAACGACGTGTTGATGGAGGAGTGCGTGATCGTCCATGAGGGCATCACGCTCGGCTGATCGCGATGTCGACTTCCATGTCATCGGCCACATCACCGACCAACCTCGAGGACCGACTCCAGACCGAGTATCACTTCGTGCTTCCGCGTGGGTACGTGGACGACAGCGGCACGGTGCATCGCGAGGGGGTCATGCGCCTCGCGACCGCCAAGGACGAGATCCTGCCGCTGCGCGATCCGCGCGTTCGCGACAACGAGGCCTACCTCACCGTGTTGCTGCTCGCCCGAGTGGTGCTGCGGATCGGCGAGGTCGACTCGGTGCATCCGGGCGTGATCGAGCGCTTGTTCGCAACAGATCTGGCGTTCCTCCAAGACCTCTACCGGCGGATCAATTCCGAGGGCCACACCCACGCTGCCGTGACCTGCCCGTCGTGCGGGACCGATTTCGAGGTCGACGTCGCGGGTGATCGCCCGGGGGAATTCTGACGTACGCGGCCGAGCGTCTGTTCGAGGAGGTCGCGTACGTGAGTTACTACTTCCACTGGGATCTCGATCGGGTGCTCGAACTCGAGCATCCGGTCCGTCTCCAGTTCGTCGAACAGATCGCGTCGATCAACCGGCGCATGGCCGAAGGGGGTTGAGGTGCGCTTGTGGCCGTTCGGTCGCCGCGATCGTGGCGAAGACCCCGTCGCTCCGGCGACGTCATCAACCGCAACGCCCCCCGCCGCGCACGTTGCGTCGGTGTCCGTCGCGACCGCGCGGCCGGTGCGACCGGCTGACGAGTGGAAGCAACTCGCACCGCTCACCCGCACCAGCGGGCCGCCACCGTTGGTCGCCCCGCTGAGCAGAATCACGACGGGGCTCGCTGCCAAGAACGACACCAGCATGACGCTGTCCCCGCTCGGGCACGAGCGTCGCACCGACGCGCCGATCGGCACGATCAGCAATGCGGTCGTGCCGACCGGTCGCCAGATTGCGACGCCTGTGCGCACCGACCAACGGCCGCTCGATCACCGCCCAGCGACGCGTCCCGGCGACTCGCAGTCGCTCCCGGTTCCGGCGTTGCGCTGGAACGCGTCGGTCGATGTGGCCTCCACATCGGCGACACCACAGGCAGCTTCGACTTCGGCATCTGCTTCGACTTCGGCATCGGCGCCGGCGTCGGCGTCGGCGTCGGCGTCGACATCGGAACGGCCGACAGTCATCGCGCCAACGACCGGCCGCCGAGCGGTCCTCGCCCCGACCGATACGTCTCCGCTGCCGGCATCGGCCCCGGTGCGCAGACTGACCGGCACGATCGTCGCGAAGCCGGTGGCGACGGCACCAACCGCCGCCGGGCCGCTTCCGATCGGCCGCGCCGCCGCCAGGAACGAAATGCCGACCGCTCCCA
>Ga0105046_10017720_pt1 | contig 10879 bp, 7 predicted proteins | sample MAT03_FD_78385 | JGI IMG/M metagenome (GOLD analysis project Ga0105046, IMG submission 78385) | Freshwater microbial communities from Lake Fryxell liftoff mats and glacier meltwater in Antarctica - MAT-03 (megahit assembly) | ecosystem: Environmental > Aquatic > Freshwater > Ice > Liftoff...
ATGTTGGCGAAGCGAACGCCCACGCTGCGCAACTGTGGTACAGCGAGGAAAGCATCCATGTGATGCACAGCGATGCCGCACGACCAGCGACGTTGGTGGTGATGGACATGACGGGTCGAGCGTTGTTGACAAGGACGCTGCAAGGAACGTCCGCCATTGTACAGGTCGGGTTTCCCGCTGGCGTTTACCTCGCCGTGCTCGCCACCGGTACTCAACGTTCTGTTCTACGATTCTTGCGCTGAACGGCTCAGGACCGCAGCTGACCGGCAATGAAGCCGGTTGTCCACGCCGCCTGGAAGTTGAACCCACCAGTGATGCCATCGATGTCCAATACTTCACCGGCGAAGTAGAGGCCCGGCACGCGCACGCTCAACATCGTGAGTGGGTCTACCTCATCAAGGGCTATACCTCCAGCGGTAACGAACTCCTCCTTGAAGGTGGTCTTGCCGTGGACGGCATAGCGATCGTTGGTGAGCAGGTCGATCAATCGGTTCCTATCCTTCTTGGGCAGGTTTCCCCAGACAACTCCAGGACTGATGCCGGCCTTCAACAACAGGAAACTCCATAAGCGCTTGGGCAGGGCGAAAACATTGGCGTTCTCGACTTGTTTTCGTCGCATCCCCTCCTCCTCTTCGGTGAACCGCGAACGAACCGCGTCCTCGGAAAGTCCTCCAAGCCAGTTCACTTGCACGGTGAACCGATAACCCAGATCATGCACGATGCGCGCCCCCCATGCGCTCAGACGGAGCACGGCAGGGCCGCTCATGCCCCAGTGGGTGATCAACAAGGGTCCGTTGCTCTCCAGATCGGTACCAATGATCCGGACGCGCGCAGGATCGGCCACCACTCCCATCAACTCCCGCACCGGTTCGTCCGGCATGTTGAAGGTGAACAGCGATGGTACCGGAGGAATGATGGTGTGCCCCAAGTTCTTTAGCCAAGCGTAGCCCTCCGTCTTCGGGTGGCCCCCACTGGTTATGATCACGCGATCGAAGTGTTCGATGCCACCGGTGGAAAGTTCCACCCCGAACCCTTTCGTTTCCCTGGTACAGCTGGACACACCTGTTCCGATCAATACGCGGACGTGCGACATTCCCGCCGCGTGCATCAGGCAATCAATAACCGTCCGCGAGTCGTCGGTTGTCGGGAACATGCGGCCATCCGGTTCTGTCTTCAGTTCCACCCCGCGGTCCGTGAACCACAGCACCGTTCCGCGTGTGCTGAACAGGCCGAAGGACTTGCGCAGGAAACGTTCGCCGCGTGGGTAGTGCGCTGCCAGCTTGCGGTCATTGAAACAGGCATGCGTGACGTTGCAGCGCCCGCCACCACTGATCCGCACTTTGCTCAGGAGCTTGGTGCTCTTCTCGAATAGTGTGACTTCCGCCGTCGGATGATGCGCCTTCACGCTGAGCGCGGCGAAAAATCCCGCAGCACCACCCCCGACCACCGCAACTCGCATGGCTATTCCTGGCCAGAAGCGCAAGGATGCTTCTGGGTCCCGCTTGTCGGGATGCGTATCAAGATCTGGTTCAGTTCGCTTTTACGATGCGCACCCACTGGATCATGGCACCCTCGGAGCGCAGTAGATAAACACCGTCAGGCAGCGCACCTATGTCGAGGCGCACGGTTCCGGGAGTCGCGTTCACGTTCATCATTTCGCGGCCGCTTACATCAAGGATGCTGATGCGGGTCGGTTCGTGAAGAGTGAAACTGAAGGCACCACTGGTGGGGTTGGGGAGCACGGTGAGATCGGCATTCGCTGTTCCCACCCCAATTCCGGTTGGCAGTTCGCCGCATGTGACCGGCTGTCCGCACGCGATCTCGGAACAGAACAGTGCCACAAAATCCATGGCCGTCACTTGATCACTGGTCAAGTAGCCGACATGGCCGCTGCCCGGATAACTTAGGAAGCAGTTCGCTATACCAAGGTGATCGAACCGCTCGTGCAGATCATGGCTCCCCGAGGCCATGAGACCGGTGGGGATCCCAATTACGGAAACCTCCTGTGTGTAATAGGGGACGACCCCATCGCCAACTTCATGCACGCTCACCAACGGCTCGTCACCGGCATGCACCCACAACGTATCGCCAATGGCACCACTGAAACTATACACGGCCATCACGTCGCTCGAATAGCCAGGGCTGCCACTGTTGCCTTCTATACCCCCCAATGCCGGCATCTCCGGAACAAGGATCGCCGGGATCTCGGCCTCCTCATCGAGGTATACGGCATGGATCGCGCTGATGGCTCCGGCGGAGACCCCGCCTGAAATGATGCGTTCGGGATCGATGCCGTACGGGTTCCCGAGTTCAGCGACCGACTTGCGCAGATACCGCACGACCGCCTTCATGTCATGTGCGCCGCGCATTACCGCGCGTATGGTTGTGGCTTCATTCGGGAAGAAGAAACCAACGCGGTAGTCGGGTGCGATAGCGACATATCCCATCTTGGCGAACGTCTCGCAGAGGTCTGCCACATCAGCGCGCGAACCGCTGATGAACGAGCCACCGAACGCGACGAGGATCACAGGACGCGTCGTGAGAACATCCCCCGCAGGCTGATACACGTCCATGCGCAAGATCTGGGTGCCGCCGGCCACTCCCGAATTGCTACCGAACTGTACGGCGGAAGTGACCGTGAAGTCCGTGAAGACCATTGAACTGTAACGGCCCCCATTGCATTCTTGCGCGGAGACAGGGAGAACGAACGCGCAGAATAACGCGGTGTACAAGTGTTTCATGCCGGGCTGGTTTTGTTAGCGGCCCGAATGTAGAGAAGTTCAGCGAGCTAACAAGCTGAAGAACAAGGCGTCGATAATCCGGTAATGGATCGTGCGCATAGCGCCGGATGAGTTCTGGCACACAGTTGGCAAAGTGCGCCGCGACAAAGTCAACGTAACCATGAACAAGCAACTGCTCACTCTGGCTATCGGCTCCCTCGCGACCGCTACCCATGCGCAATTCCAAGTGAACCCGCAGGTGGGCCTTACCCACCAGAACATGACCGCTCCGGCCGAAGGCTATGCATACCGTGGTGCTGTCGGGTTCCAGGTCGGCGCCGACTTGCGGTTCGGTGATCGACTGTACCTCCAACCGGGTGTCTTCTTTGGCCGGAACACCACGGTTCTGAGCAATTCGGGCGATACGATCTCGTATGAGGATGGACTTGTGCGGACCAGCCTCAAGCTGAAGGGCATGGTAGGCTATAGGATCATCGACAGCTACCAATTTGATCTGCGGTTCGCTCTAGGACCCACCTATGATGTGCTCTTGAGCGTGGATGATCGGAATGAGGACGACGGTATCGACTTCAACGAGGGTGACTTCAACAAGGGCTCATTCAACATCGATGCCGCGCTCGGGTTCGATATGGGGATGGTCTCGGTCGAACCCAGCGTAAGCTTCGGTCTGAGCCGGGTGTTCGATGAGGACGTGATCGTGCTCAGCGAGATCGACAGCCGCTACATCACTTATGGACTTACAGTGGGTATCAACCTCGGTAACGACGACTGATCAACTGTACCGATAACGAACGAAGCCCGTGCGGTAACGCAGGGGCTTCGTTTTTTCGACATGAGGGGTGTTCACTTGGCAGGCTCATTTCTCGACTGGATAGCCTGCTCTCTTCCAACCGACGAACCCGGTGGTCAAATGCTTTGCAGAGTAGCCCCTTCCTTCAAGGTATTCCCTGGCTTGTTCACTGCGTCCTCCACTGTGGCAATACAACAGGATCGGGGTCTTCGGATCCAGAGTCGCGAACTGGGTTTCGTATTCAGCAGCGGTCCAATCCAGATTCACACTGCCTGGAATATGGCCACTGGCATACTCCGTAGGTGTACGCACATCTAGCAGTAGCGCCTGCCCCTTCTCCAATTCGGTTTTGAAGGATGTCGCGTCCAGGTCCGATCCCATAGGCTGGGCCGCGTTGACAACTGGGACATCACTACCCTCTTGGGCTTCGGCACAGCCGCTGGCGATGGAAAGAAGGAATACGGAAAAGACGGTGGATGATCGGATGCTCGCCATGAAAAAAGGGTTTGGAACAAGCACCAAAGCTCGTGAACATCTCCATCATCGGCCGCGCTACCGTTTGGCACCATTGTCTTGAAAGAGCTTCGAAATTCGTCGTGTTCAGGGGCGATAGCTCAGCTGGCCAGAGCGCTGCGTTCGCAATGCAGAGGTCGAGGGTTCGACTCCCTTTCGCTCCACCTCCGGACCGCATGAACAAAGACCCTGACCGGCTCTTTTGTGCCGAACACTTGGACGGAAAGCACCGTAGAAGGGGCAGCGACCCCCGCAATGCGAACCTTGCTCATTCTGCTCTCCTGCGCTGCCACGACCGGGCTCTTAGCCCAGGACGATGGTTATGTCGCCTACGTACCCAGCCGGCCCCCGGAACGCACGGCAGACGACGTGCGCGTTGGTTTTGTGGAAGGCACACTACCGGGCACCGTAGAGTTGAGCCTGCCGCAAGGCACTTCCCATGTGGACATTTTGAACGGACGTGGCAATGTGAAGCGCAGCTTTCCCTCTGGTTCGATAGAACAGATCGACCTCAACGGATTGCGTCCTGGCACATGGACATTGCGCGCGCGCACGCCTCAAGGCACAATGGTGAGACGGTTTGTGGTTTTGACCCAAGGAGGAGTGCTCTGGACCTTGCCGCAACCGAAACGGCCCAAATGAGGTTCAACGCACATTGACACGTACTCCCTTCGCCTGTAACCGACTCAAGCCGTCCGCCGCGAGCGTAAAGCCAGGGGCCAGCGCGAGCGCTTGCTTATAGTCCTTGAGCGCACTATCAAGGCGACCTTCCATCTCATAGGTCAATCCGCGGTTGTAATAGGCATGGGTATAATCCGGTAGGAGGTCTATGGCCTTGTTGAACTGGGTACGTGCGGCCGGGGCATCGTGCTGGTGTTCCAATAGAATGAACCCGGTGTTGTACCACGCCAACGGATAGTTCGGTTCGATCGCTTTGATCCGATCATAGCATGCGATGGCCAGACTATCCGCCCCATGTTCCTGTGCGAACATGCCCATATCATACCACGCCTCCACGCTTCTCGGCTGGATCTCCAACGCGGAATTGTAATACTGGACAGCAAGCGGGTCGTGCTTTGCGGCAAACAGGAGGCCCAGAGACATGTATGCTTCATAGAACTGCGGATCCTGCTCGGCTGCGGTCTGGTAACTGCTTATGGCCAGCGCTGTGTCCCCCGCCTCTGCATGGATCCAGCCTTTGAGATAGTACCCGCGCGGCTGGAGGGGATCGATCCGCAAAGCCTCATTGGCCAGGACCATGGCTTCGGTGTGCTTGTGCTGCAGCAATTTCATCTCGCTCAACTTCAAGCGCGCTTCGGTCCTTTCGGGTTCCAGGGCTATGGCTTTGGTGAATTGCTCCTCGGCGGGCCCAAGCATGATCTTGCGGTAGTACAGATCACCAAGCCCGATACGCCAATCAGCATGGGTGCTATCAAGCGCAATGGCGCGTTTCCAATCACTCTCCGCGAGCCGCATACTATCCACCTGTTCGAACAACCGGGCCCTTTCGGCGAAGTGCGACGCGCTGCCTGGTTCGGCCAGAATGCGCCTTTCCGTCTCGGCCAGCGCACCTGCGAAACCACCTGGTGAGGCTCGCTCGGAACTCTCTTCTTCCCCCACACTACCACACGCTACGATCAGGAAAGCGAAAAGCGCGATGATCGGTGAAGTACGCATGGCCGGGAAAAAAAGGCCCCGGGGAACACTCCGACCCGGGGCCTTCAAAAGTAGCGGGTGTTACCGATCACGCCATGACCGCTTGTTCCGTCTTGACAACCGCTTCCTTGATCCTCTTCTCCAACTGCTCGCACAGTTCCAGGTTGTCGTCCAGTAGCTGGCGCACCATATCCCGGCCCTGTCCCAGCTTGTTGTCCTGGTAGCTGAACCAGGATCCACTTTTCTTGATGATCCCCAGTTCGACACCCATATCGATGATCTCCCCGGTCTTGCTGATCCCCTTGCCGAACATGATATCGAACTCCGTTTTGCGGAAAGGTGGAGCCACTTTGTTCTTCACCACTTTCACCTTGGTGCGATTGCCCATCACATTCTCCCCCTCCTTGATCTGTGTCATCCGGCGGATATCGAGCCGGATCGTAGCGTAGAATTTCAGTGCGTGCCCGCCGGTGGTCGTCTCGGGGTTCCCGAACATCACACCGATCTTCTCTCTTAGCTGATTGATGAAAATGCAGCAGCAACCGGTCTTGCTGATCGTACCGGTCAACTTACGCAGCGCCTTGCTCATCAAGCGTGCTTGCATACCCACCGAGCTGTCACCCATTTCACCTTCGATCTCCGCACGGGGGGTGAGCGCGGCCACGCTGTCGATCACAATGATATCGATCGCTCCGGAACGGATCAGGTTGTCCGCGATCTCAAGGGCTTGTTCGCCGTTGTCCGGCTGGCTGATCAACAGGTTCTCGGTATCCACACCAAGGCTTTCGGCATAGTGCCGGTCGAACGCGTGTTCCGCATCGATCATCGCCGCGATGCCCCCACGCTTCTGGCATTCCGCGATCGCATGGATCGCCAGCGTGGTCTTTCCGCTACTCTCCGGCCCGTAGATCTCAATAACCCGTCCCTTGGGATAGCCACCTACGCCGAGTGCCAGATCAAGGCCGATGGACCCAGTCGGTATCACTTCCACTTGTTCGATGGCATCGTCGCCCATGCGCATGATGGCTCCTTTGCCGAAGGTCTTCTCCATCTTATCCATCGTCAGCTGAAGGGCTTTCAGCTTCTCCTTGTTGATCTCGGTAGCCATGGTATCCTGTGTTGGTTTGTTGTGCTGCTGATACTTGTCCGTCCGACGCTTCAGAGGGTCCGTTCCTTGTTCTTCCAAGGCATCATCTCCTATGGTGGCAAAAAAATCCACCCTGACGTGTTTTCTGTCGGAATGATGACGCACAAATAAGCACCGCCAAACCGGATCGCCAAATTTCCTGACAAGTAAAGTTTTGAACAGGCTGGAGTACTTCCTCCCAAATTGTTCGCCATAACCTGAGTAATTATCGATGAAAGCTACTTTTTTCTCGACCAACACTTGACAGCGGCATCCGACTTCCGATAAGTTCGCCGCACTCTATTACGACGGATCGCTCTTCAGACCGCGCCTTTGGACACTTGTTCGGCTGACCACTGAACATGAACCCCGCGATCCGCAATGGGAACTCCCCAAGCCCGGCCACTGGCTTTTCAGCCAGGGCTCATAAACACCCCTTTTTCCGTCGGCTGCCAAGCCAAGATCGACTTGGCTTCGCGACGGGGTCCCTTTTCACAAACCATTAACGGAGAGCCTCCGCCCATTCCAACACGATCAAAACCCGACATGATGAACTCGAACAATCACATACTCCAGATGCTTCGGCGAGTCGCCTGGTCGCTTCTGTCGCTACTAGCGCTCTGCACGCCCGCAAGGGCCCAGCTCGCTGGTCGCGGACAAGCGATCGACCCAATGACGGTCACAAAACCAGCTGAAGGTGGTCCAACCCATGACCATGATGACCTGTCCGGACTGCTCAACATGCACGAGCAGGAGATCCACTTCACCGAGAACAGGGGCCAATTCTCCGGCGGCGTTCTCTATAGAGCCGACTTTCCGCTGGGACAGGCGCTCGCCACCCGAGAGGGCATGCTGATGAAAGTGTACGATGCGGAGTCCGTAAGGCTGCGCCAGGAAGAGGGCATCCGACAGGAACAGGAGATGCAGGAAGGCAAGCCCTTCCACCCGCTTACCTGGCGTGAGCGTGGACATGGCTGGATGATGCACTTCCAGAACGCTTCGCCGGAAATGCGAGTTGAAAGCCGCGATGCGCACGAGGAGGTGAACAACTACTTCACCGGCGGAAAGGAGGCCTTGGGGGTACACAGCTATCAGGAAGTATGGTACACCGGCGTATACCACAGCACCGATGTGCGTTACTACCCGGCTGTGGACGGCTCGCTGGAGTACGACATCATCTGTAAGCCGGGCAGCGACCCGCGCGAGATCGCGATCGAGTTCAAAGGCATCGAGCGCCTGCGGGCGAACGTCAACGGCGAACTCGTCGTTCCGACCAGTCTTGGTGAGATGACCTATCCCGCGCCGGTGGTGTACCAGCGCATCGGCGGTCGTGAGCTGAAAGTAGAAGCGCGTTACACGGTGCGCAACAACAACGTGCTGGGCTTCGAGCTTGGCGCTTACGACAAGACGCAGCCCCTGGTGATCGACCCCATCGCGATGCGCTGGGCCACCTGGGTGAACACGAACAGCACCGGCGACAACCACGGCCACGCCATCTGGGTGGATCCGGTGGACGGCGCCATCTACGTGGTGGCCCGTGTGGTGGGTACCACGGACAACATCACGGTGGGCGCGTTCGATGTAACAGCGAACGGCAACCTCGAGATCATCGTCGGCAAATACCTGGAACCCGCCACCGTGGGTGGCAGCGGCACCCGTGTATGGCAGACCTACATCGGTGGTGGTGGCGACGACAACCCGTATGCGATGGAGCAAGGCCCCGATGGCAACCTGTACATCACCGGTCAGACCAGTAGCACCAACTTCCCGCTGATCGGTGGTCCCGATTTCACCGGCAGCAGCGTGAACCAACAGGCACAGGCCGACATCGATGTGTTCGTGCTGAAGATCAACACGACGGGCACCTCGATCAAGGTCGCAGTGGTAGGCGGGAATGGTGCCGACAACAACTTCGACGTGCGCCTCGCCGCGAATGGCGATGTGTTCGTGTGCGGAAGCACCACCAGCACCAATCTGCTCACCTTGAACGCGGGTATTGGAGCGAGCAATGCCAACAACGGTGGTGCGGATGCGCTCGTTTTCCGCATCAACCAGGACCTTTCCAGCCTGGTGTGGATGCGCAACTATGGCGGCGGAGGTACTGATCGCGCGAGCATCATGCTCCACAACCCTGTGAGCGGCGACCTGTTCGTAGGCGGTAACACGGCCAGCACCAACTTCCCGACCGTCTCCCCGCGCCAAGCCACGCGCGGCGGTACCAGCGCTGGATTCCTGCAACGCATGACCGGGGCCGGTGCAACCACCTGGTCCTCCTACTTCTCTTCCGACGCGGGAGATGATGCGAACCTGTTGTGCATGGAGTTCAACGATGCCCGGAACGAGATCTACTTCGGTGGCGTAACCGAGGGATTACTCGCGGCGAACATCACCGCTGGCTCGTTCGACACCGGTCACAACGGAGGGAACGACTTCTATGTGGGGCGTATGGATATCGACCAGAACTTCCTGGCGGGCACCTATGTCGGCGGCACCGGCAGCGAAGTGAACATGATGGGTCTGAACGTGGACCTCAACAATGACGTCTTCGTATTTGGCTATTCCAACAGCACCAACTTTCCGGTAAGCGCCTCGCCGAACGTGCCGCTGCAAAGCACCAACCAGGGTAGCAACGACAAGGTGTTCTTCAAACTGGAAAGCAACTTGAGCGTGCTGGAGTTCAGTACCTACTACGGCGGCAGCAACGACGATTACGATCCGGTCGGTCAGCGTGGTATCAAGTTCAGCAACTGTCGCATCTACACCATCGTTACCGCGCAGAGCAATAACATCCCGCTCACACAAGGTTCGCTGAACACCACAAAGAACAGCCCGACCTCGCGCTACGAGCCAGGCTTGGTGGTGTGGGCCAATCCGCCCGACTTGCTGGGCAACTCGATCACCTACCAAGGTGCCTCGATCTGCGCGGGCTCTGTTCCGGGTAACATCACCGGTTCCGTTCCGAGCTACACGTTGCCTACGATCGTGCGCAACAACGCTGCCTCCACTTACCCTTCCTTCCCCTCGGCTGCCACATATCAGTGGCAGATCAGCACGGACAGCCTGAACTGGAACAACATCGCAGGCCAGACAGGACAAAATATCGCCGGTGTGGATATCGGCCCCGTGACACAGACCACGTTCATCCGCCGCATCATCGGTGGTGACGCATGCATTCTCGCCGGCGCCGCCGACCAAGTGGTAACCGTGCGCCTGATGACGGCTGGAGGTACGGTCGTGCAACCGAGTTGCAACGGCGGCTCGAATGGTACCATAACCGCAACGGCCGATGGCCAGGCACCCTTCACCTACCTGTGGAACGACGCTGCAGCCCAGACCGCGGAGACCGCGGTGGGTTTGATCGCCGGCGCATACAGCGTAACCGTCACCGACGCGAACGGCTGCAGCGCTGTTGCGAATTTCCAGGTTGGCCAGCCGTCCGCCGTCAATGGAAGCGCCCAGGTAACCAATGCCACTTGCGGTAACAGCAACGGCAGTGCGACCGCGACAGGCAGTGGCGGCACGCCCGGCTATACATATGCATGGAGCACAGGTGCGATCGGTGCCACCCTATCCAACGTTCCGGCCGGCAACTACAGCGTGACCATCACCGACTCACATCAGTGCAGTTTCGTACTGCCCGTGGTGATCGGTGGTAACGGCGTGCCCAACGCCAACGCAGGTGCTGATGCGGAGATCACCTGCCTGAACAATGGACAGGTGGTGCTTGATGGTTCGTCTTCCACCGGTGGGGTCACCTTCAGTTGGAGCGGCCCCGGCATCGTATCGGGTGGCAGCACCGAGGATGTGACGGTGAACACCGCGGGCACTTATGTCCTCACGGTGCTCAACTCACAGACCGGATGTTCCAACACCGATGCAGCTGAAGTAAACCTGAACAACACGCTACCCGGCGCGCAAGCCAGCGGTGGAACGCTCGATTGCAACACCGCCAGCGTACAGCTCAGCGGTAGCGGCAACGGCACCTTCGCATGGACCGGCCCGAACGCCTTCGCCAGCACCGAGCAGAACCCAACGGTGAGTGCGGCAGGCACC
>Ga0105046_10017722_pt1 | contig 10877 bp, 16 predicted proteins | sample MAT03_FD_78385 | JGI IMG/M metagenome (GOLD analysis project Ga0105046, IMG submission 78385) | Freshwater microbial communities from Lake Fryxell liftoff mats and glacier meltwater in Antarctica - MAT-03 (megahit assembly) | ecosystem: Environmental > Aquatic > Freshwater > Ice > Liftoff...
TCTGCAGCGTGCCGCCTAGGTTGCGGCACCTCTTGGCTTCTTAAAAATAAATTACAACCGACTTTCGCTAAAAAGTTGAGGCAGGCGCGCGCCTTCAACTGCGTTTTTTAGGTTTAAGCGTTAGTTTTTTGTAAGCTGCCGGGCGAAATAATTCGTTCGATCTTTTGTGTCGTCCCTTTCCACCTTCGCCCTTCGGGCTACGGCGAGACAAGTCAGCGCAATTAATAATCGATTTAAGATATTTCAATATTTAACGCACGCGCAGCAGAGCGTTGAACGAAAAGCCCCAACGGGGCGACATTTGAATAGCCCAGGGTGCAGCGTAGCGGAACCCTAGGATCGGAATCCCCAGAATCTTAAGTCCTGAAGGGACGACACAAATTCTTGATCGTAGATTTCATCCTTTTCGCCTTCGCTCGCTCTCCGGATCATTTTTTCTCTAAATTGTTTTGCCCAATTGCCCCCGTTTTTCATCCTCTTTAACGGCGAGCCACAGTTTTTCTAAATCAGCGCGGGTAAAGGAAACGCCATCTAGTTTTTTGCCGGCTTTTTTCTCGACCCCTTCGAAGCGGCGAGTAAATTTATCGTTGGCGGCGGTTGCAACTGCTTCAACATCTAGTTTCATTAGCCTGCCAAGCTGCGCAATTGAAAAAATGAGATCTCCAAACTCCTCAACGCAGTGTGCTGGATCACTTTGCATATCGGTTTCTAAAAACTCGTTTAACTCTTCGACCACTTTCGCTTTGACCTCATCAACTGTTGGCCAATCAAAACCAACACGGCTTACTTTTTCACCGATGCGCTGTGCGCGCAGCAAGGCTGGCATTGCGCGGGGCACACCACTCAGAATACCTTCATCTTCCTTTTTTCCAGCAGATTTAATGCGCTCCCAATTTTTAAGCACATCTTCAGCATCTTTTACCGCTGGATTACTCGCCGGATCACCAAAAACATGCGGATGGCGCACGATTAATTTCGTAGTTAAATGCTCAATTACAGTTTCAACTGTAAAGCGCCCTTCATCAGCTGCTATTTGACTGTGCAGCAACACTTGCAGCAGCACATCGCCTAATTCTCCGGCTAGCGCTTCAAGATGATTATCGATTGCATCAAGCGTCTCGTAACTTTCTTCTAGCAGATAAGGCTTTAAGGAGACGTGCGTTTGTTTTAAGTCCCATGGACAGCCGCCGTTTGGATCGCGAAGTTTTGCGATTATATTTTTTAGTTTTTCAAAGCCGGTACCAGCTATTTTATTATCATGGGCATCAGTCATGCCTAACGAAGTACTCGGTTTAAGAAAACTTCTCAAATCCTCTGTCTACTGATAACCCGGCATTGCAGAGCACTGCAGCGATTACCTGGGTTGCGCCCGCCTTGCGGGCTAGCTGTGCTAGGGTTTGTAACGTACTGCCAGAAGTTAGCACATCATCGATAATCAGCACTGTGGGCGGCAAATTAGCCGTGCACTGAATGCTTGGCAGCATGTTACGGCGTCGTTTACTTAAGGAAAGTCTGGCCTGCGGGGCACGCCGCCCGTCGCGTTTAAATGGCTCAAGCAGCGGTACACTAAAGTACTCAGCAACGGAGCCAGCAATTAATCGTGCAGGATTAAATCCGCGCTTGCGTAATAGTTTTGGATGACTTGGGGCGACCACGATGCAATCAGGCTTGGGGAAATCGGGGTTTTTACTAGCCTCAGCGATAACGTTTTTAAGATTACTACCAAATTGCTTAAGTAGCTGCGGGTACGGCTTATACTTGGCAAGTTTTATTAAAAACGCTGCGTCTTTTCCGTATTCAAAGACTGAAAGTGTAAGATCAATTGATTCAAGCTTAATAACAGCTGGCAGCAGTGCCGGTTGGCAGCGAATGCACGCCGCAGGAATTAATCGGTTACACGGGTTACACAGCACGGAACGAGAACTTAGCATGCGCCGCGTGCAGCACACGCAGCGCAAAGGGAAAATCCATGACCAATCAGTAAGCATGCGCTTACTATCGCAAACTACAGCGTGGCAGTTGTGTGTGGATCAGCGGTATTTCTTATTACTACCGCGAAATGTTTTACTGGGGTATTTTTTTTCGTTCTCTTTCATTTTTTCTACAAAAGCTTTTTCTAAATCAACTCCATTTTCATGCGCAGCCAGCAGCACCCAATATAAAACATCAGCCAGCTCGCGGCCACAATTTTTTTTATCTGCGCTAGAAAACTTTGCTAACTGCGTTTCAGTCTTAAATTGCAAGAGTTGCGCATACTCACCAGCTTCAATTAATAAGCTAAGCGCCACATCTTTAGGGGTGTGAAACTGCGCCCAATCACGGGCATCGCGAAAAGCTACTATTTTTTTAGTTAGATCTTTTATTTTCATCCGCATCCTTTAGTTCCTTCATAGGGGAACTATTTCTTAACCAACCACCGTGAGGCGCTGCGCTGCTGCGCAGCCATTTTGTTGCGAGCACAACGCTAGCAACCATCATCGCAACACTAAGCCATTGACCGCGTGTGAATCCCAACGCTTCAAAGCCGATATGAGCGTCTGGCATGCGGTAGTTCTCACCTAAAAACCTAGCGATCGGATAAATGAGTAAAAAGCTTGCGGCGATCACACCGGGTTTTTGCGGCTTGCGCCACAAATATAGCAGCACCAAAAACGGTAATAATCCTTCAAGCCCAGCTTCAAAGAGCTGCGACGGATAACGACCAGCAAGCGTTTGATGCAAAGTTGCAATCGCCTCTGGCACACCACGGCGTGCAGATTCAAGTAGTACAGCGTCGTTGAGTTCGGTAGGAAATTTTACCGCGTAACGGTAACACGGCGGGGCGATGCGCCCCAAAAGCTCGCCGTTTACAAAGTTTGCAAGCCTGCCAAAGAAAATGCCGATCGTGCCACCGATAGACGTTAAATCGAGTAACGCAACAAAGCTTAATTGCTGCTTACGTGCGAAATACCAAATCGCAATCATCATGCCTAAAATGCCGCCATGGCTAGCCATGCCACCTTCGTTAATCGCTAGGACTTTCCAAAACGGAAAAGCGGTAGAAAAACTGATTAAATGCTCCGGCTGATATAAAATGCAGTATCCAAGCCGCCCGCCAATAACCACGCCAAGTGCCGCTATGAATACAAAATCACTAGCAAGACTCGCTCTAAGTGCGATGCGTTTATTGTGGCTAAGAAAAATAATCGCCAAGTATCCTAGGTAAAAGCCAGCTAAATAAGCCAATCCATACCAGCGAATGCCGAAGCTCTCCGTAAATTGGATAGCAAACGGGGAAAGTAAATGCAGGTAAGCGTTGGGCCAGCCGGCAGGGCATAAATCAGTCAATTCGTTCATCGCTGTTTCGGACTACCGGCCTGCCTTACTAGTGTCAACAGTTTGGCGTTATTTCTAAAAATTTAGCATCTATCCCGCTTACAACCCATGCAGCTGGTCAACCGCAAGGCATGTTGCTTGCTGTGAACATTGCTATGGCGCGTCTATATCGACTTAATCGCGGGGATTATTCCCCGATCACTGCTAGCCCGTTTATCGGATTTATGATTGCTGGCGGCACTATTGCGCTGGGAGCAGCGCTTTCCGGAAATGTGTTAGCGCTGTTTGATGTTCCAAGTTTACTAATTGTAGTTGGCGGTACGATTGGAGCAACTTTAGTGCAGGCTTCAGTGCCTGAGTTTTGCGCTGCGATGGTGTTAGCGTTTCGCACGCTAACTGATAAGCCAGAGACCGCTGAAGAGCGTTTAAATCTCTTAATGTCGGTTTCTACCGTGGTGCGCAAAGACGGATTGCTTGCGCTTGAGCGAGTTTCAATGAGCTGTGATGATGCAATTTTTAAAAAATCTTGTGACCTAGCCGCCGATGGCACACCACCATCAGAAATAAACCGCATCGTGTCGGTTGATGCAGCAACCACTTTAATGCCGTTACGCGCCGCTGAAAAGATTTTAACAAGTATGGGTGAATACGCACCTGGTCTAGGCCTAGTTGGAACGTTACTAGGATTAGTACAGATGCTTGGCAGGCTTGATGACCCAACCGCGGTAGGTTCTGCGATGGCGGTTGCGCTGTTAACAACGCTTTACGGTGCGGTTACTTCGTACTTAATATTTTTCCCGATGGCCGCACGCATCGCGCGGGTTTGCGAGATTATGGATGTGCGCAACCGGCTTACGATTGAAGGAGTGACACGCATCGCTTCGCAGGAAAACACTATTCTACTTGGGCAACGGCTGAAAAGCTTTCTTGTTAACGGGTAATTAACATGGCGATGTCAGCTACGCGCAAAGCAACCGCCTCGGCCTACCTTGCGGTGATGCTTAAAGTGCTTGTGCTAATGGTAGTGGCTTACGCGCTCGACGGTAAAAAGGCGCAACCCCAGGCACAACCGCTATTTGAGATGCAAGCCGCATTTGAGCAGCAAGGCACAGCAAACTCTGACCTTAAGCCGGCTGTGCTACAGGCGTTAATATCAGTGATTAATGCCCACGATCTTAATTTAGAAATAACCGTGTTTGGTGAAAATATAATCGCAGCATGCGCCAGGGCTGCCACGGTTGCGCAACTATTACAGAAATCCGGCATCCCAACCTCTAGCTTACGGGTGATCGGGCGCTGGAACGCAGCGCTTAGCTCTGATGCCTCGGCTTCGGATGCTGCAGCTGATAACACGCAGGACCGGATAATAGCAGTCAAGCGCACAGGTGCTTAGTTGATTATGAGTAAAGTTGTTAGACGAGAGCTTTGGTTAATTTCGTGCGGCGACTTAGTGACTGTGCTGGTGTGTCTTTTTGTGGCGCTACTTTCCGCTAAGCATGGCAAGGCTCTTGCTGAAGGAGGAGGGGAGCATTTTGTGGAACTAGCGCTAAGTGACTTTGATACAACTAGCTCAAAACTTCTTAACCTAGGCGCTAAGCGGTTGGATGATTTAAAGATTATGGCAAATACAGAGCTCACAATAAAAAGCTGCGAGGGGTCTTTTGAGGCGCTGCAACTAGCGCGCACGTTGGCAGTAACGCGCCAAATTTCTGCCACTTCGCAAACTGGCTCAATCACTTTTTCTAGTAACGAATGTTCCGCTGGAAACATTCTGAAAATTACAGCCGGTGCAGCGATAAAATAAAAAGGCGGATAAACAGCAGCAGATAAATAGCGTAATTAATTTTTGAAAGTAGTTTGGGAAATTTATGGCAGAGGACGCAAAAAAAGCCACTAAATCTGAGAAAGATACCAAGTCAGGTAAAGACGACACGGAGGAAGGCGCGGCAGCTTCCGCCCCAGCGGCCCCTGCTGGAAAGTCTAATCTAATGTTGATAATCGGCGCGCTGGCGTTGGTTATTGTTTCAGCGGGTGCTCCAACGGCGTTTTTTATGCTGAAAGGTAACGCACAGGGCTCGGCCACAGAACTTAGCGCTGATGCCGCAAAACTTGAGGCTGAGGGGCTACTTGCTGAAGGCCATAATGATGAAGAGCAATTAGCGGAAGATGAAGAGCGGTTGGGCGCGATATTACCGCTGGAAACTTTTTTAATTAATCTTGATGGCGGGCGGTATTTGCGCGCCCAAGTGCAAATAGAGTTTGTTAGCACCAACGTTCCGGCACCGTTTATTCGCAATCAAGTGGTGATCCGTGACGGTTTAATATCGCTAATGAGCCGTAAAAAAGCGGATGAAATTTCAGTAGTAAAAGCACGCGACGTGATGAAATCAGAGATACGAGATCTAATAAACGAAATTTTAAAGCGCGAAGAAGTTAAGCGGGTTTATTTTACTCAGTTCGTCATTCAGTAATTTGATTTAGTAAAAAAGGCGTAAGCGATGAATCAGGTATTAACTCAGGACGAAATTAACTCGCTGTTGCGCGGACTTTCCGAGGGCGAAGTTGAGCCAGATGCTGCTGGTCCTGATGACCAAGTACAAGCGAAGAAATTTGATTTAGCAAATCAGGAACGAATTATCCGTGGTCGCATGCCGACTATGGAGTTGATTCACGACCGTTTTGCGCGTCAATTTCGTACGACATTATCGAAATTTCTAGGACGCACCTGTTTTGCAAACGTTGGCGGCATTGAGATGATCAAATTTGGTCTCTTCATGAAGAAGTTACCGTTGCCATCATCGCTGCACATTTTTCGTATGCCGCCGCTAAGCGGTTATGCGCTAATGGTTGTATCTTCGCCGCTCGTGTTCGGCATCGTAGATTCGCTTTTCGGGGGCTCTGGCCAAGGAAAAGTAAAGATTGAAGGGCGCGAATATACCCCTATCGAAGCACGCTTGATCGGTAAAGTCGTGATGATGGCGCTAGACGTTCTAAAAGATGCTTGGGCACCAATTCATCCGGTAGATTTTGTGTATGTACGTTCTGAATTTAATCCACTTGCGATAGCAATCGTACCACCAACTGATGTGGTCATCATCGTGACGATTGAATGTGAGCTTGAGCAAGAAAGCACAACGCTTACGCTTTGCATGCCGTACTCAACGATTGAGCCGCTGCGAGGTAAACTAGTCACAGGATTTCAAAGCACAAGACTTGAGGTTGATACCTCCGTCTCGCGGCGCATGGAAGTTTCAGTAAAACAATCCGTTGCTAATTTAAGTGTGCAGCTAGCAGCCGGCGTTATTCCAACTAAGCAGTTTTTAAACTTGAAAGTTGGCGATGTTGTAACGCTTGATAAAACACCGACCGAAGAAGCCTCGCTGTTAATTGAAGGGGCGCCTAAATACTACGGCTTTATCGGTAATTATCGCGGTAATCGCGCATTTCGCGTAACACGCCAAATTCCAAAACACGACTTAGTAAATCTACGTAATAAAGAAGAGGCGATTAAAAATGGCAGATGACACTACCACCTCCGCAGCCGACACTGCGGAAAGCACCCTTGAGAAAGTGGCAGCAGCAGCGGGTGAAGTTGCGGCGGCAGCAAGCGCTGTTACAAACCCCAGCCGTTCCAACATGGACATGTTGCTAGATGTAAATCTGCACATCATCGTAGAAGTTGGTAAAGCAAAAATGACGGTGCAAGACCTTTTACAGCTAGGACAGGGCTCTGTTGTGGAGCTTGAAAAACTAGCGGGTGAACCGTTGGATATCTACGTAAACGGTAAACATGTAGCGCGCGGCGAAGCGGTGATAGTGAATGAAAAATTCGGTGTGCGCGTAACAGAGATGCTTTCAATGGAAGCGCGTACACTGACGCTTTAACGGTTTTTTCGGGTGGTTAAAGTATGAAATTAGTCAGCAGGTTTGCAGTATTATTTATACTTTTAAGCGCTGCCACGTTGCACGCAGACGAGCGCAGTGATCGCTTAAAAAGTATCGTTGACGAACGCGCTGTTGCAGCAAGTGCAAAGAGTGCAGCTGCTGCGCCGACAGAATCAACTAAGACAAATTTATTTCGTTCTAAAACTTCAGAGCCCCCAAGCGATGGAATCTCAGGAATACGTGTTTTACAGGGATTGTTTCTGACACTAGGTGTTTTTTTCGTAGGTGTATGGGGTTATCAAAAATTAAATCGTCAAGCGATGCCAAAACTTAGCGGACGGCGCATCAAACTAATTGAGCGTATTAGCGTGGGCCATAAAACTGCGCTTGTGCTGGCTGAAATTGATGGACGCTCAGTATTAATGTCGGTGGGTAACGAGCGCGTAGCTTTTTTTAGCGACAGCTCTGGGTTAGATGGGGCGATGTTGGAGGGGGCATGGGAAAAAGAACAGAAAGCGAATCAACAAAGCTAGCGGCACGCAGCACATTGCAGTTTACTGCGTTAGCGCTTTTAGTTTTAGTCGTATTAGCCAATACCGCTTTTGCACAAACTACTGGCGATGCAGTCAGCACTGCGAACTCAGTTTTGCCTGATTTGTCGATTAAAATTGGAGCTAGTGATTTAAGCAGCGCGGGGGGATCACTGCCTGCCGCCATGAAACTAGCACTGTTATTAACGGTGATGTCGTTTGCGCCAGCAATGATGCTTACGATGACATGCTTTACGCGCATCGCAGTAGTTTTGGGAATGACCCGCACAGCCCTAGGCACGCAGAGCCTACCACCAAACATGGTGATAACTGGGCTTGCTATGTTTTTAACCTTCGCCATTATGCAGCCGGTTTTTAAAGACATGTACACCGAAGGGCTTGGGCCCTTTTTAGACGGCACGATGGATGAGCGCCAAGCGCTAGAGAAAGGAGTTGTGCCGCTTAAACGATTTTTAGTGGCGCATGCACGTGATAAAGATTTAGCACTTTTCTTAGAAATTACACGCTCTGAAGTTCCGGAAGATGTAGCTGACATTCCACTAGTAGTAGCCGTGCCAGCTTTTGTATTAAGTGAACTTAACATGGCGTTTCAGATCGGGTTTTTAATCGCCTTACCGTTTCTGGTGCTCGATATGGTGGTTTCTTCAGTGCTGACATCGATGAGTATGATCACGCTGCCGCCGGTTGTGATTTCGATGCCGCTTAAATTGATGTTGTTTGTGATAGTCGATGGTTGGCATTTAATTATCGCCTCACTTGTTAAAACTTATGATGTGGGTGGCTAAATGGAAGTTGATGATTTCTTGCGGCTAGCTCATGTTGGAATAGAAACTGCTATTTTAGTTTCGGCACCGGTTTTAATTTTTGGTCTTGTGGCCGGGTTTGCTGTCAGTATTTTTCAGGCTGCTACGCAGATAAACGATGCTTCGCTTGCGTTTATTCCTAAAATTGGCGCCGCGGTGTTAGGCCTTATTTTATTCGGACATTTCATGATCAATCGCATCGCTGCGTTTACTGAGTGGGTGTTTGGGCAGATTCCTAATTTATAGCAGTAATCCAAATGGAAGGCGGGCAGATCACGTTACAGTTTGCGTTAGAGTTGGCTAACCGACTGGATGTTTTGTGGACGCTGCTACTGTTGATTGTGCGTTTCTCAGCCTTAATGATGGTGTTGCCCGGTATCGGTGCCGGTGAGCGCGGCATGATCGTGCGTGGCCCAGCGATCGTGGTTTTATCGTTAGCTTGCCTTACGGCACAACGCTTTGCGCCAGTGCCCGCTGATTGGGGTGTTTTAATTTTATCAGTAGTATCAGAAATCTGCGTTGGATTTTTACTCGGTGTAGTGCCTTTTTTGATCGTAGCTGGCGTGCAAATGGGCGCTCAAATTGCAAGCACTACCATGGGGCTTGGAGTGGGAAACTTATTGGACCCAACACTTGGAGTAATCACGACGGATCTCTCGCGTATCTTGGGTGATTTATCAGTTGTGATTTTTTTAATGGTTGGAGGACATCGCGCCATTATTTATGCAGCTTCAGGCCTTAATGACTCACTACCGATTGGCCAGTTCTTACTTACAGAAGATATGGTGGGTAGTTTAGTTGATCACGCCGCCAATATTTTTCGTATCGGGATTACCGTCTCTGCTCCGGTGATGGTGGCGCTACTACTTACAAACTTTGTGATGGCGTTAGTATCGCGCTCCGTACCGACAGTAAACATTTTTATAGTGAGCTTTCCACTCACCATAGGAATAGGCCTGATTCTTACAATGCTATCGCTGCCTGATTTTATGCATGTTATGAGCGCGCTGTTTACTCAAACAGAGCCCATTATCCAGTAAGTCCCGGTAATTAATTAAGCCCGGCTACTCGGCTAAGCCGTCAAATGCAGTTAAGCTTTAACTGCTTCTTTAGCTTTAGCCACTTCTTTCACAACGCCTTTCTTGCGTTTGCTAAGTTTTCTTTCTTCAAAAAGAACGTGCTTACGTGTGACAGGGTCATACTTCTTTAAAGCAAGCTTGGTTTCACCCTTATGCTTTTTCTTATTCTTACGATTAACGTAAAAAAACTGAGTACCCGTTGAAGAGATAAGGAATTTTGTTTCTTTTGGTGCCTTCGCCATAACGCCCGGAGGATGCCAGAGCTTTGCATCTTTATCAAATAGACCCGTTGTTTATTTTACAGACTGCCCAGAATATAAACTTTGCATGAGCGAAACCGGCCCCGTAATTACGATTTTAATGGATAAACCGCTGCACTTAACCGCGCGCGGCGCCTGGGAACACGGCGGGCAGCCTTTCACAAACACCGCAGTTGCGGACCTTTTTAGCCGCAGCGTACAATTTGCGCCTAAATTTGCAGAAAATGTAGCCTGCTGGGTAGTAAAAATAGCGGCCCAACGCACCCAATTTACATATGCCGACACCCCGATTTTTGTAACCGCCCTAAACGAAGAAGGCGTTGCAACACTTTCAAGCAGCGCTTATGAGCCGCTAGCCTATCCCTCTTATCAGCTCATTATTGAAGCAAACCATGCCTGGTACCTTACCAGCGCCTCACTGCCCACTAAAGCCCGCTTAATGCCAGCCCTTCAGCAACAGCTAAGCGGATTAATCGAGAACGGGCCCGTAACTTCAGCCATGCCTGCCGGCACCCCCTCGCCAGTGCATATCGCCCTTAGCAGGTGTAAGATTGCGCTGACTGATAACGCGGCAAAGGTCGTAAGTTAACACCACATACAGGATATCTCTAGTTAGTAAGTGATAACATTTAACCCATCAATTCGCATAAATTCGCGAATATTATTGGTCACCAGTGAATGCCCTACAGCTAAACTATAGGCAGCTATCCATAAGTCGTTACCGCCGATCTGGCTTTTAGATTTTGAAAGATCTCTATAAATCCTTGCATAGATAAGAGCTACCTCAGGTGAGGAAGGAATTAATTCAAAATTTTCCATGACTTTGATTAGTTCGGGATGTGATGGATCTGGGAACCCGATGGCGTATTCACCCAGAGCTACTGGGCTGATTGAAAGTTCGACAGCAGAATTTCTGGCGAGAAATTCGCGGGGAGAACTCGTTATTTTTTTCCCCGCTCGTTCGCGCTCAAAATCGATAAGAAA
>Ga0105046_10017724_pt1 | contig 10876 bp, 6 predicted proteins | sample MAT03_FD_78385 | JGI IMG/M metagenome (GOLD analysis project Ga0105046, IMG submission 78385) | Freshwater microbial communities from Lake Fryxell liftoff mats and glacier meltwater in Antarctica - MAT-03 (megahit assembly) | ecosystem: Environmental > Aquatic > Freshwater > Ice > Liftoff...
GCTACAATAAATCTGTTGGAAACCCTTCAGGTTTCCAACAGATTTATCGACTACGTAGTCGATTCTCTACCTAAAGGTCGAGAATCTACAATATACAATACACAATACATGAACAGAAGACACAGTAATATAATATAATACAATATCCTAACATGCTTCGAGATCCACTATTATTAATGTTGATATTAATAACATCATGATTCCACCAGACCAATATACATTGATATATATTAATATATCGAAGTCATCCTACTTATATTATTCGATTCTTTATGATAATTTATAATTTTGATTATTATGATATAAGCAAAATTTGGATCTAAATCTATACTAGCATGTTAGCATCTATTTGGGACGATATTAACCGTGAGGCTGAATCCATCATAATTAGTGATATTAAATATAATCCAACCAATCTTTCAAATATTCTCTATAATATAATAGATAACCGTGTCAAACGACGTCAATATATCAAACAAAATAGACACAAATCTACTCATGATAGTGTTAAAGCAGATTTTAAAGCTATTCAACGTCATCGTGATGAGATAACAAACGACGAAAATATCACACTGTTGATCAAAGGATTATTCAAGAAAGAATGTGTTGAATGTATAGAACCACTAGACCGAGTTTTCCTGAATGCGTACTATCGTAGATTATTACGAGCAAAACTGGAGAGGGAGATGAATGGTAAGAAACTAGTACCCGGTCAAGTCATAATAGAATACAGTGAACATGAAACAGATGCCTCACTTGTGAGTACATTGCGTACTCTCAGTTTAATATGTAAATACTTAAGTATTGAATCTACTACCCATGAGTCCACCTTTTCAATCGAGAAATTAGATCATATATCTCTCTGGAAAGATGTTTCCAGTAAATTCGTCGGATTATTCGGAGAAACTCTTATTAATATAATTGAAGATACTATAATGACCATTTCAGATGAAGTCGTGGTTGTTGCTAATCAAACTGTGATAGATAATATCAAAAGAAATCATCAACGCAAATTAGTGTTCAAATTGTTGATGATTATCTTCAATACATGGTCGGGATCAATATTGACTATAAATGCTGATGAAGTTACTGTTAGAATCAAAGATTCTGCTGTGGATGGGACTTTGTCCCATGTCGTAGTTAGAGTGATACCAGCAACATATGTTACTCGTATGTTACCTGGCTTACGACAATTAACATGGTTTAAACAGGTTTGAGAAGATTAGTGGTAATATTAAAAAAAAATATACATATGATATGTATATTATAATTTGTTATGTGGAACACAAATGCAGAATAGAACAGCTGGTAAACATGCTAATACTATTATTACTGCTGGTGATGATAACGCAGGTGCCGCTGACTTTATTTTTATTGAAACACGAAATGCCCCAAAACGTTCGGATGGTGCTCCAGGCAGACTTACCAATACAGATAAAGCTAAAATAAATAAGCAACCCATTGTAAATAAGGATCATAAACAACCGATTAAAACTGTACCACCCATTATAAGTAAACATCCGATTGTAAATAAACAGACTCCTAAGGTTGTAAATAAAGAGAGTGTCAAGGTTGTAAATAGAGGAAATAAGGAGCAAGTTCAGAGTAAGGTAATTAGAATTAGAAATGTTGAGGATTATGATGCATTTAAGAAAAATAATAAGAGATGTGTGGTATTTTATAGTGCGGAATGGTGTCATGCATGTAAAAGTATAGGGACTCTATATACACGTATTGCTAATCGGTATTATAAACGTGTGGCTATGGCATATGTCGATATTGATGAAGCGAAACTTGATTTCACTGCTGTACCGGTATTTGTCACATTATTTAATGGTAAGGAGATGAAGAATATAGAAGGTTCAGATGAAGAAGGTCTTAAATCAATAATTAAAGAAGTAATCAAAGCAGAATAAATTTCTGGTATATCTATAAATGTCACGTATAGTTGAAATTAATAGTAGTGAAGATGAGAACTATTTAATTGCTAATAATACTCGGGTTCTTATCTTCTTTGGATCTTTGAGGTGTCCTCATTGTGTGAATATAGAACCCACATATCAAAAATTATCAAAACAGTATACGAATGTAGTGTTTGCACATGTAGAAACTACACGAGTATCAGTAGACAATCTATCTGGTGTTCCAGCATTCATTGCCTATAAGAATCATAATTATGTTGGCAGTGTGGTTGGAGCTAGAGAAGGTGCTCTTGTTGAAATGATCGAGACTAAATTATTGTAGATTCTCGACCTTTAGGTAGAGAATCGACTACGTAGTCGATAAATCTGTTGGAAACCCTTCAGGTTTCCAACAGATTTATTGTAATGATCATAATATAGATGAAGACAAAAATAAATACCAGTAAATTGGTATTTATTGCAGTTGATATTAGGGACAGATTCTATGTTACAAAATAGTTCATAATAATTATATTTAGATTTTACATGTATATAAAATCTACAAGTATATGGACCGTATGTTATTTTCTCAGCCCAAGAATATAGATGCTGATAATGCCACCTATAAATTATTAGATAAACATCTTAAAAGCAAAAATCCCGCCACTAAGGCAGCTGCTATAGAAGAATTAGAGAAAAGACTCGTTACTATGCAAGGTAAATGTCCAGATGAAATTGTTGAAAATTTACGTGTTCGTACCTTCCAATTTAGCCCCGAACTTATACATAGTTATATTGAAGATGCAGCTACTAATGTTTTTGATCATAATTTTCAAGATGGGTTAGGATGCTTAATTGATGCCTTATTATCAAATAATGCCGATGATGAACATCTCCATATCGATCTTCGTAAATGGATAACAAACATTCACAATATGGGAGATTCATCAAAACTTGAAAAAGATTCATATCCCTTATTTGCTTTCAAGCGATCAGAAGATTTTGGTGACGATTACGATTTAACACATGAAGCTTTAGTCGGATTAGGAGCCATTAATACATTGAGAGATCGTATTCCAACTTTTATGCATACATATGCTGCATCAATGTGTACCGCCCCACTATTAAATAAGAAAGGATTAGTCACTGTATTATGCCCCTCCAAAGAACCAGATATCACATATTTAGTGCTTGAGAATATTGCAGATTCGAGACCATTGGCAAAAGAAATGGATAAGCTGAACAGAGATGGATTTTTACAGATATTACTTCAAGTATTAAATGCGTTAAATATAGCAAATAAGGCATTCAAGTTCACACATTATAATCTGAATGCCGATAATGTATTAATCCAAACTTTACCATATATGATATCAGTACCACTATATATTGATGGAAAGATCTTATATATTATAACTGACAAATTAGTTCGTATAATAGATTACAGTACCGCTTATATTGAATTACAAGGATATGGATTTGCTAGATTTGGACTTGAAGATAATGGAGTTAAAGATGTGAGTAATCCAATGTACGACGTGAAAACTTTATTACGAAGTATGAAGAATAGAAATATTCAAAATGATATAGATGTCATGTCTGGCTTGATAAATTCAGATATAGTAGAGAAATCAAGTACAACTAGAATTCACAAACAGCATTATGGAAAAGAAAAGCTTAACACATTAGATGATATGATTATATCTATAATACAATCATATAATCTAATGTCTGTTGCACAGGTAGGAAACTTAAGTTTCCCAAATGAAGATAAAACTGTACCTAGGCATAGCTTTATTGTAGATTCTCGACCTTTAGGTAGAGAATCTGAGATAAATCTGTTGGAAACCCTTCAGGTTTCCAACAGATTTATTGTACAAAATCAGCCAGCTGATGTTATTGCCACAATATGTAAAGATAATTGTATGACATGGGATGGATTTATTCAACATGTCTTTGATCAAACTAAACTTCCAACCAGTTTAAGACAATACTGTCAAGCAAATAGAGCAGTTGATGCATTTTCATTCGAACCATATAGATCACAGTTCAAAGAATGGCTATCACAGGTAAGTATTCAAAACTTGTATGATGAAGAATCTACTGAATTTCAGGAAAAATTCACCAAAACCATAAATAAGATAAATAAAATAGATCTCAAAAAGGTAAATAGTAAGCGATTTTCTGTGGATGATTATAAGAAGAATATTGGTAAAATGGTTAAAATATTAGGTAAGATCAAGGGATATGAAACTTGGATTAAATCAGCCATATGTGCATTCCAATATAAGAAAGAATATTCTGAAATTAGTGATTATATGGAGGAAGTGTTTCGTGGTTTAGGTGAAGTGAAGGAACTTATCAAGGTTAGTATGTCTGTGATTAAATTCAACTTGGAGAACTATTATCGATATGGTATAAAATTCGATAAAGATCTAGAGGCGAAACAAAATATAATCATAACTTTTGTTTAATTGCATACTTTGTGTCAATTATAGATTAAAAACATATACGAATATCGTACATGTTACAGATCCCACTATGTGCCCACACATATATATATTATTATAGAATAGTTACCATGGCCTTATATAATAATTACACAACCTTATTGTGTAATTTATCTGTAATCATTACAATATTATATATTAATGTAATAATTACACAACCTTATTGTGTAATTTATCTGTAATCATTACAATATTATATATTAATGTAATAATTACACAACCTTATTGTGTAATTTATCTTGTGATTGCTCTGTAATCACTACAATATTATGTATAAGTAAAATGTCATCGTACTCACATGTAGATACTATTCTAACACCATCTTTGATAAATATAGATCCATCTACTATTATGCAACGTCAACCCTATAACCCATCGCCAATAATAGAGAATCCTGTTTTATCATCTCTGCCATATTATAATATTTCAACTCAGCCACAAGTTAAATCATTAGTCCCCATTTCTGATATTGGTAGAAACTTAGATGTATCTTCAACAATTATTACCGATACTAGTCCCCAAATCGCAATGCCAGCCAGTAGAACACAACTATATCAAGCTCAATTACAACGTGATGCTCAATTACGAGATATCCAATTACGAGATACTCAATTACAACATGATATTCAACTACGTGATGCCCAATTACGAGATGTCCAATCACGAGATACTCAATTACAACGTGATATTCAACTACGTGATGTCCAATTACGCGATACTCAATTACAGCGTGATGCCCAGTTACGTGATGCTCAATTACGAGATACTCAATTACAACGTGATATTCAACTACGAGATGCTCAATTACTACGAGATGCTCAATTACAACGAGATACTCAATTACAACGTGATATTCAACTACGAGATGCTCAATTACTACGAGATGCTCAATTACTACGAGATGCTCAATTACAACGAGATGCTCAATTACAACGAGATGCTCAATTACGTGATGCTCAATTACAACGTGATGCTCAATTACAACGTGATGCTCAATTACAACGTGATGCTCAATTACGTGATGCTCAATTACGTGATGCTCAATTACAACATGATATCCAACCACAAATTATAACTCCTATCAGAATAGTTCCAACTATATCTCCATCTGATATTCCCGTTCCTATGAGCATTGTACCAGCAAGCAGACAAAATAAGGAATCGTCAATTTATTCACCAGAATTCACTGATATACCACTTACTCCGAAATCACCTACAATATATTCTTCTCCGATATTATCACCAATGTCTCCAGTATATGCTCCAACAATATATTCTTCCCCGATGTCTACTCCAACAATATCTTCTCCACAAGTATATTCTCCCACATATTCTATACCCCCTATATTACCTCGGACAAACTCTCCAGTATTATCTCCAATATCTCCCCCGATGTATTCTCCTATGTATTCCACACCCGCTGTGTTACCTCGGGCAAACTCCCCGGTATTATCTCCAATATCTCCCCCGATGTATTCTCCTATGTATTCCACACCCACTGTGTTACCTCGGGCAACCGCCCCAGTATTATCTCAAATACCTCCACCTGTGATACCTAAGATATCTTCTCCAATATATTCTCAAGAATATACTGATATACCACTTATACCTATTGTAATACCTAAAGTATCTTCTCCAATTATCAAAACAGATAAATTCGATTCAATGTATTCCAATTTCACTGATATACCAATCACACCAAATATAGTATCAAACAAATCTTTACCTACATTATACAATACAGAATTCAATAAACCTATATCAACACCAAGCATATCAAAGAAAAGACCATCTCTTGAATTATCATACACAGGCTCTCCAAATCTTTCAAGTGATCCGTATAATATTGCTTTCTCATCACAAACACCTGATTCATTGTCAGTGATACCATATAATATACAATCATCGGAAAGAAATATAATTCCCTCAGTAAATATTGTATCTGTGATGTCAAATACTATTGAACCGATTATTTCTCCACTTTCAGAGGGTGTAATGCCAGCATTTGCACCTCCAAAAGAAATAAGTGTTCCTGGTGCAATAGGGTTCCGTCTGAGAGATCAACTTAAAGATAGAAAATATGAAATTAGAAAATCGGCGGTTCGAGAGTTAGAACGAAGAATTATTACTATGCAAGGTGTCTGTCCAGATGATATTGTAAATAATTTACGAATTCGGACGTTCCAGCTTGATGTAGAACATATGGAAGAATATAGAAATCAAAGAGGTGTCTACGATCACAATTTTCAAGATGGCATGGGTTGTTTGGTGGATGCATTGATATCGAGACAGGTGGATAATTCATTGCCAGATATGCGTCTTCGCAGATGGATATCAGATATTAATAGAATTGGAGAAAAATCAGTCGAAGGAATGGCCTTTGCCTTGAAAAATGGACCTTATACTTTATATGTAATCAAAATCGCAGCTGATCCCAAAAATGATACTCTTGCTCATGAAGCATTGATAGGTATGGGTGCTTTGAATACTTTAAGAGATCGTATTCCTAATTTCATGCATACCTATGGTGCTTTTCTGTGTGCACCACCTATCTTAGATTCAGAGGGTCAAGTTGTGGCATGGTGTCCATCTAGAAAACCAGGCATTACATATTTGGTGCTAGAAAATATATATGATGCTAAACCACTATCAGATCTTGCTTATAATCTCGATCCACAAGATTTTCTAGAGATATATCTCCAAGTATTAAATGCATTAAATGTAGCATATAAAAGATTCGATTATACACATTATGATTTACATCCTGGTAATATATTAATACAAACTTTACCATATCCCGTATCAATACCATTATATATGCCAGATGGTGGAATTAAGTATATTAAGACTAGAAGATTGGCTCGTATTATAGATTTCGGAATGTCACATATATATCTGCAAGGACAACATTTTGGAGTGTTCGATTATGAACATGCTAATATTTATTCAGACGTTAGTTTCTCCATGCATGATGCCTATAAGTTATTGGTCTCTACATATTGGTCTTCTTTGTATTTAATACGAGACGCTGTAATTTTAGAAAGAAGATCATCTAGTAATCTTACATTAGTCACTTCAGCTATTTATGATTTTTTCGACGAAGGAAAAACACTTGATCAACGAATTAAACAAAGAAATCTAAGGACTAAAGGAGATTATTTTCAACCATCTATAGATCATAAATCAGAAACACTAGATGATCTTATCATATATATTATGTCTAGAATAGAAACCGATTTTGTTGTATCTGATCAACCAACCGATGCCATAGCCACTATTTGTCAAGATAACTGTATACAGTGGAATGAATTTAATAGATATATCTTTGATCAAACTAGACTTCCATCTAATTTAGAAGAATATTGTCAAGCTAACACGGCAGTTGATAATCTATCGAATGGAGACTATAAGGATCAATTGAGAAAGTGGTTAGATCAATTTAATGTTGAAGAATCATATGATAGTGAAATATTGGTTTTTGCAGATAGATTTAATGATAGTATTATCGAATTAAATGCAATAAAATTAGATCTTATAGATGATCCAAATTTTGACATAAATTTGTACCAAAATTTGATAAACCAGTTGGTAGAACTTAGAGCAAAATTTGCTGGTCATACAATCTGGATAAAATCAGCTATATGTGCATTCACTGCTAGACAAAATTTACATGTGATCGATAACGATATCACAAATTTTTCAAATGCAGATGGAGCTATTAACATTGCCATGAATAGCTTAAAAGAAATAATAAGATATAATATAGAAACAGCCAAACGTCATGGTGTTAGATTACCAAATAATATAATACAGGCCCAAAATATATTATTATAACACTTCCATTTCATACCGGTGATGTCTATACATATGATTAAAATTAATCATATATTTCTTCCAACAACCTCGAAAGCTAATAAGATTAATATTTATTTTCGGTCTTTGATCGAGGCATAACTGAGATAAATTTGTTAAAGACTTAGAGGGTCTTTAACAGATTTATGGTAATTGACTTGGAACACATATACCTATTTTGATCTACATTTATTATACAAATATATAAAATGTCCACTCGATCGTCTTATAATGATACAAATCCTTTATTTGTTCAATCAAGCATCGAACCTATTCCATCAACAACTGTATTGCAATTTGCTCCATCGAAGGAGTTCAATTTGGATAAATCTATTAATAGACAATTTTTGGCAGAATTAGATAGTTCAAACTATGAAATAAGAAAAAGAGCTCTTGAGAAATTAGAACGTAAGATTATTACTATGCAAGGTGTGTGTCCACAAGAGATTATTGGTAAATTACGGGTACGTACCTTCCAATTAGATCCCATACTTATGAATGAATATATGAAAGATTCAGGAGTTTATGATCATAATTTTCAAGATGGTATGGGTTGTTTAATTGATGCATTGATATCGAGGGATTCTAATGATTCATTGCCTACATTACGTCTTAGAAAGTTAATAACAGATATTAAAAGTATAGGAGTTAGATCTAATGAGGCAAAAGCATTTATTCTACAAAGTGGATTATATGATTTATATATTGTCAAAATAACAAAAGATTTTGAGGATGACCACTTATCACATGAAGCACTAATAGGTATGGCTGCTTTGAATACTTTAAGAGATCGTATTCCTAATTTCATGCACACATATGGAACTTTCATGTGTGCGCCACCAATTATGGATGATAATAGTATAATATCATGGTGTGCAACAAACCGATATCCTGTTACACATCTCATACTTGAGAATATTTCAAACTCACAATCATTACAAGAGTTAGCATATAATATAACTGCTGATGATTTCCTACAAATATATCTTCAAGTATTAAATGCATTAAATGTAGCATATAAAGAATTCGATTATACACATTATGATCTACATCCTGGTAATATATTAGTTCAGACTTTACCATATCTAATATCAATACCATTATATATGCCAGACGATGAAGTTAAATATATTAAGACTAGAAGATTGGCTCGTATTATAGATTTCGGAATGTCACATATTGAATTACGAGGAATCCATTTTGGACGATATGGATTTGAACATGCTGAAGTGGACCCAGAAGGATCATTTCCGATGCACGATGCATATAAATTATTATTATATACATACTGGTATTCTTTTTATTCGATGATAGATGGATCGATAGAACATACTAAAAGTGTTAGTAATCTGACCGATATAGTGGGATCTATATATGCTAATTTTAATGATGGAAGATCACTCAGTCAGAGAATGAAACAATACAATGATAGTGGAGATGATTTTTTTCAACCGTTAAGAAAGAAGAATATACCGCGTGTACTTGATTTTCTCATTGTTAATATTTTAAATAAACAAGTTCCTGAATTTGTTATGTCTGACCTACCTATTGATGCTATTTCTACCATACATAGAAGTAAAGGTGCTATTGATGGCGGAAACGAAGTTTCTAGTATATGTGGAGATAAATGTATCGAATGGGATGATTTCAATAGACATATCTTTGATCAAACTAAACTTCCAATGGATTTTGAAGAGTATTGTCAAGCAATGAGTGCTGTTGAAAAATTATCTGATGAGGTATATAGGAATGAATTAAAGAAATGGTTATCACAGGTGGATATTAAGAAATTATATGATGATGAAATACAATTAGTTGCCGAGAGACTTAATAGCAGTATTATTAAATTAAATAATATAAGACTATTACGTATGGATGATGTTGATTTTAATTTGCAAATATATGAATATAATCTCAAACTATTAGTAGCGATATGGTCATCACTCGTCGATCATACTATATGGATGACATCAGCATCATGTATATCTAATGCCAACAAAAATATTGGGGCACTCAATACTGATATGGCTACATTAATCAAGATTAATAGTGATATTAATGATAGAATAGCTAGTTTGAAATCTGTGATATTATATAATAAATCTAATCGTGTAATAAAGGTTAATGATGATATAAAAGTCATCCAGAAAATACTTTCAGCGTAATATATGGTATCAAACCTATAATTAATATATATCATGAATATGATATATATGTTTTGAATTTATAATATAACATATAACATATGTCTTGAACTTATAATATAATATAACATATAACATATGTCTTGAACTTATAATATAATATAACATATCATGGATAATATGGTATCAACCCTAACAATTAATATATATCATGAATATGATATATGTCTTGAACTTATAATATATCATATGATATATATGGTAACCCTAACATATAATATATATTATGTTATATTATAACACAATAGATATCGAGACCTATATTCATATCTATGATATATTAATTATAGGTCTACTATGTATGATTACGGTATTAATTATATCGTATGTATGATATTAATCACAGATTTGTAGTTATGTTCGATCAAAGATCGAACATAACTGAGATAAACCAAACTTAGATTTCAAA
>Ga0105046_10017726_pt1 | contig 10875 bp, 9 predicted proteins | sample MAT03_FD_78385 | JGI IMG/M metagenome (GOLD analysis project Ga0105046, IMG submission 78385) | Freshwater microbial communities from Lake Fryxell liftoff mats and glacier meltwater in Antarctica - MAT-03 (megahit assembly) | ecosystem: Environmental > Aquatic > Freshwater > Ice > Liftoff...
ACTTGAAGCCGTCCGGCCAGTTGCCGGCGATCCACGCCACCATGTAGCCGCCGTAGCTGCCGCCCAGCGCACAGGCGCGGTCGCCGTCGAGGAAGGCATACTTTTCCTGCGCGGCGGCGAAGCCCTTCTTCAGGTCTTCGAGCGGCTTGCCGCCCCAGTCCTGCGAAATCGAATCGGTGAAGGCCTGGCCGTAGCCGGTGGAGCCGTGGAAGTCGATCATCACCACCGCGAAGCCGGCGCCGGCATAGGTCTGCGGGTTCCAGCGGTAGTGGAAGTTGTCGCCGAAGCTGCCCTGCGGGCCACCGTGGATCAGGAAGGCCACCGGGTAGGTCTTGCCCTCTTCATAGCCCACCGGCTTGACCACGTAGCCATGCACGGTTTGGTCGTTCCAGCCCTTGAAGTTGAACTGCTCGTAATCACCGAAGGCCAGGTTGGGCAGCACGTCGGCATTGGCCTGGGTGACCTGACGCTCGACGCCGCCGTCGGCGCGGGCGACGAAGGCCTGGGCCGGGGACTTGAGGTTGTCGCGGGTGAACGCCAGCGTGTCGCCCACCAGGTCGAAGCCGCCGATGGTGCCGCCCGGCACCACCTTGGTGACCTTGCCGCTGGCGATGTCCACCTTGAACAGCGGCTGCGTGCCGACGTCCTGGGCCTGGGTGTAGATGGACTGGCCGTCGGCGGAAAGCTTGATGCCGTCGGCCGAGCGATCCCAATCCGGCGCGATCTCGCGGGTCTTGCCGCTGCCCAGGTCCATCGCCATCAGCGCCAGGCGGTCGGCCTCGAAGCCGGGGCGCTTCATCGCGCGGTAGTAGAGCGTCTTGCCGTCGGCGCTGAACTCCGGGCCGGTGTCCATGGCGGGGTTGCCGGCGGTGAGGTTGCGCGGCGCCGTGCCCGCAAGCACGGACCCCTGGTAAAGATCGAAGTTGGTGGACCAGGCCTGTTCGCGGCCGGCCACGCGCACGCTGAACACCAGCGACTGGCCATCGGGCGCCCAGGCGTACTCGCTGGCGTCGCCGAAGGGCTTGGACGGCACGTCACCGTCGATGCCGGCGCTGACGCGCACGGGCTCGCCGGTGGCCAGGCCGTCGGCGCCGAAGCGGGCGACGTGCAGCTGGTTGCGGCGGCCATCGGCCCACGTGTCCCAGTGGCGCACGAACAGCTGGCTGTAGAGCTTGCCAGTGGCCTTGGTGGCGGCGGTCGCGGCGAGCCGTGACCGGGTGCAGGCCAGGTCGGTGCAGTCGATGAAGACTTCCAGGCTCACCGCCACCGCTTGGCCGTCGGGCGAGAGCTTGTAGCTGCCGACGTCGAGCGGGTAGTTCGTGACCTGCACGGCGTCGCCGCCGGCCACGGCCTGCTTCCACAGCTGCTGCGAGCCCGACTTGGCGCTCAGGAAATACACCGACGCACCGTCGGCCGCGAACGCCGGGCTGTTGACGTTGAAACCTTCCGCGGTGAAGCGCACCGGCGGGGCCGCATCGCGCGCGGACAGGTCCTCGATCCACAGGCCGGTGCTGGCCTTGTTGGCCTCGAAGTCGGCCTCGCGTACCGCCACCACCAGCTTGCGGCCGTCGGGCGAGAGCGTGGGCGCCGTCACCCGGTCCAGCGTGACCAGGGCGCGGGCATCAAAGGGCTTGGGGGCCGCGAAGGCCGACGTGGCCAGGGCGGGAAGCAGCAGGGCGAACAGGACGGGGCGCAGACGGGTCATGGCGGGCACTCAGGGAAGCCAATCTGCATGGTAGGCACCCCGGCCCCCGGGCGCAAAGACCGGCGCGGCCTTGGCTGGACTCGGCCGTCGTGCCCGGGAGCCACCCCGTGACCCGCAGCGTTCCCCTGCCCGCCCCTGGCACCCGGCTTTTCGGCCATCCCAAGGGCCAGTTCGTCTGCTTGAAGAAACGGCGCCCAAAGGCGCCGTTTCTTTTTCGCGCAGGGAGCCTGGCGTCAGTGCGCGGCGCCGGCCGCCTTGTCCTTCCCGGGATCGCCCACTTCCACGGTGCCGCCGATATGGCGGCCGAAGAAGCCGAGCATCTGGGTGTACAGGTCCACGTTGTTCTCGAGTTTGTAGTAGCCGTGCCCTTCGCCCGAGGCGATGATCATGCCCTCGGGCTTGTTGCCGGCCTGCTCCAGCGCCGCGAACATCTTCTCGGTGTGCTCGGGCGGGCAGCGCGCGTCGCGGGCGCCGGCCGCCATGAACACCGGGAGGGTGATCTTGTCGACGTGGGTGATGGGCGACATCGCGTCCTGTTCGGCGCGGGTGGCGCCGAAGGCGCGCTGCAGGTAGCGGGTGCCGGTGTTGCGATCGCCGGTGTCGCTGAGCTTGAACTGGATCTGGGCGTCGTACAGGCCGACGTAGCCGAACGCGCACTTGAACAGCTCCTGGTCGCGCGCCGGGGCCATCAGGGCCGAGTAGCCGCCGAAGCTGGCGCCGTAGATGCAGATCCGCTCGGGGTCGGCCACGCCGTCGCTGATCGCCCACTTCGTGGCGTCGATGATGTCGTTCATGATGCCCGTGGCCCACTGGCCATACGCCATGTCCTGGAAGGCCTTGCCGAAGCCGCCCGAGCCGCGGAAGTTCACCTGCAGCACCGCATAGCCGCGGCTGGCGAACAGCTGGGTCTCCGGGTTGTAGCGCCAGAAGTCGCGCGGACCCATCGGACCGCCATGCGGGTTGACGATCAGCGGCAGGTTCTTGCCGTTCGATCCGGCCGGCAGGGTGAGGTAGCCGTGGATCTTCAGGCCGTCGCGCGAGGTGAACGAGAACGAGCGGATGCTGGCCGACTTCGCCGGGTCCACCCATTCGCGGCCCTTGAGCAGGAAGCGGGCCTTGCCGGTGCCGCGGTCGTAGAGGTAGAGCTCGCCCGGGTTCTTGTCGCTGTAGACCGAGACGATGATCTGCTTGCCGTCTCGGGTGGCGCTGGCGAAGTTGACCACCTGGCCCGGGAAGGCGCCGGCCAGCGAGGCGTACAGCTCGGTGTCGGCATGCTCCTCGTCCACCAGGGTGATGCGCGGCGCACCGGCTTCGGTCATCACCGCCAGCACCGTGTCGTCGGTGGGCGAGCTGACCCAGTCCGACACTTCGGAGACCTTGTCCTGGAAAAGCGGCTTGAACTCGCCGGTTTCGCGGTCCACCGTGCCGAATGCGGCCGGGACCTTGCGGTCATCCTGCAGCGCATAGATGGTGCCGTTGTCGGCCGTGTCGAGCACGCTCAGGTCCTTGCCGCCGCCGTCGGACTTGTTGAGCAGTTTCCAGCTGCCGTCGGCCTCGCGCCGGTACAGCTCGGTGACGGTGTCGAACTCGCCCTGGGCGTTTTCGCTGTCGAAGCACAGGGCGAAGCGCGTCTCCTTCTTTTCGTCCAGCGTCAGGCTGCAGTTCGCGCGCGGCGCGCGCGCCAGCGACTTGCGGGCACCCGTGAAGGTGTCCAGCTGCACCATCTCCGCGCCTGCGCCGTCCTTCGAACGGGGATAGTTAACCTCCATCAGCACGACGCGCGGATCTTCGTCCATGGCGTCGGCCAGCGAGAAGCGCTCGTTGCCCACGGTCTTGCCGCGTTCGGTGGCGGAGCGCGTGCCGCGGAAGATGACCGGGCGCGCCTGGGTGCCGTCGGCGTTCACGGCATACCACTCGCCGGTGTTGAACGGAGCGGCGAAGGCGCCGTATTTGCGCGAGGCGTTGAACATCACGCGGTCGTCGCCGACCCAGCGGAAGCTGGCCACGCTCTTGCTGTCGGGCAGTTGGTTGACCTTGAGTATGCTCAGGTCGGCCATTTTCAGGATGGTCAGGACGTCCTGTTCACCGCGGTCCACGATGATGCCCAGGTACGTTCCATCGGGCGAAATCTGGGCACTGCTATAGGCCGAAGGACGGAAAAAGTCCTCGATCGGCGCCAGCTCGGCGGCCAGGCTGGTACCGGCGCTCAGGCCGATCAACATGATTGCGGTTTTCATTAGCTCTCCCCAGAGTGTGCTTGCTGCGCCGTCGCGTTGGCCGCCGCGGCAGGACGCCGGGCGTGAATGGCTGCAGCCGGCGGCACGTTCGGGCGTGCCGGCCGGAGTCCGAAGATTAGGGGGCGCGCGAAAGCACCGCAAGGGCATCCAGGGCCTCATCCATGCCTTCGCGCCAGTCACCGATGTGAAGGCCGAAGTCGCGCCGGAAGCGAGACGTGTCCAGGCGCGAATAGGCCGGGCGCCTGGCCCGCGTGGGGAACTGGGCGCTGGTGATGGCCTCCACGGCCGGAGCCCGCGGCAGCAGCCCGCGCGCCACCGCGCCCTGGAAGATCGCGGTGGCAAAGCCGTGCCAGCTGGTTTCGCCTTCGGCCGAAAGATGCCAGGTGCCGCTGGCCGCGGGCTGGGCAGCCAAGGCGCGCGCCACGCCGTCGGCGATGCGCAGGGCCGAGGTGGGCGCGCCGACCTGGTCGGCGACCACGCGCAGAGGGTCGCGCTCCCGGCCCAGGCGCAGCATCGTGAGCAGGAAGTTGGACCCGCGCGGGCCATGCACCCAGCACAGGCGGAAAATCTTGTGCGCCGCGCCGCTGTCGCGCACGGCCTGTTCGCCCGCCCACTTGCTGGCGCCGTAAACGCCCAGCGGCGCGGTGGCGTCGTCTTCGCGGTACGGCCGCGTACCGGTGCCGTCGAACACGTAGTCGGTGGAGAAGTGCACCATGGCGATGCCGGCGTCGGCGCAGGCGCGGGCCAGGGCACGCGGGGCCTCGGCGTTGATGCGGTGGGCGAGTTCGGGTTCGTCCTCGGCGCGGTCCACGGCGGTGTAGGCGCTGGCGTTGACCACCACGTCCGGGGCCACCCGCTGCACCAGGCCGGCCAGCGACGCGGTGTCGGCCACGTCCGCGGCTACGCAGGCGCTGCCGTCGGGCAGTTGCCCCGCTCGTGTGGTGGCCACCACTTCGCCCAGCGGCGCCAAACGGGCCAGCAGCGCGTGGCCCACCTGGCCGTTGCCGCCGATCACCAGGAACTTCACAGCGCGTAAACCGGCAGCCGGTCGGCGGGCACGTCGGCCAGGAACGGGGCGGCCGCGTCCTTGTCCGACAGCAGCGGAGCACTCACGGGCCAATCGATGCCCAGGCTGGCATCGTCCCAGCGAATGCCCGCGTCGCAGGCGCGGTCGTACGGCGCGGTGACCAGGTAGCTGAACAGCGCCCGCTCGGACAGCACCACGAAACCGTGCGCGAAACCCGCTGGAATCCACAGGTGGCGCCTGTTCTGCGCCGACAGCAGCAGCGCAGCGCTGCGGCCGAAGGTGGGCGAGCCGCGACGGATGTCCACCGCCACGTCATACACCTCCCCCTCGAGTACGCTCACGTATTTGCCCTGCGGGTTGGGCCACTGGTAGTGCAGGCCGCGCAGGACGCCCCGCGACGACGAGGAGACATTGTTCTGCACGAACTCCGGCGCCAGCCCGTGCTCGGCGAAGCGCGCCTTGTTCCAGCCTTCGTAGAAGAAGCCGCGGGCGTCCCCGAACACCGCGGGCTCGACGATCACGCAGCCCGGCAGGTCGGTGGCGATGACTTTCACCTGACCACTCCACGCGACGCCAGCGACAGCAGGTACTGGCCGTAGCCGTTTTTGGCCAGCGGCTGGGCCAGTGCCTGGAGCTGCGCATCGGTGATCCAGCCGTTGCCCCAGGCGATTTCCTCGGGGCAGCACACGCGCAGGCCCTGGCGGGCCTCGATGGTCTCGATGAAGTTCGACGCTTCCAGCAGCGACTGGTGCGTGCCGGTGTCAAGCCAGGCGTAGCCGCGGCCCAGCTGTTCCAGGTGCAGGTCACCCCGGTCGAGGTAGCAGCGGTTCAGATCGGTGATCTCGAGCTCGCCGCGCGGCGAGGGCTTGAGCGAAGTGGCGAAGTCGCTGGCGCGGCCGTCGTAGAAGTACAGGCCGGTGACGGCGTAGTTGGACTTGGGCTGTGCCGGCTTTTCCTCGAGCCCTACGACTTTGCCGCCGGCGTCGAAATCGGCCACGCCGTAGCGCTCCGGGTCGCGCACCCAGTAGCCGAACACGGTGGCGCCGTGCTCGCGCGCGTCGGCGCGCTGCAGCAGTTCGGTCAGGCCGGTGCCGTGGAAGATGTTGTCGCCCAGCACCAGGCAGCTGGGCTGGCCGGCCAGGAACTCGCGGCCGATCAGGAAGGCCTGCGCCAGGCCGTCGGGGCTGGGCTGCGCGGCGTACCGGATGTCCATGCCCCACTGCGAGCCGTCGCCCAGCAGGCGCTTGAACAGCTCCTGTTCGTGCGGGGTGTTGATGATCAGCACTTCGCGGATGCCGGCCAGCATCAGCACGCTGAGCGGGTAGTAGATCATCGGCTTGTCGTACACCGGCAGCAGCTGCTTGCTCACCGACTGCGTGATCGGATACAGCCGCGTGCCGGAGCCTCCGGCCAGTACGATTCCCTTGCGTGCCATGTCAGGACTCCTGTCCGATGCGTTCGAGCCGGTAGCTTCCGTCCAGCACGCGGCCCACCCAGTCGCCGTGGGCGAGGTACCAGTCCACGGTGGCGGCGATGCCCTGTTCGAAGCTCACGGTGGGCTGCCAGCCCAGCTCGCCCTGGATCTTGCCGGCGTCGATGGCGTAGCGGCGGTCGTGGCCCGGCCGGTCCTTGACGAAGGTGATCTGCGATTCGCGCGGCAGGCCGTCGGCGCGCGGCCGGCGGGCATCGAGCAGGGCGCAGATGGTCTTGACGACGTGGATGTTCTCGCGCTCGGCGTCGCCGCCGACGTTGTAGGTTTCGCCCACTCGCCCGGCCTCCAGCACGCGGCGGATGGCCGCGCAGTGGTCGGTGACGAACAGCCAGTCGCGCACGTTGAGGCCGTCGCCGTAAACCGGCAGCGGGTCGCCGGCCATGGCCTTCTGGATGATCAGCGGGACGAGCTTTTCCGGGAACTGGTAGGGACCGTAGTTGTTCGAGCAGTTGGTGGTGAGCACCGGCAGCCCGTAGGTGTGGTGGAAGGCGCGCACCAGGTGGTCGGACGCGGCCTTGGACGCCGAATAGGGCGAGTTGGGCGCGAACGGCGTGGTTTCAGTGAACTTGCCGGTGTCGCCCAGCGAGCCGTACACCTCGTCGGTGGAGACGTGCAGGAAGCGGAAGCCGGCCTTGGCCCCGCCCTCGAGGCTGCGCCAGTAGTCGCGCGCACATTCCAGCAGGGCAAGGGTGCCGACCACGTTGGTCTGCACGAAGGCAGCCGGCCCGTCGATGGATCGGTCAACGTGGCTTTCGGCCGCGAAATTGACGACCGCCGACGGCCGGTGTTCGGCCAGCAGCCGCGCGACCAGCGCGGCATCGCCGATGTCGCCGTGCACGAACACGTGCGCGGGATCATCGTAGAGCGAAGAGAGGGTGTCGAGGTTGCCCGCGTAGGTCAGGGCGTCGAGGTTCACCACCTTGACGCCGCGCCGCACGGCGTCGAGCACGAAGTTGCCACCAATGAAACCGGCGCCGCCGGTGACCAGCCAAGTTTGCATCATTGCTCCGGGACTGGCGCCCTGTTTGCTGCGTGGGGGGTGAGACGACGAGCGCCGGATCAGAACGGGATGTCGTCATCCGGGAACGGGTCGTCGTTGCGCGACGGGGGCGCCGACGCACCGCCGCCGGAGCGCGAACCGTAGTCGCCGCCACCGCCGCCGCGCGGGCCGCCGCGATCTCCACCACCACTACCACCGCCACCGCCACTACCACCGCCACCGCCGCCACCACCCGCACCGCCGCCCGAGGCACGCGCCGGGCGCTCGCTGCGCTCGCCGCCGCCGCGCTGGCCGCCACCGCCACCACCGCCGCCTTCACCCATGCCGCCGAGCATCTGCATCTCGTCGGCGATGACGTCGGTGGAGTATTTCTCCACGCCGTTCTTGTCGGTGTACTTCTCGGTGCGCAGCGAACCCTCGATATAGACCTGGCGGCCTTTCTTGAGGTATTCGCCCATGATCTCGGCGAGGCGGCCGAAGGCCTTCACGCGGTGCCACTCGGTGCGCTCCTGCGGGTTGCCGTCCTTGTCCTTCCAGCTTTCGGACGTGGCCACGGACAGGGTGGTGATGGCGCTGCCGGACTGGGCATAGCGCACCTCGGGGTCGTTGCCGAGGTTTCCGACCAGGATGACTTTGTTGATGCCGCGGGCCATGGGGCTTCCTTGGATGGGTTGGGACGGTGAACCGACACTGGATTATAGCCAGCTCCCGCCCACTCGGCCCCCGGCTCCGGAATCCGTAGGAAAACCAGACATTTAGCGCTGCGAATCGGCCTTATTCGGGCGCGGCATCAGTAGATGAGCAGGCGTCAGTAGTGGTCCGGGGCGAATCCCCATAGGTTCGCTCTGGATTATGTTGACCATGAAAGCCAAGTACGCCCTGCGGGCCCTCGCCACCCTGGCCCTGAACGCCCCCGGCCAGCTGCCGGCGGCCCGGATCGCGCGCGACGCGGCGGTCCCGGGCAAGTTCTTGGAAACCATCCTGGTGGACCTGCGCAAGGCCGGCCTGGTCGAGAGCCGCCGGGGCATCCGGGGCGGCCATCGCCTGATCCGCGACCCCGAATTGATCACCCTGGGCGAGGTCGTGCGCATCGTCGACGGCCCGATCGCCCCGATCCGATGCGCCAGCGTTACCGCCTACCGGCCGTGCAGCGACTGCCCCGACCCGCCGCACTGCGCCGTGCGCCTGCTGATGAGCGAAGTGCGCGAGGCCATGTCCGGCGTCATCGACCACCGCAGTCTCGCCCAGTTCGCCCGCGACGGCGCGCTGCTGTCGCAGTCCGCAAGCCCCGCCGCCCGCCTGCAGCTCGCGCTCTGAAGCCGCCGATCCCAGGAGCCCCCATGAAGCGAATCGCACGCACCCTCCTGGCCGGCGTCATGACCTTGGCCGCCGGCCTGGCCGACGCCAAGGACATCACCCTGCTCAACGCGTCCTACGACCCGACCCGCGAGTTCTATGCCGAACTCAACGCCGAGTTCGTCGCCGCGTGGAAAGCCAGGACCGGCGACAACCTGCAGGTGCAGGCCTCGCACGGCGGTTCGGGCAAACAGGCCCGCTCGGTCATCGACGGCCTGGAGGCCGACGTAGTGACGCTGGCGCTGGCCTACGACATCGACGCCATCGCCGACAAGGCCCAGCTGCTGCCGGCCCACTGGCAGACGCGGCTGCCGCACAACAGCTCGCCCTACACGTCCACCATCGTGTTCCTGGTGCGCGCGGGCAACCCCAAGGACATTCGCGACTGGGGTGACCTGGCCAAGCCCGGCATCTCCGTGATCACGCCCAACCCCAAGACGTCGGGCGGCGCACGCTGGAACTACCTCGCGGCCTGGGCCTGGGCCAGCGGCGAATACCGCGACAGCACCAGGGTGCTGGACTATCTGTCAAAGCTGTTCGCCAACGTGCCCGTACTCGACACCGGTGCGCGTGGCTCCACCACCACCTTCGTCCGCCGTGGCATCGGCGACGTGCTTCTGGCCTGGGAAAACGAGGCCCACCTGTCCATCAAGGAAGCCCGTGGCAAGGGCTTCGAGATCGTGGTGCCCAGCGTGAGCATCCTGGCCGAACCGCCGGTGGCGATCGTGGACGAAGTGGTCGACCGCCGGGGCACGCGCGACGTGGCCCAGGCCTACCTGGCCTTCCTGTACACCAGCCGCGGCCAGCAGCTGGCGGCCAAGCACTTCTACCGCCCGGCGCTGCCGGAGAGCGTGGGCGCGGCCGCGCTCGCGCAGTTCCCCAAGGTGCCGCTGGTGACTATCGACAGCGCCTTCGGCGGCTGGACGAACGCCCAGAAGGTGCACTTCGACGACGGCGGCACCTTCGACCGCATCTACCGCAAGGGCCGCTGAGGGATGGCAGCCGATCTCGCCGCGCGCCTGCGCCGGTCCGGGCCCCTGCCGGGGTTCGGGCTGACGATGGGCCTGAGCCTGGCCTGGCTGGGCCTGATCGTGCTGCTGCCGCTGCTGGCGCTGGTCTGGCAGGCCGCCGGGCTGGGGCTGGCGGGGTGGTGGCAGGTGCTCACCGACGAGCGCGTCATGCTCGCCCTGCAGCTCAGCTTCGGCACGGCGCTGGCGGCGGCCCTGTTCAACGTCGTGGCCGGCGCGCTGATCGCCTGGGTGCTGGTGCGCTATCGCTTCCCGGGCCGCGGCATCGCCGATGCGCTGGTGGACCTGCCCTTCGCCCTGCCCACGGCGGTCGCGGGCATCGCGCTGACGGCGCTTTACGCGGGCAACGGCTGGCTGGGGCAGTGGCTCGAACCGATCGGCGTCAAGGTGGCGTACGCGCCGCTGGGCATCGTGGTGGCCCTGGTGTTCATCGGCCTGCCGTTCACGGTGCGCACGGTGCAGCCGGTGCTCGAGGCGCTGCACCGCGAACACGAAGAGGCCGCGGCGTCGCTGGGCGCGGGCCGCTTCACCACGCTGTGGCGGGTGGTCCTGCCGCAGCTGCTGCCGGCGATGTTGACCGGCTTTTCGCTGGCCTTCGCGCGCGGCGTGGGCGAGTACGGCTCGGTGATCTTCATCGCCGGCAACCTGCCCTACGTGTCGGAGATCGCGCCGCTGCTGATCGTGATCCGGCTCGAGGAGTTCAACTACGCCGGCGCCACGGCGGTGGCGACGCTGATGCTGGGCCTTTCGTTCGTGCTTCTGTTCGCCATCAACCTGCTCGAGAGGAGGCTCGCCCGTGGCCAGCGCGCCTGAACCCTTCCGCGACCCGGCCGCCGAGCCGGCCTGGGCGCGGCGCCTGCTGATCGGCGCGGCGATGGCGCTGCTGGCGCTGCTGGTGGTGCTGCCGCTGGCGGTGGTGATCGTCGAGGCGCTGCGCCAGGGCTGGCTGGCGTATGCGGCCGCCATCACGCAGCCCGACACGCTGTCGGCGGTGCGGCTCACCCTGCTGGTGGCCGCCATCAGCGTGCCG